>FMJZ01079003.1_pt1 | contig 11108 bp, 6 predicted proteins | sample 1987881 | NCBI WGS metagenome assembly FMJZ01 (sample SAMEA4378227, study PRJEB15110) | soil metagenome | biome: soil; feature: Field; material: Soil | place: India | collected 2015-03-11 | depth 0 m | reverse complement strand
ACAGGTATTGAAGCAAGAATCGCCTCAATGGAAAATCTCTGGGTCTGGACAAAATATGCTCCGAGAGTCATAAGAGTCCCAAAATTAAGACCAACAAGGAATTCTCCAATTCCCCTTGAAGCGAAATAAAGGGGAGGAGCTGTATAGAAAAAGCTCGAAACAACTCCGAGCAAACCAAGCAAAAGGATTTCCCATCCCTTTTCAACTGCAAGATAAATTCCAATCCCTGAACCGATAGCAAAGAAAAGTAATCCTCCAGTTAGAACTTCAAGAGGTGTTAAAAGTCCAAGTTGAATCATTCTTGAGCCACCACTGAAAGGTCTTACAAATTCACGGTTTATATCGTCATTGGATGAAACATGGTCATAATAATCATTTACAACATTGCAACCCATATGGAGAAAAATCCCTGCGATAAGGGTTAGAGCAAAAAATAGCCAGTCTATTTTTCCCGTATGATACCACGCAATTGATGTTCCAAGAACAATTGGAACTATTGTGGCTGTTAGAAAAGGAGCTCTAACCTCAGCGAGCCATATTTTCAGTTTGTTTGTCTTATTATTCAAAGTTTTTTTATCAGAATCCATTTCCTGTCTCCTTATAAAAATATAAGTTTAAAACATATAAAATTTTATTATAAAAGTCAATACATTTAAATTCGCCAAGATATTACAAAAATTTTCAGTGAAAAATCCAGTGCTTATTATATTTGCCATTCGAGTTGAGGCAGTGTAAAATTACTTTTATGAAAAAATTGGTAACCTTATTTCTGCGGGCGACTACTGTTCTAATTTGTGTTTTGTTTTTTATTCTATTTTATTTGAGATATGTTCCAATTGTGAGAGCATTTCAAATTATTCTACTTCCCATTCTCCTATCCATATTTTTTGTGACATTATTTAAGAGAAATGCTGGTATTCTTTTGTTTGTTTTTTTGATTCCTGTTACGAACTCCCTCCCTTATTTCTTTCAGATAGAGAGTGCTCCAATAGGACTTGTTCTTTTTCTTGCTCTTTTCCTTTCGCTCCTTGCCAGATGGGCAACTTTTGGAGAAAGACCTTTTAAGCTTCCATCAATTCCATTCTTCAGCACATTTCTTTGTATATCATTGGTTTCACTAATAATTTCATTTCTCAGATATTCAAATTTTTATCCCTTTAATGATAATTCTATTCATGAATGGGTTGTGAATTCAGCAAATTTAAGAGCTGGAGGAGCGATCTTTAGTGTGATTCACGAATCCTTAATAGTAATCTCAGGACTTTTGTTTCTCTCTATACTGATGATGGAAAAAGAGGAAAAATTTCTTTTAAATTCAATGATTTCCTTTATTGTTGGTCTTTCGATCTCTTCCTTCTTTTCAATAATTCAGGTATTGAATAATTATATAGGAGTTGAGAGCTTCTGGGTAAGGCTGAGGAGAGTGAATGGTCTTGCAACAGACCCAAACTCTTTTGGCATCTCATTATCTTTGATGATTCCATTCCTTCTTTTTCTAATACTTGAAAAAAGGAAAATTTTTGTTGTTCCAATTTTTTTTCTATTTTTTATCTCCCTCTTTCTTTCTGGCTCAAGGAGTGGCTTCGGAAATCTTTTTCTTTCAACAGTAATTTTATTATATCTTTTCTTAAAATCAGGCAGGAAAAGAATTATTCTGACCCTTGCAGTTATTTTAATCTTTGCGGTTACATTAGCTTCTTTATCCATTTTAAAACCTGAAAAGCTAAATCTTTCAGAAAGACTTGTAAAGTCATGGAAACAAATGAAAGAGGGAAGATTTGAGAGTTTTCTTATGGGAAGGCACTTACTTTGGAAGGCAGGACTTTTAATGGCTAAGGAATATCCTGTTTCAGGAGTTGGACTGGGTGCATATATTGTTGAATTACCTAATTTTTACAAAAAATATGACCTTATTCATATGCCTCCTCTTGAAGAATATAAAAAAGGCTACCCTCCTCCATTCACTGATACTTCAGGAAATCTTTATTTACAGTTCCTTTCTGAGACAGGTTTTCTGGGACTGCTGGCTTTTTCAATCTTCTGGTTTTTCATTTTGATATTTGCACTTAAGAGAAATTTGAACCCATTTGCGTCCTCTTCAATTCTATCCTTTTCCTTAATTTCTTTTTTAGGGTTCCATATTCTAAATACTGATGTTTTATTCCTGGTTTTCCTTCTTTTAAGGTTTCTCATAGTAGAGAGAGGAAGAAATAGGTTTTTAAATTATCGCCAGTTTCTCTTTGTTTTGGTATTTTTAATTTCTTTTTTATTTACATCCATTAATTCTCTCAGTATAAAGAGCAGAACAGAGAAATATGGATGGGAACAGGATTATGGTCTGCACAAACTGGAAAGTTATGAGAATGGGTTTTTCAGGTGGACCAAGAAGGGAGCAGGTTTTGAAGCTTTCATTCAATTGCCATTCTTTACAATAGACTACAATGCCTCCCATCCCAACCTTGAGAAAAAGCCTGTAAAAGTGAAATTTTTTGTCTCAGAAAAACCTTTTGGAGAAAAGAAGAAAGTTGATGAATTTGTTATTAGGGAAAAGGGGTGGATAAAAAGGGGATATTATTTGAAAGAATTTTCAGGGAAAAAGGCTTTTTTATCTTTTGAAGTTTCAAGAACATGGAATCCTCTAAAGGAATTGAAAGTTCCTGACCCGAGAAATATTGGAATAGGTATAGGGGAAATTGATTCTGAAGCTCAAGAAGCGGGTTTTTACAACTGGGAAATGGAAGAGTCAGGGATAAATTTCCGATGGACAGGAGAAAGAGCGTGGTTAAAGTTGAAAGCTACTAAAGGTCTTCTTTCTTTTCCTGTAAGAGTTTCCCATCCTGATGTAGAAAGAAATCCCGTAGAATTAATTATTAGCATAGATGGTAAAAATACTGAAAGAGAGGTTTTTAACGACCATAACTGGTATGAAATTGAACTTGATCTATCTGATTATTATGGAAAAGAGATATTGGTTGGATTTTCGGTTTCAAGAACCTGGTGTCCTCTGGGTTTCGGAATCAACGATAAAAGAGAATTGGGGGTTGCTGTAGGGAAGATTGAATAAATAAAATATAGCTCGAGCTACAGATGGCAAGCTACAATTTACAAGCTACGGACTTCAAGCTAAACTGAAAAGGAGCAAACTTGGAAACTTAAAGGTTATAGTGATAAATTATTTTTTCCAAACGAGCCATTTCACAACTTAATAGCTGAACTATCAGTTGTAATCCGTCCGCTGTCTCCTCTTACCTTTAGTAGAGGGCTAAAATTAGGAGGAACAAAACTAAGTATCTGAATTGACAATAATGAGAAGATAAGATTTATAGATAGCTTTAATCTGTCAGCTATCAGCAGTTTTCTTAGGGCTTACCTCGTTCTCCTTACTTCTGTCTCAATCAGTCCTATCTTTCCTTCAAGAAGTTTCAGAAGCTCAGGGACTTCCTTTTCTCTGAATTCTCTTATCTCATCAAGGGAAGTCTTAACCTTCTCCTTTAATTTTTCAAACTGATCCATCTGTTGAGGTGTTGGAACATCTATATACCCACTTATTGAGAAATATAGAGACCTTAAAGTTCCCATTACTGTTCTTGCTCTTCCCATCTGCATTCCAGGTCCTCCAGAAAATCTATTCCTCATTCCTTCAAGTTTCTTGATGGTTCCTTCCAGTTTTGAGTATTCTTCAGGATATTTTTCTTTGTTGAGCTTTTTCTGAATATCTCTTAGCTGGGTGTCAAGATTTCTCAATCCTGTATCAACTCTTGTAAGATTTTCATTCATTCTGTAAAGTTCAAAAAGTGTGTCATGATAGACTTTATATTTTTCAAGAGTAATTTCATAAATAGGAGCAAGCTCAACATTTAAATTCTTTGAAAATTCCTTATCTCCTACGATCAGATTTACGGTGTATTCTCCGGGCATTACAAAAGGAGCGGTCGCCCTGAAAAATCTCTGCGTTTGCTCATCCTGAGGGGCTCTTGGAGGTTCATATCTTAAATCCCAGTTGGTTCTGTTGATACCCTTTTCGTTTGGTCCTTTTATTTCCCTTATTTTCTTTCCATCCTTGTCAAAAATCTGGATTTTAACATCTTCCTTTGCTTTCTCTTTAAGATAGTATGTAATAATAGCTCCAAAAGGTGGATTTGGAGCAATGAATATTTTGTGACCTGTAGAGCCTTTGTGGCTGTAGGGGTTGAATATTTCTGCGGGTCTAATATCAAAAAGATATGCATCAGCCTTTAAAATATCTTCTCTCAAGTCCTCAAGGAATTTTGCATCATCAAGAATCCATATGCTCCTTCCATGAGTTCCAAGAATAAGGTCATGCTCCCTCGGATGGATAGCTATATCATCCACTGGAACTGTTGGGAAATTGCTTTTTATCCTTATCCAGTTCTTTCCCCTATCAATGGAGAAGAATACGCCAAACTCAGTTCCTACATATAAAAGGTCAGGATTTCTCAATCCTTCCCTTATAACATTCACACAGTATCCATCGGGAATATTGGATGATATTGATTCCCATGTTTCTCCATAATCATTACTAACAAAAACATATGGTTTGAAGTCATCGCTCCTGTGGCCATCAAAAGTTACATAAACTCTTCCTTCTTCAAACCTTGATGCGGCTACTCTGCTTACATAAGTGTTTGGTGGAACTTTTATCTTAGGAGTTAGATTTTTCCATGTTTTCCCGCCATCCCTTGAAACTTGAACATTTCCATCATCTGTTCCTACATAAATAAGACCTTCTTTTAAGGGAGATTCAGAAATTGTCGTTATAGTTCCATAGTGAAGGACGCCATCATGACGGGAAAGGGTATTTTCATCAGGAACAACTCCCATTATGGGCATTTTGTCCCTGTTAGGGTTTGTTGTGAGGTCATGGCTTTCAGTCCATGTCTCTCCCCTGTCAGTAGATTTGAACAATTTGTTTCCGCCGTAATATATTACATTGGAATTGTGAGGTGAAATGAGAATTGGTGAGTTCCAGTTAAATCTATATTCTTCCTTTTCATCCTTTGGAATAGGTCTTATATTCCTTCTTTCCCCTGTTTTTAAATTAAATCTCATTAAATTTCCATCTTGAGACTCAACATAAGCAGTATTGTGATCATTGGGATCCACAACTGCGTAAAATCCATCCCCGCCAGCAACATTATACCAATCCTCATTTGTAATACCCACTGAATATCTTGTGGCGCTTGGACCAGCCCAAGTTCCATTATCCTGCAAACCACCGTAAATGTAATAAGGCTTTCTCATATCGTATCCAATTTCATAAAACTGACCAAGGGGAATTGTGTTTATAAAATCCCATGTCTTCCCTCTATCATAGGAGATATGAATCCCTCCATCAGAACCTAGAATTATGTGGTCTGAATTTTCAGGATTTACCCACATGGCATGAAAATCAACATGGATTCTCTGAACAAGGTCTGTTCTGAAGTTCTTTCCTCCATCCTCAGAATAATGCATTTGGACGCCAAGAACCCAGATTCTAAGGTCATTCTGGGGGTCAATTCTTATCTGGCTATAATACATTGGTCTTGGGTTGGTTGAACTCATCTTCTTCCATGTTTCTCCTCTGTCTTCTGAGCGGAAAACCCCGCCCTCTTTGTTCTCCACTATTGCGTAGACAATTCTTGGGTCTTTTCTGTAAATATCCAGACCAATCCTTCCAGTGTCTCCTGATGGTAGCCCTTCTGTTAATTTTTTCCAGTTTTCTCCTCCATCTATTGATTTGTAGATTCCACTGTGGGGTCCTCCCCCAACAAACCCATAAGCTGTTCTTCTTCTCTGATAAGCAGCTGCATAAAGAATGTTAGGGCTCTGATGGTCAATAGCAACATCTGTGACTCCAGTATCTTCGTTTATAAACAAAACACATTTCCATGTTTTCCCCCCGTCAGTGGTTTTGAATAATCCTCTTTCCTTATTAGGACCCCAGAGATGACCAACTCCCGCGACATAAACAATATCGGGATTTGCAGGATGAATTACAATCCTTCCAATATGGTGGGTTTCACCTAGTCCCATGTGCTTCCATGTTTTTCCTCCATCGGTTGACTTATAGACACCGTTTCCCCATGAAGAACTCTGACGATTGTTTGCTTCTCCTGTTCCAACCCATACAATATTTGGGTCTGAAGGAGCAATGGCAATGTCACCAATGGTGCTAACAGTTTCATTGTCAAAAATTGGCTCCCATGTTATTCCATTATTTTCTGTCTTCCACACTCCTCCTGAAGCAGTTCCAACATAAATTATATGAGGCTGATCCTCAACAACTGCAAAATCATCTATTCTTCCACCCATGTTGGCAGGTCCGACGTCCCTTAAAGGAATCCCTTTCAGAATTGTCTCATCAATCGAGAGAGGTTTTGGCTTCTCCTTTTTAGCTGAAAAGGAAAAGGAGATAACCAATAAAATTGAGAGAAAAATTAAAACTATTTTTTTCACATTAATTCCTTTTCTCATAAAAACCTCCAATTTTTTTACGAATCTGAATAAATTTATGTTTCAAAATAAATAGCTAACAGCTCACGGCTTATAGCTATTTGGTAAGGTTTTACCTGTTACCTTCATGGAATAGTTGAGGAGGATGTGTCATAATAATCTTCAGTTTTTTAAAATTAGAAAAAAGTTGCAAAAAACTATTCAAAATGGAATGTTTCGCCATAATGTAATTTGTAATATTCATCTATCTTATCTGGAGGTGAGGATCAAGATGAGAGGAAAAAACATTATCGAGACGAGCGGAAAATGCGAGAAAAGCAAGGTTGATTTAACTATTTTTGCCAATAGCTAACAGCTGTTAGCTCTCGGCTCAAAGCTTTATTTACCAGAGGTTGTAAACAAAGTTTATTGAAACTGACCTTCCTTGCTCCTCCCTCGCATCAGGATCAGGTCTTCCTTTGTAAGTCTTGTTGAAAATATTTCTAACACTCACGAAAATCCTTTTTGAGCCAGAATAATATCCACCATTAAAATTGAAAATGGAAAAACCTGGAATTGCTATTTCCGATGGACCGGGTCTGTCATGCTTTCTCTGGGCATAGCAGGTGAATTCTCCCCAGAATCTTCCCTTCCAGAACCTGCTTCCCACAAGAATTGACGGAGGGGGAACATCATTCAGAGGAGAATTCCTGACCTTGCTTTCTCCTTTAATCCAGTGAAAATTCGAGAAAATTTTAAAGCCAGAAACTGGAAAACATTCAAGTTCAGCCTCAAATCCTTTTAAAGTTCCTTCACTAAGATTTCCGTAAGTGTAAATCTTCCCTTTTTTTCTATATCTTTCGACGAGATTTTTCATGGAATAATTGAAAAGATAAATACCAGCAAAGTAATTATCTCTCGCTATTTTCAGTCCTGCTTCAATGTTTTTACTCTTTTCAGATTTTAAATCAGGATCCCCAATAATAAATCCTCTTCCTGTTATGCCCGTGTAAAACCTCTCTGAAAGATCAGGAACTCTGTAAGCTGTTGAAACATTGGAGAACAAAAAGATTCCATTTTTGATTTCAAAGGAAACTCCCAAAAAACCGGTTAAAGTATCTTCCTTCACATTGTTTTTTATTGAAGGATCTGAGACATCGGATTTCAATCTGAAAAAGTCATTTCTAATTCCTGCAACTATATCAAAAGGTTTAAATCCCCAGTAATCAATAGTTAGAAAAAGTCCTGCATTTCCAAAGGAACCATTTTTTACTGATTTTTCCTCTGTAACACTAATTAACTCACCCTTTTCAGAAAAATTCCTGTAAATGTTTATTGCATTGCAATTATTTCTCAGAAATGAGTCAAGACCAAATGATATTTTAATTTTTTCAAAAAGCTCTCTGCTAAATGATGCCTGAAAACTATGGTCAATACTCTCTGTCCTCGCAAATGTTTCGCCTGATTTATATACCATCAGGCTTTCTGTCAATGTCTCGAGGAAATTGGGATTAAAAGAAAAGTGAATGAAAAATTCACCAATTTTTAGCCCTTTCTCCCTCCAGTTAAAAAATACAAGATTGTGATTTTCTCTTGGATAATATGTAGGAGCAGTTAGACTATCTATAGTTGGTTTGCCTATATCGATTCCTCTGCTTAAAAGAAAGCCAAAATTTAAATCGCGATTTCCATCTTTATGCCCGAAACGAAGGAATGTATTGATTCTACTAAAGTGGGACATGGAAATTTTTTCTTGAGGAGATGAATAATCTTCAGCATCAACAAAATTTACAGAAAGGAAAACTCCTTTTTTCCCGAATCTTTTTCCAATTTGCAAACCACCCTTTTTCTCCTCCCCATTAAAACCATATTTTAAATTTAACCTTCCTTCAATTCCTTTTTCAGGAAAGTTTTTCATGAGGGTCTGAATAACTCCACCCATTGCATCAGAACCGTACTGAACAGATAATGGACTCTTTACAATCTCTATTCTTTCAATCTCTTCGGGATCAACGAATGAGGCATTTGGACCAGTCCTTCTATCACTGAAAACCCTTGCATTCTCTACCAGAAAAAGAAGTCTTTTCCTTGCAATTCCTCTAACTGCAGGAACTTTTGAATACCCTCCGCTACCAATACTTGAAACTCCTGAAATTCCTGTTAGAATCTGCTCAATTGTTGGATCTCCCTTCTCCTCAATAACATTTTTTGTCAGGACTTTTTCAGTAACAGGTATTTTAAGGGATAGCTCAGGATACCTTGTAGCGGTAACTGTTATCTCCTCTCTTTGCATGATAAGAGGATTAAGAACAATTTTGAATCCCTCCTCTTTTAATGGAAATCTGAAAATTAACTCCTTTTCATAGTGGAGAGGATGGGAGATTCTCAACCTTACTGGCTTTGTCTCTTCAATTTCAAGGACACACTCTCCATTCTCATCAGTTATACAAACTTTAACAAGTCCATAAATTTTTACCTCAGCATTTTCTACAGGATTACCATTGGCAGTTAAGACTTTTAATCTTATTTTAGCTGAAAATAGTGAGCCTGCAAAAAAAAGGATAAAAAAGAGAAAAAATATTATTGCTTTTCTCATTCCTTTCCTCCATTATAAAAATACGAATAGGAATCGGTTTTGTTTACAATTCCCTTCTTAATCCTTTCTAAAAACCACGATATAATTTATAGCATTTTCAAGATTTTCCTTTGATATCTCAAAATCTTTATCTGTTATACTCATTATCTCTTTCTTCTTAATTAACCATAAAATCTCATGTAGGACAAATCTCATGGCTTCGTAAAGAACAATCTGAACCTTTTTAGGAAGCAACTTCATCAATCTTATAAGCCCCAAATAATAAATTATATCGTAAAGTTTAAACATTGTTTTCCTATAAGATACAACACTCTTTGTAACATTGAATAAACCGTATAACTCGTAATTTTCTCCAAAATGTTTATTCATGAGCTCCTGTATTTCTGAGAGATAGAACTCTCTAAAATGATAAGGTTCAAGGGGGACTTTATAAATTCTTTTTAAAAATGAAAGGGCTCCAGTTCCACCTTTTTTCAAAACTCTTTTCATCTCCCTGAGATAACTTTCATAATCTTTCACATGCTCTATCACTCCCATTGAAATTACGGATTCAAAAATTTCATCAGGGAAATCAAGTTGTTCCGCATTCATAATAAGGAATTCAATATTTTCTTTATTATAATTTTTCTTAGCAAGTTCAATGGATTCCGTTGAATTGTCAATCCCGACTATTTTTTTTGCCTTCTGGCTCAAATAATATGTTCCAAAACCTTCACCGCAACCAACATCAAGAGTAAATTTATCTTCCACAAATTGCGAACAGTATTTATAAATAGCAAGTTCTCTCTGAACCCTTGGATTGGTTTTCTTATCCTGTGGATAATCCCTTTCTCCTGGAAAAATTTTCATACCAGAACTCCTTTTAAAATAAAAAATAGGTTAACATGCAGAGGGAATTATGTCAATGTTAGGCTGCTTCAAAGATCTAAATTTGAACTCTCGGTAATCAAAAAGAGGTTTCAGGAAGTTTGCGTGTTCTCCCCTCTTTTCTCCTTAAAAAGGTAGGGCTGTAATTCTTCGCCTTTTTCTGTCTCAATCTTTCCGTTGAAGGAAGCTCCTTCTTCAATTGAAATTTTTTTACATCTACATTCAACCTCAAGTTTTGCATTCTTTCTAATTTCAACATTTTCCTTTATTTCCAGTTTCCCTATCATACTCCCTTCAGCAATTAGATTTTCCGCTCTAACTTCTCCTTCAAATTCACTTCCATCTTCAAAAAATATTGTTCCTTTTACTGAGATATTCCCTTTCATTTTTCCCTTAAAAGATATGTTCCCTTCACCTTCAATTGTTCCTGTGATTATAATTGCTTTTCCAATACATGTTTCAAAATTTCGGTCAGATATTCTTCTATCCATTTTTCCACTCCTTTAATTATCTCAAGATAATAATTTAATTCAGAAGAAATCTCTCAAGAATTGCCCTTCTAAAACGAGGGGCATAAATAAGTTCAAAGGTATTTTCTGAGCCAGGAAAAAGATTTAAAGCAACTTGTTTAACTCTTTTCATTATTCTGAGAGCTTCAAGAAGGGACAATTCTGATTGATAAATCTCTGCAATCGACAAATCCACAACCAGTCTCAGATAACGAATTTTCATGTTCTCAAGCTTGATCTTTTCATTCCTGTCCATAGTCAAAATGATTTTATCACTTAAATTTTTATACTTCAAATGATAATTAAAGGCGAGACAAGCGAGAAAGGCAAGACATGCAAGACAAGTTCAGAGCAGGCTTGTAGCTGGTAGCTCATAGCCATTTAACCATTTGTTTGTGAGCTTGTAATTTTCCGCTTGCATCATGAAGCATTGGTTATTGATAACCTGAATTCTGGAATTGACGAAAAGTGAGAAAAATGATAGAAAATAAAATGAGCCCCTGTAGCTCAAAAGGATAGAGCGTGGGATTCCTAATCCCTGTGTTGGAGGTTCGAGTCCTCTCAGGGGCAATTAAAATTCTCCTTATAAAAATTTCTTGCCACTATCCAGCCGATGAAATCTTAATTTTTTAAGAATTTTTCAATTATAAAATCTACTAACTTGGTTATTTCATCAAAATCGAATACAGGGACATTTGAAT
>FMJZ01004374.1_pt1 | contig 11109 bp, 11 predicted proteins | sample 1987881 | NCBI WGS metagenome assembly FMJZ01 (sample SAMEA4378227, study PRJEB15110) | soil metagenome | biome: soil; feature: Field; material: Soil | place: India | collected 2015-03-11 | depth 0 m | reverse complement strand
GGGGGGTTCCCCCTGCGTGGTAGGAGGAACCTGCAGGAGGAGGTGCTACCTCGAGTACAAAAATGCCCCCTTGACGCCGATGATATTAAGAGGTATACTTAGGGTAAGACCATGCGAAACCTACTACTGATTGTGGGCTGTGCGCTGATGTTGGGCATCGGCTGGTCGCAGGCGAAGCCACCGGAAGCCGTGCAACGCAAACTGACCGCCATTCGCGAACTAACTCAGTATCGGCTGGTGCAACTCGCAGATGAGTATTGGCACGACGGCTTGCATTACAAAACGATGGCGCTGATGTTTGTGTTTATTGAGTACGACCCACACGATGTGGAGAACATCGGTAGCCTTGCGTGGCTGCTGGACGGCTACGGCAATCACGCACGTGCTATCCAGGTTTATCAGCGCGGTATCCGCTTGAACCCCAATCGGTACGATATATACTACGATTTGGGATTCGCGTACTTCAACAAGCGTCAATACGAGCAGGCGTTGCCATATCTGGAAAAAGCCGTGACTTTCAACGATGCTCCGCAGTTCGCATGGAAGACGCTGGCACACTGCTACGAACGATTGGGGCGATTGCAACAATCACTGCAAGCATGGGAAAAGGCAAAGCAGTTAGACCCCAGTGACGGTGCGGTGGAACCGAACCTACAGCGCGTGCGTAAAAAGTTGGAGGAAGAACGCGCGAACCGATGACGGAACGCTAACGGGGGAGGGAACCATGTCGCCGATTGAGCTATTGATACTGCTGCTGCGCGGGATTGTAATCATTCTGATTATCAACGTTGTGTTCTCGTGGATTCGCTTCGCGGGTGGGCGCGTACCGCGTTACAACCCGGTGGTGCGCTTTATCGACCGCATCAGCGACGCGATACTAAGCCCCATCCGCGATGTGCAGAACCGCCTGCTGCGCAGTGCGGGCATGGGCTACATGCCGATTGATTTCTCGCCGTTGATTGCGATTATCTTTATTCAGTTCATAATCTACCTGCTCGATGGGCTGCGATGAACGAACTGAGACGGATTACGGTACTGGAAATTGAGACCAAGAGGTTCCGCAAACGCTTGCGGGGCTACGACCCCATAGCGGTGGAGGCGTTCCTGCAGGAGGTAGCGGCTCACTACGAGGAGGTCATTACCGAGAACCACCGCATGCGCGAGGAGCTGATCGGGCTGCGTCAGGAAGCCGAGCGGTACAAGGCGATGGAGGACGCCCTCAAGGAGTCACTGGTGCTGGCGCAACGCAGCGCAGACGAAACGCGCAGCAACGCCCACAAAGAGGCGGAGCTGATACTCCGCGAGGCGCAACTCAAAGCGGAGCAAATCGTGCGCGAGGCGGAGGAGCGCGCTCAGCGCATGCTCGCCGAGACCGAGCATCTCGAAGCCCGCAAACGCGCTGCTGCAATGGAGCTACGCGCCCTACTGCTAACCCACCTACAGGCTTTGGAGCAGTTCACAGGCGAAGTAGGGCGCGCCGTCGCGCTCACGCAACCCACCCCTGACACCGCATCCGAGGACGGCACTACTGTCCCGACCGCTCCCGAAACTGCCGAAGCGTAGCAGGAATTTCTACTCGCTGTTCGAATATCGCCCGTATGAACATTCGCGAGGCGACCTTCGAGTGGATGCGAACGCGCGAGATACGCCATATCTTCGGCAACCCTGGCTCAACTGAGCTGCCGTTTCTGGTGAGCCTGCCCGATGGCGTGCACTATGTGCTGGGGTTGCAGGAGAGCATCGCGCTGGCGATGGCAGACGGCTACGCCCAAGCAAGTGGCAAACCCGCGCTGATTAACCTCCATGTCGCGCCAGGACTGGGCAACGCGATGGGCGTGTTGTTTACCGCGCTCAAGAATCGCTCGCCGCTGATTGTGACCTGCGGGCAGCAGGATACGCGCCACATCTTCCACGAGCCGCTGTTGTCGGGCGATTTGGTGAGCATGGCGCGTCCTGTCACTAAGTGGGCATACGAGGTGAAACACGCCGCTGACGTGCCCGACGCGCTGGAGCAGGCGTATCACATCGCAATGATGCCTCCGCGTGGACCCGTGTTCGTCTCAATCCCGATGAATTTCTGGGATGCATCCGCCGAGCCACCCCGCGTTAAAAGCGTCCATCCGCCGAGTGCGACGCAGGACGTGACACCGCTGGTGGATGCCTTGTCCGCCGCGCAGAAGCCTGCGCTGGTGTGTGGGGCAGGCGTTGGGGGCGCGAACGCTGTTCCCGAAGCCGTTGCACTCGCAGAGAAGCTTGGCTGCGCGGTGTATCATGCGCCGCTCAACTCGCGTATAGGTTTTCCGACCAAACATCCACTTTATGAGGGGATGCTGCTGCCTGCCACGCCGCGCCTGATGCAGGTCCTCAGCCAGCACGACTTCGTATTGGTGGTGGGCGCGCCTGTGTTCCTGTTGTATCCGTACTTTCCAGGCGGCATGCTGCCGAGCGGTGTGCGGGCGATGCTAATCACCGACGACCCACAAGACGCCTCACGCGCCCCTGTAGAGCGAGCGTTCGTAGGTGACATCAAGCGCACGCTGGCGGATCTGACGGAGCGCGTGCCCCAACGCGATTACAAGATGCCCTCGCGTGCCGTAGAGGAGGCGCGCCGCCGCTCGGAAGCTACCCGCGCCCGCAGCAAGATGGGCGCATTCTTCGTGCTACACACGCTTGCCCGACACCTACCCGAAAATGCTGTGGTTGTGGACGAGGCAGTCTCCTCCAGCCTGTGCCTGCGCGAGTTTGTGCGGCTCGGCGCGGAGAACGATTACTACACATCCGCCAGCGGTGGGCTGGGCTGGGCGATGCCCGCATCCGTGGGAGTCAAAATGGCACAGCCAGAGCGTCCTGTGGTGTGCGTGATTGGCGACGGCTCGGTAATGTATTCGGTGCAGGCACTCTGGAGTGCGCGCGAGGAGAACGCTTCCGTCCTGTTTCTGGTCCTGAACAACGGCGCGTACAACATTCTCAAAAGCTTCACGATGGCGTTTTATCCCGGTAGTGAGGGGCGCATGCAAGGGCTGGATGTGCCGCATCTGGACATCGTACAGATTGCGCAGGGGATGGGCGTCCACGCCGAACGCATCACCACACCGGAAGCAGTGGAGGAAGCCATCCCACGCGCGCTGCAGTCGGGGCAGCCCATCCTGTTGGATGTACAGATTGACCCCACGGTACCGAGCCTGTTCTGAACGCACGTTTACAACAGCAAAAACGTACTTGGTGGTGTGGCGTACTTCGTGAACCGGCGGAGTTGAAACTGCTACGCATCGCTGCACGCTCAGGTAGATAGGTTATTTTCCGCTTTGAACGCTTGCATCGCTAAATCTGGAGAAGGTATAATACACTCGCGAGCCGACATAGCTCAGCGGTAGAGCGACGCACTCGTAATGCGTAGGTCGTGGGTTCGAGTCCCACTGTCGGCTCCACTGTCTACCGTGACCATCCTGCAGCGCATTCTGGAGACAAAACGCGAGGAAGTGGACGCCCGACAGCGCACTATACCGCTTGCCGAACTCAAGGCGCGTCTTCCTGACCTCCCACCTACGCGCGGATTCCACATTGCCTTAAAAAATTCGTCGAATCCAATCGCGCTCATCGCCGAAATTAAGCGTGCCTCGCCCAGCAAGGGCGTGATTCGCGAGGATTTTGACCCTGCCGCCATTGCCCAGCAGTATCACGAGGCGGGCGCAGATGCGCTCAGCGTGCTAACGGATGAGCCTTATTTTCAAGGTAAACCCGAAAACTTATACATTGTACGCCGCCACGCCCCCCTACCGACTTTGCGTAAAGATTTTATTATCGATGAGTATCAGATTTACGAAAGTCGCGTGTTGGAAGCCGACGCGATTTTACTGATTGTAGCCGCGCTGCCCGACCGCAAGCAACTGCACGACCTGCGCGCCCTTGCCGAATCACTGGGGATGGATGCGCTGGTTGAGGTACACAACGAGTGGGAACTGGAAACCGCTGTCGAATCGGGTGGGATGCTGATCGGTGTGAACAACCGCGACCTACGCACGTTCGAGGTTTCGCTGGAGACGACATTTCGGCTGCTGCGCTACTTCCCTGAGGGGATTACGCGCGTAAGCGAGAGCGGCATCGAGACCGCTGAACAGGTACAGCGGTTGCATGCAGCAGGTGTCCACGCGCTTCTGGTGGGCGAGACGCTGATGCGTGCGGGCGACCCTGCCGCAACGGTACGGGACTGGATGGACGCCTGCCGATGAGAATCGCCCTACTACACACCAACGACGCGCACAACCGCTGGAACGAGACGTTCGTGGCGCGACTGCGCGAACTCAAAGTACAACATAACGCGCTTTTGTTAGACTCGGGCGATTGCATTCGTTCAGGCAATATCGGGATCCCGCTACGCTCAGAGACTGCGTGGGCGTGGATGCATCAGGCGAGCTATGACGCGATTACGATTGGCAACCGCGAGTTCCACATTACGGCAGGGGGCTTTCTGGCGAAGACGCGCGGTGCGCCTTGCCCCTTGTTATGTGCCAATATTCGCCCTAAGCAGCCCGAAACGTCCCTGCCTGTTCAGCCCACGTGGCAAACCGAACATCAAGGCGTGCGCGTGGCAGTGCTGGGGCTTACCGTGCCGATGGTCACACCGCGTATGAAGACCGCTTCCCTGAGTGCATACCTATTCGAACCGCCCATCGAGACCGCCCGCTATTGGGTTCCGCGCTTACGTTCCGAAGCCAACCTGCTCATCGCCCTCACTCATATCGGCATTCAGCAAGATCGCCTACTGGCGGAAGCATGTCCCGAAATCGATATCATCTTAGGTGGTCATTCGCACACGCCTATTCGCCCGCCAGAGCAGGTGAACGGCGTGTGGCTGTGTCAGTCGCCCCCGTTCTGCAAAGGTGCGACTCTGCTGCTGCTGGAGCATTTGGGTGAGCGCTGGTGCGTAGAGGCGTGGTACGACAGCACGAATGCCGTCGTACCATGAAGGTTATTGTAGGTCCATCAGCTCATCCGTCTGGGGATTGCCGTCGCGGTCGATGTTGCCCAGGTTGAGCTGGCGATGAGGCTCGAACTGTGTCTCTGTACGCAGGGCGGGCTTGAACGCCTTCGCATGACCGTCACACCACAGCACGTTGCCCATGCTGTTGTGCCTGCCGTGAAATGTGGGGTTGTCATAGGAGGGCGGCTCAAGGAAGCCCGTGCCCTCAAAGACAGGCGCACCTTGCCCCCACGTGCGCCACTGCGCGCTGTCGGCAATCCACGCCGTCTCCGCTACGCTGTTGATTGCCCCCAGCGAGACAGCGATTGGCGTGTAGGTAGGAGGACGCATAGGGCTGAGATACACATAATTGTAGCCGTAGCCCAACAGCCCGTACTGGAACGAACGATTCTCTCGGAACGTGGGGCACGCCTGAATCTCCGCGTTGCGCATGTACGGATGCAGAAAACTGCGTCGTGTATCGACGCGCTGGTTCTGACTGTCCACGTAACCCCACCAATAGTGCGACCAGTCGTCGTAGGCAACTGGGAACAGGCGTTCATCGTAGTCCTGGGCGTATTGCAAGCCTGCCAGTCCAATCTGGCGCAGGTTGCTAAGGCACGAGGTCTGACGCGCCTTCTCGCGCGCCTGAGCAAACACGGGGAACAGTATCGCCGCCAGAATGGCGATTATCGCGATTACGACCAGCAGCTCAATCAGTGTGAAGCCGCGTGCACGGCTTGCCGTTGTGTGTTGTACCGTCATACTATCCCTCCACATAGTGTTTTGGCTATGTGGGCGGGACGAAATGCGCGCAGCCCACGATGAGGCACAGCTGTCCCGACCGTGCGTAGCGTTCGGAGGCGAGACACCCCTACGATGTGCACGTGTGCCTCAATTTCAGGGGCGCAGACGCCCCTGTGATGCCGAACGTGCATTAGAGCAAGGGTGAGACCCCCTTGCTACGATTGCTGCGCGCGCTCTTTCGCCCAACCCGCGAGGCGAAACGAGCGAGACACGGCTGAATCGGTCTTCGGGCTTCTGGCTCGTCCTACTTGCAGCGCCTTCCCAGCTTGCGCCAGTGGCGTTGTGCTGCGTTCGTCCCCAGTCACCGCTGCGCGTCAGCGTCGGAGTTGCACCGACTTCCCGTACATCCAGCCGCCGCGAAACTCGTTTGCCGAAAAGCATCATATTCTTCTCCATCCGGCGGAAGGTTCCTGCTTCGGTATGATTTAGTGGATGACCATCGCGGAGGCAATCCAGCAAGCGCATAAGACGCTTCAAGCGGCGGGCATAGCCGACGCCCGTCGGGAGGCGGAGATACTGGTTGCCGCTTGCTTAGAAGTGGAACGGGGGCACATGATTGCTTACTCGGATAGACCCCTCTCACCTTCGCATCAGCGTCGGCTGAGTTGCTGGCTGCGTCGCCGTGCGAACCGCGAGCCGCTGGCGTATATCACGCGACGGGCATGGTTTTACGGGCTGGAGTTGACTGTCGGACGAGGCGCGCTGATTCCACGCCCTGAGACAGAGGTGTTGGTGGAGTTGTTTCAGGAATGGGTAGGGAAATATGCTGTCCGTAGCATCGTCATCCCTGCCGACGGGTCGAATCGCTCAGAGCCTCGATGGATATTAGCCGATGCAGGCACAGGCACGGGCGCAATCGCGCTTGCATGCCTGAAGCACGCCCCGAACTGGCGCGGGATTGGAATCGACCGCAGCCGACGCGCGTTGCGTATCGCTCGGCTCAATCGGCGTAAGCTTGAGCTGGAGGCGCGCCTTTGGCTGGTACAGGGCGATTGGCTAAGCCCTCTGCGCCCGCACTCAGTGGATGCCGTTCTCAGCAATCCGCCCTACGTGCTACCCGACGAGTGGAACGATTTGCAACCGGAAATCGCGCGCTATGAGCCGCGTGGCGCGCTGCTGGTTCCTCGAAGTGACCATTTACTGCCCTACCGTCGAATCGCGGAAGGCGCAAAACACGCCCTACGCTCTCCTGGGCTGATTGCGCTGGAGACCAGCCCGCGTCTCGCTCCCGCCGTAGCAGAATGTCTCGCGCGGCACGGCTTTACTTGCCCTCAGATACGACAAGACTACGGCGGCGCAGCGCGTGTGGTGTGGGCGACCATTTAGCCTATAAACAGGCGCGACTTGCTCAGCTCCATCTGCATCGTGACGAGGCGGTGGTACACGCCCTCGCGCTCCATCAGCTCGTCGTGCGCGCCCACCTCCACCACGCGCCCACGCTCCAGCACCACAATTCTGTCCGCGTTGCGTAGGGTGGACAGGCGGTGGGCGATGGCAATTGTGGTACGATTCTGCACCAGCCGCTCCAACGCCTCCTGAATCAACCGCTCGGTTTCAGTGTCCACCGAAGCAGTCGCCTCGTCCAAAATCAGAATCTGCGGGTTGCGCAGGATGGCGCGGGCAATCGCGATGCGCTGCCGCTCGCCGCCCGACAACCGATGCCCTCGCTCGCCCACCCAGGTGTCGTAGCCGTCGGGGAAGCGCATAATGAAGTCGTGTGCGTTCGCGGCTTTGGCGGCTTCGATAATCTCCTCCAGTGTGGCGTTCGGGCGTGCGTAGGCGATGTTCTCGCGAATCGTGCCGGGGAACAGGAAGTTGTCCTGCAACACCACGCCGATATGCTGGCGCAGGTCTTGCATCCGAATATCGCGCAGGTCGTTGCCGTCCAGCAGGATTCGCCCGCGCGTGGGATCGTAGAAACGGCAAATAAGGTTAATCAGCGTTGTCTTGCCTGAACCAGAGGGTCCCACCAGCCCGATCATCTCGCCGGGGCGGATATGCAAGTTGATGTCGTGCAGCACGGGGTGGTGTTTCTCGTAGCCAAACGACACATTCTCCAGCACGATTTCGCCCTTGACTTCGGTGAGGGGCTTGGCGTCAGGCGCGTCGCGCACTTCGGGTTCGGTGTCCAGTACCTCGAACACACGCTCCGCTGCTGTCACCGTGCGCGACGCCCAATCCATAATGTTCGTGATGATGCTCAGCGGACCGAACAGCATGCCGATATACGACAGGAACGCCACCAACTTGCCAAGTTCGAAAGTGCCATCCAGCACGCCGCGCCCGCCCACATACCAAATCACGAATGAACTGGACATCACCAGGAACGAGATTAGGGGGAACACGCTCGCGTTGATTTTGCCCGCCACCATGCCCGTTTCGGCGATTTCGAAGTTGCGCTTGTCAAAAGTTTGCATCTCGCGTTGCTCTTGTGTGAACGCCTTCACCTCGCGGATGCCCGATAGGGTGCCCCCCAAGTGCGCCGTGAGGCGCGACCAGCGATGCCAGTGCCTGCGCCACACTCTGATTACTCTGCGCCATGCATAGCGTGATAGCCACACAATGAATGGCGCGGGTATCAGCACCAGCAGGCTCAGTTTCCAGTCCATCAGCACCATCACAGTCGCGATGCCGATAATCATTATCAGGTTCAGTGCAATTGTGGGCGCACTGTTCACAATGAAATCGTACAAAGCGTCTGTGTCGCGTGTCACGCGGCTCATGATGGAGCCTGTCTGCCGCTTGTCAAAATAGCTCAGTGAGAGCCACTGCAGGTGCTGATAGAGCTTGGAGCGCAGCATAAACGAGATTTCGCTGCCCAGCCAAGCGTTCAGCCGCCCGCGAATGATGTTCACGCCTGTACCGAGCAGCCGAATACCGATCAGCCCGCCCAACAGCCATAAAAACAGATGCGCGTTCGATCGGGGAACCAGCACCTCGTCGATGAGAATCTTGGTCAGGTAGGGCGGGGTCAGCTCCACCGCCGCCGTGATAATGGCTAAGAAGGTGGAAAGCCACATATACTTCCAGTACGGGCGCACCAGCCCCATCAGGCGCAGCAGCACCTGCCCCTGCGAGCGGCACGCGGGGCACGACACACTGTCTTCTGGAATCGGACGACCGCACTGCTCGCACATGAGCTGTTTTTGCTCGAACGGCGGCGGCTCCTCGCCCTTGAGCATCGCCTCCAGTCGCAGCCTCGCCTGCCCAAACAGATACGCCAGTGCGCTGCTGTAGCGAATCAGCTCCAGAATGCGCCCGTCCTTAAGTTTCACCTCCAGCGCGGACGCGCCCACCAGCTGCGTCGTACGTATCTGCTCCACCTCGACCAAAGGGATGGCGAGATGAATTGACACAGGAGGCGCGGTTCCGTTGGTGGGTGCTGCACCGTTGCGGTGCGCGCCGTTCTGACTGTGGTTCTTGCGCAGCCATGGCAAGCGTGCGCTGGTGCTGGTCTCAACGGGAGTGTGGTCTACTCGTAGAGTTAGCAGGGTATCGTTCGCCAGAACGAGCCAGCTTTCGCCGAACCGCCCTTCAGGCGAGAGGTCGGACGCTAAAGCGAACTCGATGTCCGTGTTGCCCATCCTTTGCTCGACGGCGGCGCGGATAAACTCTGGCACCCGTCGTTGCGGCGTGTCCATACCGCCATATTATACCTGAATTGAATAATTGAATAATCGTGTCTCACGATCCATTCATGGTCGCCGCCTGATAAAACGCGCAGAACTCTTGCAAGGGGCACGCTGTGCAGCGTGGGTTCTGCGCCTTGCACACGGCGCGTCCGTGCTGAATCAACGCCACATGAAACCGATAGACCAGCGGTTCGGGAATCATCGCCTCCAGCGCGTCGTGTGCCTTCGCCTCGCCTAGCGATTGGGGAATTAGTCCCAGCCGCCATGACACGCGAAACACATGCGTATCCACCGGAATCACGGGGCGTCCCATCGCAAAGCATAACACAATCGCCGCACACTTCGGACCGATACCAGGCAAGTCCAGCAAAAACTTTCTCGCTTCAGGCGTGGGCAACTCGTGTAGCCAGTCTAAGTTGTAGTCGCCGTGCGCTTCGTAGATGGCTTTCAGCACCGCCTGAATGCGCGGGGCTTTCTGGTTTGCCAGTCCGCCAGAGCGGATGGTCTCGGCAAGTTCACTTGTGGGCGCGTCCACGACGGCTTGCCAAGTAGGATAGCGCTCGCGCAACAACCGATAGGCGCGGAACGAGTTCGCGTCGGAGGTGTGCTGCGACAGGATGCAGTGAATTAACTCTTCCAATGGGTTGTTGCGTGGTTTCCATTCGGGAATGCCGTACAGGGTTTCCAAGCGTGCGACGATGTCTGGAATTTGGAGCGCCATCGGATTTAGTGTACCTGATGGGGCAGGCGTACTTTCAAAACATCAGAGGATACTTGCGTGCTGATGGATCGCCTGCGCGCCTTCGTTACGGGGAAACGATTGGGCGACTTGTGGACTACCCCTTTTCGGGGAAGCATCTTTTTCCCGCGCAGGTACTCGCGGGGCTGGAGTTGAAGCCGATCGAGGTGTTTCAGGTAGCGCGCTGAGTAAACGCGGTGTTATAGCTCTTGTCGCCCGCTGAGTGCATAGCCCAAAGTGGCGGCATCGGCGTAGTCCAGCTCGCCGCCAACAGGCATGCCGTAGGCAATCCTTGTCACGCGCACACCCATCGGCTTAAGCAGGCGAGCGATGTAGAGCGCAGTCGCGTCGCCTTCCACATTCGCGGGCGTGGCTAGGATGACCTCGCGGGGGTGCTCCGAGCGGATGCGCTCCATCAGCTCGCGCAGTTTCAAATCTTCAGGCTGCACGCCTTCCGCTGGGGAGATGAGTCCGTGCAGCACGTGGTACCTTCCGCGATATTGCTCCAATCGTTCCAGTGCGACCACATCGCGCGGGTCGGCAACGACGCAGAGGATGTCCGCCTCGCGCGATGGGTCGCGACACAGTTCACACAGCTCCGACTCACTCAGGAAAAAGCAGCGTTGGCACTGGCGCGTATTCTGACGCGCCAGCATCAGGCTTTCGGCAAGGCGCATCACTTCCTCTTCAGGGCGGCGGATGAGGTACAGGGCGAGCCGTTGGGCAGAGCGCGCCCCCACGCCGGGCAACCGCTCCAGCTGCTGCATCAGCTGGCGCAGGGCAGGAGGGAACAACATATGCTAAAATGGCAGCCCCAGCTTGTCCAAGCCCAGTCCACCCGTGAGCTGCCCCATGCGCTCCGCGCGGATGTTCTCGGCTTGGGTTTGTGCCTCACGCACTGCGCTCACAATCAGGTCTTGTAGCATCTCAGGGTCGTCGGGGTCAATCACGTCAGGCGCGATTTCGAGTGC
>FMJZ01029922.1_pt1 | contig 11112 bp, 11 predicted proteins | sample 1987881 | NCBI WGS metagenome assembly FMJZ01 (sample SAMEA4378227, study PRJEB15110) | soil metagenome | biome: soil; feature: Field; material: Soil | place: India | collected 2015-03-11 | depth 0 m | reverse complement strand
GCACGGAGCAAGCGTTGCGCCGGCTCACACCGGGGTTGATTGGCTTTATCCGCGTTGCCCTTGGCAGTTTTGAAGCGCCGAGCATGCTCTTGCGCCGTTACTGCACACAGGCTGCGCCGCGCCAAGCGCCGATGCGCGAAGTAGTTGCCGCCGCGATCGAACTCGGTGAAGAGCAGCGTATGCGGCCCTTCGCGGCGCTAGCCGAGGTGGCCCGTCGCTATCGTTGCCGCGAGCTGATCGATGCCACCGCTGCGCTGGCCCAAGCCGAAGCTGAAGGCACGCCGGTTGAGATGGTGCTAGCCGCCCAACAACAAACCCTCGAAGCGTTGTTGCAAGGCGAGTTCCGCCGTCTCATTCGCCGGCGCACGATGTACCTGCTCTTGTTCGCCGCGATCAGTCTGGTGGTCGGGATTTTGCTCAACTTGCTCTTTGTGATGGTGGTGGGCAGTGAGGTATTTGCGTTGTGGTGATATCGATACAAGTGCGGCAGTTTAGCTGCCGCACTCGATATCAATGTTTACTTGCCGGCCCGGTACTTTAACAACCAGAGAATCAGCTTGCTGAAGTCGCTGCCGGCTCAATCTGGTAACTTAGCCAGACCATGCCTGAGTGTTCATACCAGCGTTGCTCAGTGAGCGTGAGCCGGCGTGATGGCCCCGGCGCGGGCAAGAATGGAATGCCGCCGCCCAATAACACCGGCGTGATGGCCAGCTCGATTGTGTCAACCATATCCAATTCTAACAGATGGCGAAACAGCTCGCCGCCGCCAAACAGCCAGATGTCTTTGCCGGGACGCTGGCGCAACGGTTCGATCGCGTGACGGCTCAGCTCGTTGATGATGGTCACGTGCGGATAGTCAACCGCCGCGAGCGTGGTCGAGACCACGACTAGCTCTTTCCCGGCGTACAACTGGCCATATTCCGGATCGGTAAGCGATAAGCCGGCAAAGGTCTTGCGCCCCATCAAGAGGGTGTCGAATTCAGCAAACAATGCGCCGAAATCAATCTCCGGCTCAGCCGGAATCCAACTAATATCGCCTTGCGGCCCAGCAATATACCCGTCAAGACTACAAGCCACCTGATACCGGATCCGGCGCATATTCAATCTCCTCGTAGCTTCCCTATCTGCCCGCTCCCTGCCTCTCGGGTGTGATCACCGGCAACGCCGCCTCGATCGCTGGATCGAGCGTGAGCTGGGTGCGATGCACCCAGCCTTCTTGCTGGCGGGGGTTGATGATCCGGATCCAGACCCCATCGGCGCTCCGCCCAAGCAGGAACACGGTTTCATAGGCATGGATCTGATCCAACACCGTGCCTTTCAAGGTTGGCTCGGCCCGCACGTTGCCGCCGTTAAAGACGGTGGCGGTTGGGTAGATTGGCGTCGGTGTTGGGGTTGGCTGTGGCGTGGCCGCCGGTTGCGAGGTGCGGGTAGGGCGTGGGGTGGCAGTAGGGCGCGGGGTGGCGGTTGCAGGCGCTGCCTCTGCCATGATGGGGGTTGGAGGCTGGCGCATTGGCGGTTGCGCCAAAGAAGCTGGTTTGTCCCATTTGGGCTTCGGAGTGGCTGATTGGTAGCCCCCCAAACAAGAGCGCAAATCCGGCCAGCACCAGATTCAGGCCCAGCGCGCCGGCGTAGAGGAGCGTGCTCTCTTGGTTGCGGCGCGGTTGCTGGGCGGCCCGCTTGCTGAATTTGCAGCGCGCCGACCAGATCGCGCACGTAGCTTGGCCCGACCGGTTTGGTGTAGCGTTTGCATTGAATGATAAAGCGTAACCCATCGCGTTCGGCGGTGATGTCAACGCCGCGATCGCCGCTGCCGCCGCGCACCGTGACCTGCCTCCAGCCGAGATCTTCCAGTAAGAGGGCAACCCGCTGCTCGAACTCGCTTGGCGAAAGATCGAGCAATTGCTGGCGGCGCAACCGCTGGAGGCGCTGTTCGCGCAACCAACGGTTGATGAAAAAGACGATGGTTAACCCGGCAACCATCACGGTCAGCGTCCACAAGAACGGGAGCGATAAGGAGAGACTGCCCAAAATCACCCCAATTGCCAACAAGCCACTGATCGGGTCAAACTCCCCGCTAACGGCGCGGGAACGAGTGCTAGAACTCCGGGTCATGCTGGAAGATCCTGTCAAATACAACGAGAACCCATAGTACGAAAATGTTAACAAAGCGTTATTACCCATCCATTTCCAGCGCCCTACGTTATAATGAGAGAAAACGAGATCGGATTCGTGAGGAAGGGACGCGATAGTGAAATCACTGGTGCAAGCTCGCTGGATTACGCCATTGCTCGTCACCGCGCTGGCGGTTGCGCTCGATCAAGCGTCAAAGCGCTGGATTGTCGCCACCCTTGGCCCTGAAACGATGACCCGCTTTATTCCGCTAATTGGCGACGATGTCCGGCTGGCGTATTCACATAATACGGGGATTGCCTTTAGCCTGTTTCAAGGCAAGTCAGACGTGTTGACCATCGTTGCGTTGGTGATCATCACCGGCGCGATCTATCTCTATGTGACGCAATTGCCGAACCGGCGCCGGCTCGTGCAGATTGCGATGGGGTTGATTCTTGGCGGCGCCTTGGGCAATGTGATCGATCGGATCCGGTTGGGGTATGTGGTCGATTTTATTCAGGTCGGTTGGTTCCCGATCTTTAATCTCGCGGATAGCGCGATTACGGTTGGGGCGGCCCTTTTGATGTTGCAATACGCGCTCGACGAGATCGCTCTCCGCCGTGTGCGGCAAGCGATGATGTCACAGTGATGGCGATGCGCACTCGTTGGATGCTGCTCATTCTGGTGGCAATACCGATCTTTCTGCTCGACCAACTGAGCAAGGTTTGGTTAAGCGGTGTGCTGGCGCGTGCCAATCGTCCGATCCCGCTGCTCTTTGATTGGGTGCAGCTTGCGTATCACGAGAATACTGGGGTCGCATTTGGTCTCTTCCCCGACCAAGGCGGCGTGCTCTCGGTTGGCGCCGGCTTGGTGCTCATCTTGCTTGCCTATACGTATCAGCATCTCCTCCCTGCTGAGTCGCGGTGGGTCACGGGCGCGGTCGGATTGATCTTCGGCGGCGGGATTTCTAACCTCTTCGACCGGATCCGGCAGGGGTATGTGGTCGATTTTTTTCAGATCGGTTGGTGGCCGGTGTTTAATCTAGCCGATAGCGCGATCTCGCTCGGTGTTGCGGCATTGGCCTTTCACATCATCTTCATTGGCGATGAACCGGAACCAGCCGAACCAGAGCCGGTCGATGATAGATTGCTCAGCGAGTTGTTGAGCCGTGATCCCGAAACGTCACTGCCCGCCGAGCCGCGCAATCGCAATTCGGAGTCGCCGTCATGAACGACGCCAGCGCGTTGGAATGGTTCGATGCTGATGAACGGGTGGTGATCGTTCCTGCCGAAGTGAGCGGCGAGCGGATTGACCGGTTTCTGGCGGCGACGTTGCCCGATCTGTCGCGGGCGCAAGTGCAACGCTTGATCGAGCAGGGAATGGTGCTCTGCGCGGGGCGGCCTGCCCGCGCCAGCCAGCCGGTGCGCCCCGGGATGGCCATTCACGTCACCATTCCCCTGCCTATGCCGACCCAACTGGTGGCCGAACCGATCCCGCTTGATGTGGTATACGAAGATACCGACATTGCCGTGATCAACAAACCAGCCGGCATGGTCGTGCATCCGGCGCCGGGCCACGCGCGCGGCACGCTGGTGAACGCTCTCTTGGCCCGCTATCCCGATTTGGCAGTTGGCGGCGAGGTGCGCCCCGGCATCGTTCATCGTCTCGATCGCGACACGTCTGGCTTGTTAGTCATTGCTCGTCACGATGCTGCCCTGCGCGCGTTGGTCGAACAACAACAAGCGCGACACATGCGCAAAATCTATCAGGCGCTGGTGATCGGTCGTCCGCCAGCGACAGGTACCATTGATGCGCCGATTGGCCGCGATCCGCGCGACCGGCTGCGCATGGCAGTGGTGAGCGATGGCCGCCTAGCCCGCACCCATTATCGGCTGATCGCCGCCTTTGGCGATTATAGTTTGCTTGAAGTGCAACTCGAAACCGGCCGCACGCACCAGATCCGGGTGCATTTGCGCTATCTCGGCTATCCAATCGTTGGCGATCCGGTCTATGGGCCGCGTCGCGCGCATCTGCACCTGTCACGCCAGTTTTTGCATGCCGGCGAGTTGGGCCTGTTCCACCCGCGTGATGGGCAATGGCGGGAATTCACTGCACCATTGCCGCCCGATCTGGCATCTATCCTCAACCATTTGCAAATGGTTGCGTCAACGCACTAAGCCCGTAATATGCTACAATGCGCAGGGATGGCAACGACGCACTCCGTCGCATTCCATAACTGGCGCCGCGAAGAGGTGAGGAGACAGTTATGCGCAAGAAGATTAGCATTATCGGGGCAGGGTTTGTCGGTTCGACAACGGCGCACTGGCTGGCCGCCAAAGAGCTAGGCGACATCGTGCTGTTGGATATTGTAGAAGGTGTGCCGCAAGGAAAGGCGCTTGATCTTTATGAGGCAGCGCCGGTGGAGGGGTACGATGTGCGGGTGATTGGCACCAATGATTACGCCGATACCGCCAATTCCGACGTCATCGTCGTCACCTCCGGCGCGCCGCGCAAGCCGGGTATGAGCCGCGAGGATCTGATTAAGGTCAATGCCGATATTACCCGCGATTGCATTAGCAAGGCGGCGCCGCTGTCGCCAAACGCAATCATTATTATGGTCAACAACCCGCTGGACGCGATGACCTATCTGGCGGCTGAGGTGAGCGGCTTCCCCAAAGAACGGGTGATGGGGCAGGCCGGCGTGCTCGATGCGGCGCGTTACCGCACCTTTATCGCTATGGAGGTTGGCGTTTCGGTCGAAGATGTGCAGGCGATGCTCATGGGCGGCCACGGCGACGAGATGGTGCCCTTGCCCCGCTTCTCGACCATCGGCGGCATTCCGGTGAGCCAATTCATTGCGCCTGACCGGCTGGCGCAGATCGTTGAGCGGACGCGCAAGGGTGGAGGTGAGATTGTCAACTTGCTCAAGACTGGCAGCGCCTACTACGCTCCGGCTGCTTCGACGGCGCTGATGGTAGAGGCGATCTTGAAGGATAAAAAGCGGGTGGTGCCGGTGGCGGCGTATCTGACCGGCCAATACGGTCTGAACGATATGTATTTCGGCGTGCCGGTGGTGCTTGGCGCCGGCGGGGTCGAGAAGATTATCGAGCTGCCGCTTAACGAGGAAGAGATGGCGCTGCTGAACGCCTCGGCGAAAGCAGTGCGGTCAACGCTTGAGACATTGAAGTCGTTGTAATATCAGCGCAGCGGCGGCGCGCTGGTTCGTGTCGCCGCCGCGCTGTTTACGAATACTGCTATGGCCAGTCCGGCGCAATCGTCAATGCAATCATCGTCATCACAACGCGCAACATCGGCGTGGAGCTTGCTGGGTGGCGAGCGCTTCTATGCGATGGCGCGCTGGGTGATGATTATTTTGCTCGGCGTTGTCACCCAATTCTTGACCAACGGTAGTCTTTGGCCGATCAATGGTGATTTAGAAGCGTTAGATGTGATCTTTTGGCTGTATGCCGGGTTTGCGCTGCTTTTTACCTTGTTGGCGTTTGTGCCACCCGCTGTTGGCCTTGTAAACCTGTCATACCTGTTTGATATTGCCTTCATTTCACTGATGGCTTTTTTGGGCGGCGAGCGGATTGTGATCTTTTTTCCGCTCTATTTGGTGCCGCTGACTTACGCTGCCATCCGGCAGCCTCTTTACATCGGTGTGCTTTCAGGCGCGTTGGCGGCAGTGGCGTATATGGCCGCCTTCATTGGTTGGCGCCGGCTGATTGCGCCTGAAGCATTGATGACGATGCTCGATTACGTGGCGCTGGCGTTGCGTGGCTTGACACTGGCGATTGTGCCGTGGGTGACGGGGAATCTGGCTGAACGCCAGAGCGAAGCCAATCGCTATCGCGTCGCGCAGGCCCAACAAGAGGCTGAACGGGCCTTGCAAGAAGCAAATACCTACCGCGATCAGATGCGCTCGCTCTACCAAGTGGCGCTGGCGTTGGGATCGACCGCCGATTACCGGCAGGTGCTTGATGCGCTGCTGCGTGAAAGTCGTAAAATAGTGCCCTACCGCGCCGGTGTGGTGTTGCTCTCCTCTGGCCAGCCGAATGAGCTGTATGTCGCCTTTGGCTCCAATCTGGCGCTGGGTGATCTGAATCGCACCTTGCAAATGGATGCTGGGTTGGCGGCGGCGTTGCGCGCCAAAACGGCTCAGACCATTACCTCCTTTGCCCAGTTTCCATCGTTGCAACAGATCGGTGCGCTGCGTGATTGCGTCTCGGCGGCCCTGATTCCCCTCCAAGTGGGGATGCGCGCCTATGGTTTGTTTGTGGTCGCCACCGATCACATGCTGCAAACGGATCAGACCGAGATGTTGATGTCGCTGGCGAATTATGCCATCGTCGCGTTGCATAATGCGCAACTGATTTTCGATCTCAAAGAAGAACGAGAAAAGTTGCTCTCGCGCGAAGAAGAAGTGCGTCACCAGTTGGCGCGCGATCTGCACGATGGCCCGGCTCAATCAATGGCCGTCATTACGATGAAGGCCGAGTTTATCAAACGTTTGCTTGAACGCGATCCGGCCCAAGCGTTGGCCGAACTTGATGAGTTGAGCACGATTGCCAAGCGTACCAACTACGAGGTGCGCACAATGCTGTTTGAGCTGCGCCCGTTGATGCTCGAAACGCAGGGCTTGAAGGTGACGTTGGAGCAATATCTGGATCGGTTGCGCGCCAAAGCCGGCAAGACGGCGATCATTCTCGAAACCAGCGATATTGATCAGCTCCGTCTCGGCTCGAAAGTGGAGGGCGCGTTGTTTAACATGATCCAAGAGTCAGTCACCAATGCGATTAAGCACGCCAATGCCGCCCATATTTGGGTGCGTTTGCGGCGGTTGCAAGAGAAGATGCTGGAAGTGGTGATCGAAGATGATGGCGTTGGCTTCGATAAAGCAGCCTTGCTCAAGAGCTACGAGAAGCGCGGTAGTTTCGGTCTCTTGAACATCGATGAGCGGGCTCGGTTAGCCGGCGGTCGCGCCGAGATTGATTCGACACCCGGCAAGGGCACGCGCATCACCATCTTTGTGCCGGTTGAATAATCGTGAACCCCTATCTCAATCCGCAACGGATCCGCGCCGCGTTGCGCGCGCTTAATCTGCGCCCAAGCCGCGGCATGGGCCAGAATTTTTTGCTTGATGGCTATGTGCTGGCAACCATTGTTGCCGAAGCTACGCTCACCCCATCCGATACCGTGATCGAAGTTGGGCCGGGGTTGGGGGTGTTGACGTGGGAGTTGCTGGCCCGGGCAGGCCGGGTGATTTGCGTTGAGCTCGATCGCCGCTTGGCTGACCGCTTGGCCGCCGAGTTCCGCGATCGCGCCAATCTCGTGCTGGTGCAGGGTGATGTGCTTGAGCTAGCCCCGGCTGATCTGCTGGCCCGCGCCGGCGCTCCGCCGCCATATAAACTGGTCGCCAATATCCCCTATGCGATTACCGCGCCGCTGCTGCGCCATTTCCTCGAAGCGACCGTCCCGCCTGATCTCAGTGTGTTGCTAGTGCAATGGGAGGTTGCCCAGCGCATCTGCGCCGGTCCCGGCGACTATAGCGTGTTGGCCCATGCGATCCAGTTTTACGCCGAACCTGCGATCGTGGCGCGCGTGCCTGCCAGCAGCTTCTTTCCCGCACCTGCGGTCGATTCGGCGATTGTGCGCTTGCAACGCCGCCCGCAGCCGGCGGTGACGATGGCTGATGTCAATGCCCTCTTCCGGTTGATTAAGGCCGGTTTCCTCCATGCTCGCAAACAATTGGGCAATGCCTTGCCGAGTGGCTTAGCCGCTTTAGGTGTCACTATCACTCGTGAACAAGTGGCGGCGGCGCTGCGCACTGCCGGGATTGACCCCCAACGCCGCGCCGAAACGGTGACATTGGCCGAATGGGCGAACTTGCTCGCCGTTTTACCCGAATCAGGGGTATAGTACTAAGAGAACCAACTGATGGTTCGCACGTCTATACTTCTGGAGGAAACTGTGGCTGAGCAGACGACATCCTATTTCGCCGGCCTTCACCGGCACGAATTTGCTAACCTGATAACATTTCGCAAAAATGGCCAGCCGGTGGTGACGCCGGTTTGGTTTGCGGAACGCAATGGCAAGCTGTATGTGATGACCACCGCCAATGCCGGCAAGGTCAAGCGTATCCGCAACAACCCGCAGGTCGAAGTTGGGCCATCGGATCGCGCCGGTAAGCCGTTGGGTCCGACCGTGACGGCGCGGGCGCGCATTCTGCCCCCTGAAGAGGTCAAGGTGGCGCGCGAGGCCCTCGATGATAAGTACGGCCTGATGAAGGCCATGTTCGATTTTTTCATGAATGTGCGCGGTGTCGAACGGGCGTGGATTGAAATTTCCCCAGCCGAATAAAATGACGATAACTGTAGAGCCGCACGGCCGTGCGGCTCCCAATCGATGAATCACCGTCCCCGTATGATGGCCCCAACCGGACAGTTCCCTGCCAAGGATCGACGGATCATCGCGCCGCACGGCCGTGCGGCTCCCAATCGATGAATCACTACCCAATGGTGACGGACCCAACCGGGCGGCTGGAGGGGCGGACAGAATATGTGGTCGCGTGCAACCGTTGATCGCTGTGCGATATCTCAACGCCCTTACCCCAGCCCTCCCCCGCTGGGGGAGAGAGTTGCCCTGTCATTGCGAGAGGGCGCAGCGCCCGCAGCCAGTTCCTTGGTAGGCGAACAGGATGCGTGCAGTGATGGCTCCCGTGCTCGTGGGAGATTGCTTCGCCGCGTGGGGCATCGCACCGCGATGCCCCTACGTGCGGCTCGCAATGACAACCGGATCAGAACAGCAGTCTCTCGTGTTTGCAAGGAGATCGGTTCGCCGCCTGCAGCCGTCACGACGCCAACCGGCGCCTTATCGTTCAGCGATCGCTCTGCCAAGACGCAAATCGCCCGCGCAATTGGCTCCTAAATGTCCTATGCCCAACCAGTTGCACGACCAATGGCCATCAAGCCATTTGACAGTTGCGCGCAAGTGGTGGTATAAGATGGCGACTGATGGCGATACATGACTCTCAGCGCCCCGTTGCGCGACACAGGAGAGAGATCGCGTGAACCGTCCGAACCGCGCTCTGCTTGCGCTCCTGCCCGTATTAGCCTTGTTGTTGCTGGTGGTCTTGATGGCGGCAACACCGCCTAACCCGCCGCCGGTGCCGAAGGTGGCTGATCTCCCGCCGATCGAGACGCCGACGGTAGAACTGCTGCTTACTGCCACGCCTTCGCCATCGCCGATCCCCGAACCGACCCTGACCCCTACTCTTGCCCGGCGCGAGTTTCTCGAGTCGTTCGATGTCAAAACTGCGCCAACCAGCTTCCTACCCGGTCGCGGCCCGGTCTTGCCCGGTGAATTGGTGTATTCCGGACGCCGGATCGATTTCTACGTTGGCCGGGGCACGTTTAGCGCCGATCAGGTGCGTGACTTGGCGGTCAAGATCGAGTACGCGCTTGGTTATCTGCAACGCCGGTTTGATGTCCAACTGACCGATCGCGTCTCGATCGGGTTCTATAATCCGGCCTTAGCCCCGACGAGTGATACCCGCGGCATTGCCTACACCCACGATCGCACAAATATTCGCCTGTTCTATGGCCCCAACGACGATACCTACAAGGCATTAGTGATCGCTACCCACGAGCTCGCACATGCCTTGCAGGCCGAAGCGTATGGTCGCGAAGAGCAGGGCCGCTCTGATCTGGTGTTGTTGGAAGGGTTGGCGACGTGGATTTCGGGCGAATATTGGCTGAGTTTGTCCGATTCGCCGTCGTTTCAAGCCCGCGCGCGCGCGCTGTACCAAGCCGGTTATCGCGGCAATCTGGCGGCTTTGGCGAGCAGCACCGATTCGATGGCGGCCTACGAGATGTGGGCCGGGTTTGTCGACTATCTGGCCCGTACCTACGGCTGGGATAAATTTAACGAATTGTATGCCAATGGTCGCGGGCGCGCTCCCGGTTCGGCCAATTACCGCGGGATCTACGGCAAGAGTTTTCAAGAACTCTATACCGAATGGTATGCGACGTTGCGGTGAACGCGATGCGCCAAGGCGCACCGAGGGCAAGGGCTTGGTCTGCTGCCCCGTCCTCTTGGTGCGCCTTGGCGGCGCCTCTTAATCGCGTAGCTTGAGCAGTGCCTCCACCGGCGCGAAGTTCCATGGCTCACCCAGACCGATAATGATATGCGTTGCGCCGGCTTCAAGGTATGGCTCAATCGGCTCGCCTGCGCGCGGCGAGACGCTGCGCTCGATCGCGGCTGGATCACGGCCTACCTGAGCGCACCACTGATCGAGAATCTCATTCTTGCGCTTGAAGGTTTCGACCGGCCCGAAACCGTGCCAGATATCGGCGTGTTCGGCGGTGATCCGCAGCGTGACTTTTTCGCCGCCGCCGCCGATTAAGATCGGGATGCGGCGCAGCGGCGGCGGCTGATCAACCTCCCAGCGCGCTTTGATAATCGGCAATGCTTCGCGCAAGGCGCGCAAGCGATCGGCGGCAGTGCCGAAGGTGTAGCCAAATTCGGTATAATCACGTTCAAACCAGCCGGCGCCTAGCCCGAGGATCAGCCGCCCTCCGCTGATATGATCCACCGTCTTGGCCATATTCGAGAGCAGCGCCGGATTGCGATAGCTGTTGCACGTCACCAAACAACCGATCTCGGCGCGCCGGGTGATAGTCGCCATCGCGGTCAAGAGCGTCCATCCCTCGAAGTGCGGGCCGTCTGGCAGACCATAGAGCGGAAAGAAGTGATCCCAATTCCAGATCGTATCGCAGCCGATCGCTTCGGCATAGCGCACGGCATCACGGTACGACTCCCACGTGGTATGCTGTGGATGGAGTTGGACGCCAACCCGAAACTGAGCCATAACCTCACCTTTCTGATTGCGCGCTTGACTGGTAAAATGGTCCTCTAAAAAGCATTCATAAACTACGTTTATGCTGTAAACTGTGAAATGCAGAGCTGCAATCACGTTGCGCAGCAGCGTTTCATTGTACGACA
>FMJZ01030110.1_pt1 | contig 11115 bp, 10 predicted proteins | sample 1987881 | NCBI WGS metagenome assembly FMJZ01 (sample SAMEA4378227, study PRJEB15110) | soil metagenome | biome: soil; feature: Field; material: Soil | place: India | collected 2015-03-11 | depth 0 m | reverse complement strand
TATTAGGCGTCTATCGCGATTGGCGTGTGATTACTGTTGCTGCTGCCACGATCGCTGTGCATCATGCCAGCTTTGCACTGTTGCAGTGGATGGGGCTACCTGTCTACGTCTATACGACCAACCTGAACTTTTTCGTGTTGACGCTGGTACATGCGCTGTTTGTGGTGCTGGAGTCAGCAATCCTGATTTGGCAATCTGTGCAGGGCTATGCAGAATGGCAACAAGCGGAAGAACTCAGTCGTTTGGGACAGGAGTTGCGCAGCGATCGGTTTGCAGGCAACGATTTGACCGCACAAATCGAGTGGAACCCACGGTCCCCGCTATGGGGCACGGTGAACGTGATTAATCAGCTCATAGCACGACTGAATCATAACATCGCAGAGACCAAGCAGGCGGCTCAGGCAATTGTTGCGCAAACCCACAGCGTGCGCGAGGAGACGGGGCGCATTCACCATTTGGGCGACGCTGTGCTGCGCTCGATAGAAGAAGTAAGCGAGGGGGCGCGGTCGCAAGCCACTCAGATAGAGCAGTCAGCACAGCAAATTCAACAGATTGCAGTGCTGGCTCAGGAGACCCGTGTTCAGGCGGAGCGTCAACTGCAAGAAGCGGAACAGACCACTCAAATGACGTACCAAGCAGCGGGCAACGCCGACGGGATTGTGAGAGCCAGTCAAGAGCAGCGAGTTGCTGCAAGTCAGGCGGGCGAGGCCGCATTGCAGTCTGCACAAGCGGTGCAGCAGGCGCTGCAGGCAGTGCAACAACTAAACACGACCGCCGATGCCGTGCTGAGTCAAGCGGCCCAGGCGCAGGTATCGCTGGAGGAGGCGGTGCACTGCGCCAGCGAGCAGGTCGATCGACTCGGCGCGCGTTCATCAGATATTCGGCAAATCCTACTGACGATTACCGAAATCGCCCGTCAGACGAACCTACTCGCGCTGAATGCTGCCATCGAGGCAGCGCGGGCGGGCGAACATGGAAAGGGATTCGCCGTTGTCGCTGACGAAGTGCGCGCCCTTGCCAATCGCTCCGCCGACGCTGCCAAGGAAATCGACGCCGTAATTCAGGAGATGACGCGCGACATTCATGAGATTATCGTGCACATGCGCGGCGACGAGAAGCGTCAAGGGCTGCAGGAAGTGACGACTCACACCCTCCAACAAGTGGTAAGCGCGTTCCAAACTCTGCGCGAACAGCTCAGCCAAGTGGAAAACGCAGCACAGGGCGTCAATCGTGCAACCGAATTGGTGGTCAACCAGTGTCGGGCGATTGAGGATACTGCACAGCAGAACACTGACCGTGCCGCCGAGAGCCAACGCATCCTGCGTCAAATCGCGGAACAGGTGGATGCCCTGCGCGACGCCATACAGATCGGCTTGCAATCCTCGTCCAATACCTCGCACCAGATAGAACTTATCAACGAAATCGTGCAAGGGATTGCCGCTATCAGTGAGCAGACGACTGCTTCCACTCACGAGGTGCAGCAAGCCATCCGCCAGCAGTTTGAGGCGGTGCGCGCATTGCTCGCGCAGATTGAAATGACCGACCAGACAGCACGCGCTGTGTATCACCGCCTGGAGGAGTTCAAAACGAGTGATGAGCGTGCCCAAGAAGTGTCCCACGAGCAACTGCAAGCAGCATAACAAACCTGCTCCCCTCTCCACCTTAGGAGAGGGGAGTGAGGATGGGGACAGCACATGCTCACCAAAAAACTGTTCACTGGAGCCGTTCTGGTCGTTTGGCTGACGCTCATTGGCGTTACTTACTGGCGCATGGAGTTGCGTTTCCTACAGCCTGCAAAGCGTCCTGCAGGCGCGGCGACGATAGACCCATCCCTGCAGCCTCCTGCGCCCATTCAACGGCTACAAACGGATGCAGGCGATTTTGAGCTGTATGGCAAGTTCACACTGCTCAACTTCTGGTACCCTGACTGTGCCTGCTCGCGTTTTATGGAGGGCCATGTGCGTGAGCTTGTGAAAGAATTCACACCGCGAGGCATACAAATTGCCACTGTGATTATTGTGAACGATGAGCACGTGTCGGATGTAGACGCGCTTCGGGGGTGGCGCAGGCGGGGCATCGAGACGCCCGCGCTTGTAGACAGAAACGGCGCACTGGCGCGTCAGTTCGGCGTTTGGGCAGGTCCAGCGGCTGTTATCATCAACCAGCAGGGACAGATTGTCTATATCGGCGCCTATAATATCGGTAGATATTGCAGCAACGAAGAGACTGCTTTCGCAAAGCAGGCGTTGGAAACAGTGCTGACAGGGCGAAAACCCCCACGTGCCAGTACGCCCTTTTATGGCTGTCAGGTTCCTTCAGCGCGTCAATAGTCGTGCTGCGCCCAGAAACCCTATCAGCAGCAGCCCTAAGATACCCAGCATCACCGCCCAGCCGAGGGCGCGACTCCAACGCGACGACGCCCGTCGCTCCAGTCCCACGGTATCGTCGCGCGTGCGTGTATCTTTGCCGAACAGAAACACGAAGTAGAAGCGCGTCCACAGGAACGGTATCACGCCGCGCACATCCAGTAGGTGTCGCCGATGGTAGGAATAGAGCGACTGTTTGAGTAGCGCGTACTGCTCGGGCGAAAGCGTTTCGAGCAAGGCAGGGGGCAGGGCGCGCAGTAGGTGCAGAATATACAAATCCTGCGGCTGTTCGGCGGGCTGTTCGCCCTCGAACGCCTCTTGAATAATCCACAGCGGCGGCTTCTCGTCGGGCTGACGGGCTGGATACCCCATACCGCCTATTATCGGCAGGGCAGGGGGGTGTCTTAATCGTCCCGTTTCTTCACGGCGTGCCCGCCGAACGCCTTGCGCAACTGCGCGAGGAATCGGTACTGGAAGCCCTGCTCATCTTGGCTGCGGAACCGCTCGTGCAGGGCGAGTGTAATCAGCGGGGCAGGGCTGCCGAGATTAATCGCCTCGTGCGCTGTCCAGCGTCCTTCACCTGAATCAGCGACATAAGGGGCGATGCCGGTCATCTTGTCGTCCTCTTTCAGGAAGCCGGCAATCAGGTCCAGCAGCCAGCTGCGCACGACCGTGCCATGACGCCACGCCTCTGCTACCGCAGCGATGTCGATATGGAACTCTTCCTTGCGCCGCAGTAGTTCAAACCCCTCCGCGTAGGCTTGCATGAGGGCATACTCGATGCCGTTGTGAATCATTTTGGCGTAGTGTCCCGCGCCGACGGGTCCCACGTGTACCCAGCCCTTATCGGGGGCAGGGGCGAGGTCGCGCAGGATTGGCTCAATCTGTGCAATCACTTCGGCGTCGCCGCCCGCCATCAGCCCGTAGCCGTTCTCCAAGCCCCACACGCCGCCCGATACGCCCACATCGGCGAAGCGTATACCATGCTCCCGTAGTCGCTCTGCATAGCGGATGGAATCTTTGTAAAGGCTATTCGCGCCGTTCACTACGATATCGCCTTGCTGCAGCAGGGGCGCAAACTGAAATATGGCGGTTTCGGTCGGCTCACCTGCTGGATACATAAACCACACGATGCGCGGGGGCACGAGGGGGTTCACAGTTTCATCGGGCGTGTAGGCGGGCGTAATGCCGTAAGGCACATACTCATCCACTGTAGCGCGTGTGCGTGAGTAGCCGATGACGCGATGCCCGCGCTGCACGAGGCGGCGCGCCATATTGCCACCCATACGCCCTAACCCGACGATTGCGAGTTCCATCGCGCCAAGTATACCCCTTACCGTCGCTGCTGGGCGATAAAGTCTGCATACCAGCGTCCACTGGACTTCAAGAGGCGCTGCTGCGTCTCGAAGTCTACATACAACAGCCCGAATCGCTTACTGTAGCCGAACGCCCACTCAAAGTTATCCATCAGCGACCAGTAGAAGTAGCCCTTGAGGGGTACGCCGTCCTGAAGGGCGCGATGCGACTGCTCCAAGTGCGCCTTGAGATAGTCCACGCGCAGAGGGTCGGCCACCTCGCCTTGCGCGTTGGGCGTATCGGGGAACGCCGCGCCGTTCTCGGTGATGTATAGCGGAATATCGCCGTATTCGTCGTGTAGCCATTTGAGAATCTCGTACAAGCCTTCGGGGTAGACCTCCCAGCCCATCTCAGTGTGGAGTTTGCCTTCCTGATGGATGGTGCGCGAGCCGATGGGGTCGGAGGCGTCGTAGGCGATAACGTTGCGCGTGTAATAGTTCACGCCGACGAAGTCGATGGGCGTTTGAATAATTTGCATATCGTCAGGGGCAACTTTGGGGGCGAACTCGCCGATGAAATTAATCACGGTATCGGGATACTCGCCGCGAAAGATGGGGTCTAAGAAGTAGCGGTTGATGAATCCGTGCCAAAGCGCTGCCATCATTTGGTCTTGTGGGCTGTCGCTGGCGGGCTGTTGTGGACCGAGATTAGTCACGATGCCGATTCTGGCGTTGGGAATGCCTTCCGCGCGGAGGGCTTGGACGGCTTTCCCGTGCCCCAGCAGCATATGGTGCCCGGCTTTGGCGGCTGCGCCGATGTCGCGCATGCCGGGCGCGTGCTGCCCCCACAGATAGCCCAGCGCCATCACGACCCATGGCTCGTTGATGGTCGCCCACAGATGCACGCGGTCGCCCAGTTCTCGGAACATTAGACAGGCATAGTCGGCGAACCATTTGGCGCAGTCGCGGTTTGCCCAGCCACCGCAATCTTGCAGTTCAGCCGGCAGGTCCCAGTGGTAAAGCGTAATCATGGGGGTAATACCCGCGTGCAGTAAGCCGTCCACGAGGCGCTTGTAGAAGTCCAGCCCTTTAGAATTGACTACGCCGCGCCCCGTGGGCAGCACGCGCCCCCACGCCACCGAAAAGCGGTAGGCGTTCAAGCCCAGTCGTCGCATCCACTCGATGTCTTCCTGCCAGCGGCGGTAGTGGTCACACGCCATATCGCCGTTGTCGCCGTTCAGAATTGTGCCCGGCGTATGGCTGAACCGATGCCAGATAGATGCGCCTGCACCGTCCGCAAGCGGCGAGCCTTCAATCTGGTAGGCGGCGGTTGCCGCGCCCCAAAGAAAATCCGAAGGGAACTGCATAGTATCGTTCTATTCGGCGTAGACATCTTGTCTCCTGCCGCGACCAGTAAGCGTCAAGCAGGGTTTGACAGGGTGTCAAGGTGCGTTTTGATACGTTGTCAATCACCCAGCATCAGTGCAAGTAAGGCTTTCTGCGTGTGTAAACGGTTTTCCGCCTGATCCCATACAGCGGATTGAGAACCGTCTAACACAGCATCAGTGATTTCCTCGCCGCGGCGGGCAGGTAGACAGTGTAAAACAATAGCGTCTGGCTTTGCGAGGCTAAGCAGTTGCTCGTTGACTTGAAAATTCTGGAACTGTCGCATGCGCGCTTCGCGTTCGGTTTCGTAGCCCATAGAGACCCAGACGTCAGTGTAAACCACATCGGCGTCAGAGACGGCCTCGTGCGGGTCGTGTGTCAACTGCACCTGTCCACCTGATTGTATTGCGAGCGTGCGCGCCTGTTGAATAATCGCTGTGTATGGTTCGTAGCCCTCGGGCGTGGCGATTGTTAAAGTGTGCCCTAAGAGGGCAGCCAGTAGTGTAAAGCTGTGGCACACGTTGTTTCCGTCGCCCACCCATGCGAGGCGTAAGGGTGCGTTGCCTTTGCGCTCCTGAATCGTCATCAAGTCCGCTAACGCCTGACAGGGATGCTCGCGATCGCTAAGGGCGTTAATCACTGGCACCTCTGAAAAGCGGGTCAGCTCTTCCAGTGTGCTGTGCAGGAATACACGGGCAATCACGCAGCGCACCCAGCGGGAGAGGTTCCGTGCAATGTCCATCACCGCCTCGCGCTTGCCCATCTGGATGTCACTCTGCGTGAGATACACACCGTGTGCACCCATCTGATACAGCCCGGCTTCCAGCGTGACGCGCGTACGCAGTGAGGGCTTCTCGAAAATCAGCGCGACGGCAGTAGGGCGGGGGAGTCGGAACAACTCCTCCCCGCTATGTGTGGCGCGTTTCATCGCCTGCGCCAGCGATAGCACCGCTTGAGCCGTTTGGGGGTTGAGGTCAGTTATTGAGAGATAGTGCTGTGGCGGGTTCGATGCTCGCCAAACCGATTGCGCCTGTTCGTAAGTCATAATCCTCTCCACCTGATTGAGCGTGTAGTTTACCTCATCACTCGTTCCAGTTGCTGGATCAGGCGTATGACTTCCTGAGGTGTTATGTTCGGGTTCTGCACCATTTTGTGCGCTTCGGTTAGCGAGTCGCACAGGGGCGAGTCGGGGGGAAGGAATTGGATGAGTTGGAGCAGCGTTGCGCCAGCAGGCAGTCCGAGCCGTTGACAGAGGCGACGGCGGATGTCGTCCAGCACTGTCTCGAAGGCGGGCTGGGCGGCTTGTGCGCGTTCGTAGACGCCTGCGAGTGCATCCACATACTCGCCGAGCGCGGGGGCACGGGGTGGTGTAGGACGGGAAAGCCCAAACCGCTTGCCAAGCGAATACATCACGACAGCTGTCAATACCAGCAAGTGTGCGAAGGCGATACGCACGCCCATGGGCGCAACACCCCAGAAGCCGCGCACCTCGCGCTCGATCTCGATAATCAGGTCGCCTTGACCCGCGTCATCGAAGTAAATCACGCCGCCGTCGGGGAGTATCTTTCGTACCACCGCCAGAATGAACGCGCCGTTATCTGCTTCACGCAGATGCTCGTTGGTGAGCCACTGCCAGTCAGCGCACTCGAAAACTATTCCGTCCTCGTAGTACCAAAGTGCGCCTCTCACCACGCCGCCTGTGTGGAGCAGGGGAACCCAGCGTTTCTCGCGGGGCGAGAGAGCGGCACCCTGGTCGCCCAGTCGTACTTTAGCGATTCCCCTGAGCCATGGGGCGGGCACGGCGGGTTGCGCCTCCAAGAACCGCTTTGCTGAGAGTTGAAAAGGGGGCAGGCGTCGGAAAGCTTCGTCTCTAAGCGGTTCGGGCAGGCGTTCATCGCCGCTGAACAAAAGCAGACGCCCACCACGCCGCAGCCAAGCGTTCAACGAGTCGGCGTCTTCTTCGCTCCAAACTCCCGATCCGCCGATACCGCTGAGCGATAAGGGCGGGGGAAAGACCACCAACATATCGGCATCTTTAGGGAGGTGGCGAAAGGTGCGCTTATGTGAACGCACCGTGTAGCCGTTGCGCTCCAGCAAGCGTGCGAAGCCTTTCATTCCGAGCCGATGCTGGCTGTAGCTGAGGGGCAGGGGAGCAAAGCGTGGGTCGCGCGCCTCGCTTGCTAAGCGCAGGGAGTAGAGCAGCAGCCCCACTACCAAGCCAATCAGCAATACCAGCCCCAGCCGCTCACGCAGAAACCGCATGCGGTTGCACCTTCCTTAGCAGGGTTTCAAAGGCAACCTCGTACTCGCGCAAGGTGTTTTCATCAGGGATTGCGCTGCCGTACCACACGGCATCAAACTGAAGTGTGAGCGGATGCATTAGGTGATAGGCGTCCTCACGCACAGTGGGATCGGGCAGTGAGGCGGGAGCAGCAACGAAGCGGGGCAGGGGGGGCTGACGCAGCCGTCGTAGATGCTCCCAGTTGGTCAGTGCGGGGTCATACTCCAGCAAGTGTGATTCGTTCAGCAGGCGCAATAGCCCCAGATAGTACGCCCGCAAAGACAGTTTCCAATGTTGATCATTAGCGAACCGCCGCGCCATCTCGCGCCATTCCAGTGCGCTCATCGTGCGGGCATCTTGTAATGCAGCGTCCAGTGCGGGGGTAGGGGAGGGCGTGCGCTTTCCAATCCGGACGCGCCCTAATATGTACGACGCCGCCAACGCAAGCGTCAGCACCAGCAGCACAATTACCAGCCACTGGAAAAAAGGTGTCATGCTCGCCATTCCGCTGCCACCCAGCCTGCTAAAGAGCCGTTGAAGCCAACGCGCTATCATCTCAAAGGCGCGCTGGATAGACTCTGTGATTCGCTCCGCCAGCGACTTGGGCGGAATTTGCATATCTGGTTCGGCAAAAATCGCGTTCAGTTGAGCCTTTATTCGCGCCGCGTTGGGTACAGGAGTAGGGGAGGCTTGCAGGGTCTCTCGGTAGGCGCGCAGGCTGCTTAGGGCGTTCTGTATCTCGCCCTTTGCAATCTGGGTCTCCAGTGGCTCGCGTGTCGCGGGAGGCAGGGAAGCGATGGCGCGCTCGGCTTGCTGAAGGAAAACTTTTCGGTCGGAAGGTTTCGCTCGCTGCGCTGCTTCCAACGCACGCTCGGCGCGTTGTAAGGCATCCAATGGCTCAGTCGCCAGCGCCACGCAACACAGCCACAGAGCCCCAACAAGCCCCAGCTCAACTCTGCGCGCCCTGTTGCAGCACCTCATAGATGTCCAGCCCCTCACTCCGATAGCGCAGGTCAAAGTAGAGCAACACGCTCATCAAATACATCGGCGGCATCACGAACATGTACGCGATGTAGGACACCGCTTCATAAGCCTGAGTAAGTGAAAACAGCCATCGTGACAATAGTTGCTCTAAGTCCGCGTAAATCGCCGCGATTCCGGCGATGATGCCTAAAATGATAAACGAGAGGATCATTACCGCGAGGAGAAATACTGTCTGTGCGCCCCAAAACGCAAGATAGCTCAAAACCGCGTGCCTAAAGTGGGGGCGCACCAGCCCGAGCGCACGCGAGAAAGCAGTAATGGCGTCTGTGCGCTCCTCCAGCACGATAATCGGCGGCAGAATCACGAACCAGACCGCCGCCATCGCCGAGATAATTAGTACGGCGATTGAAATAATGAGCCATAGCACTGTCATCAAAATAAGCGCGGCAGTGGGGCTACCTGGAATCAGCGAAGCAGCTCCAAAGATGACACCCAGCGCAAGTAGCACAAAGCCAAAGCCTATCACCACAAAGATACCACTCAAAGCCAGCACTGCGAGGGTCTGGTTTGCAATCAGATGCCAAAATCTCGGCTTTAGCTTCGCCCACAAAGACTGAAGCGTAATCGGCTCGCCCGTCGCCAGCATACGGAACGCAAGCGTTGTAAACGCCGCCTGAAGTATGGGCGCAAGCATGAGAAAAGGCAACTGAACAAATAGCCCCGCATAGTCCAATAAAACCGTGCCGAGCAGGCCGCTCTGTGTGGTTGCATCGAGCAAAAGCATCGGTCCCAGCAGTAGGATGGAGATAACGGTCGGCACGATGTAAACCCACAGTGAGATTCGAAACAACGGCTTGAAGTTCTCGCGGTAGTAGCTAATCGCGTCGTCCATCAGTTCAAAGGGCGTGGCGGGGCGGTTGAGCGTGCGGAACCGCGACTGCAGAATCGCCGTTCCCAGCGTCGAGATGCGCCAATCGCCCGTGCGTGCATGCGTTTCCATCGCTATCGCAACCCTTTCTCGCGCAGGAGATGGTAGACCCACTCGAGCGCAGCCAAGGGGCAGGGGAAATAGTCAATCACCTGATGATACGGCCCCTCCTGGTCGGTCTTGTCCAGCACCGCCTGTAATTGTACCTCAGTGCTACTTGTGGCTTCGGAAGCGTCGTTGTCCTGACAGGCGCGCCACTTGCTCCTCAAGGAACGCTAACTGTGCTTCGGAGGTAGGGAGACTGAGAATCTGCTCGGCGGGGATTGGCTCACCGAAGCGGACGGTGACTACACCAAACGCAGGCTTAGGAACCAGTTTTCCGTAAGGCAGGATTTTGTCTGTACCAATCAGCCCTACAGGTAGCACGGGAACGCGCGTCTGGCGCAGGATAAGCAAGATTCCAGGTAAGAACGGTTGCAAGTCGCGTGATTCGGAAAGTTCACCTTCAGGAAAGGCTCCCAGTGCTTCGCCTTGCTGGACGGTCTCTACGGCGAGTTTGAGACCGTTGCGGTCGGCGGCGCGTTGCTTGATGGGAACCATTTTCGCCAGCCGTGCGATAGCCCCGACGATGGGAATGTTGGGGATGTCGGCGCGCCCGATGAAGCAGATGTGGCGTGGGGCGGCGTACCAAAGCACGGGCGGGTCTGCAAGCGAGAGATGATTGGCGACGACAATCAGCCCACCGCGCCGCGGCACATTTTTGCGCCCCTCAATCCGCAGCCATACGAAAAGCGGGAACCGAAAAGTTATTGCGAAGAAGACCTTGAAGAAGACATACGCCAGGTCGAAAACGATTCGGTTCCACAGGGTGCGCATAGAGTCCGATAAGTGGGATTATGTTAACTAAAGTCTTCAGGCTGACCTTCTTCTTCCAGCACGCTCTCCGCCATGTAAATCGGCGCACGGAAGCGCACCGCCAGCGCAATCGCATCGCTGGGGCGGGCATCGATTTCGATTTCCTCGTCGCCGTGCAGCAGGTACAGTTTGGCGTAGAACGTGCCCTGCCACAGGTCGTCAATCAGCACGCGATCGATACTCACGCCCAGCCGTGTTAGGATATTTCGGATAAGGTCGTGTGTCATTGGGCGCGGTGGCGCGTCGTCGTTAATCGCGGAGACAATCGCGTGCGCTTCAAAGGGTCCTATCACAATCGGTACGACACGCCCGTAGTTATCACGCAGTTGCACCAGCAGGGCGCGCGGCTGACCGTGCTCGATGCGCTCGTACACACCCATCACGTGCACTTCCAGCTCGCGTCCCTTGTCGTAGCGCGGCGGTCGCTCTTCGAGTTCGTTGGAGACATCGCCCCCGAAAAGTCGCTGCAGCTGCGCTTCAATCTCCTCGGCGTCCGCCTCTTCCTCGAACGGGTCGCCCAGCAGGTCGTCCTCGTCGGGGTCTTGAAAAAGTTTCTCGAACTCGTCGTCGGGGTCTTCGTCGAAGCGTCGTCTGCGTTCCATGTGCGCCTCCTTAGCCCGCGCGGGTACGTGCGACCACTTCCATCAGGAAGTCGCGGTTCGACTTCGTGCGCTGTAGCAGCCTAATCAGTTGCTCTGCTGCCTCCACGAGGTCTTCCTGGTTCGCCAATAGCCGTCGCAGCTGCCAGATTGCCATCAGTTCCTCTTTAGTATACAACAACTCCTCGTGGCGGGTTCCTGAGCGTTTGACGTCGATGGCGGGAAAGATGCGCCTTTCCGCGAGGTCGCGCGACAGCACCAACTCCATGTTGCCCGTGCCCTTGAACTCCTCGAAAATCACCTCATCCATGCGCGAGCCTGTATCGATGAGACAGGTGGCGATGACTGTGAGACTGCCACC
>FMJZ01018935.1_pt1 | contig 11124 bp, 6 predicted proteins | sample 1987881 | NCBI WGS metagenome assembly FMJZ01 (sample SAMEA4378227, study PRJEB15110) | soil metagenome | biome: soil; feature: Field; material: Soil | place: India | collected 2015-03-11 | depth 0 m | reverse complement strand
GGGCCGAGTTGTTTCCATCTGCTTATGGCTCGGCCAGCGGCGTCAGACAACGCGCATCGGCGCAATTGCCGCGCATGCCCGGTCAGCCCCGCACAACCGAACGGTACGATGTAAACCTCGGTATCGCTTCTTGGGAAATAGATTTCTTTGGGCGTATTCGAAGCCTCAAAGACGCTGCACTCCAGGAATACTTTGCTTCCGAGCATGCCCGGCGGGCTGCGCGACTTTCGATAATCTCCGCGGTAGCACAGGTTTACATGGCGTTGGCTGCAGACCGCGAGGCACTTGCACTGGCTCAGAGCACCTATGCGACCCAGAAGGCCGCCTTTGAACTTGTGCAACGCCAGTATGCTGCAGGGGTGGCAACCGAGCTTGATTTGCGCCAGGCTCAGATACCGCTTGACACTGCAGTACGTGAAGTTGCGCGGTACACACAACTGGTTGCACAGGACGAAAATGCGTTGAATTTGTTGGTTGGGATGCCGGTGCCAGCGGAGCTGTTGCCGACAAATCTGGCGTCGATCACACCGCCGCCGGAGATCTCGGCTGGTCTTCCTTCTGATGTATTGTTGCAAAGGCCGGACGTCTTGCAGGCCGAGGCGATGCTGAAGGCCGCTTATGCAAACGTAGGCGCTGCACGCGCAGCGTTTTTCCCGCGTATATCGCTTACAACCGCTTTTGGCGCTGCTAGTGCCGAGTTGTCGAATCTGTTCAAGCACGGCTCTGATACTTGGAGCTATGGTGCGCAGGCACTTATGCCAATTTTTGACGCGCGGACGTGGTCGGGGTTGAAAGTCAGCAAGGTGCAACGGAAACTTGCACTTACCCAGTACGAGCGAACCATTCAGAATGCGTTCCGCGACGTTGCAGATGCGCTTGCCGCGCGGGGTACGATTGATCAGCAAGTTGCAGCGCAACAATCGCTGGTGACCGCGCTTGCTGATGCGTACAGATTGGCCCAGGCACGGTTTGAGCGTGGCATAGACAGTTATTTGAACGTGTTGGATGCGCAGCGCGCGCTTTTTGCGGCGGAGCAGGGGCTTGTATCGCTGCGGCTTGCACAACTGGCAAGCCGGGTTCAATTGTATGCTGTGCTGGGTGGCGGTTGGCAGGTCGAGCATGGATATGAATTTGAAGCAACTGCGATGAAAGGTTCCAATTTGGATCAACAACGAGATTGAGGAAATGAGACACGATGCACGCGTTTTTTTGAGCGTGGAAAAGAAGACGGTTGCGTTTGACGCAAAAACATTGCATGTTTTGCCGAGTTGTCCCGGAGCAAAGGGAAATTTTGATCCGGGCGACGAAGAAAAAAACTGTTGCGTAGTATAGAAAAAAGGAAAGCATTAACAGCAAATGAACACACAAATTACGCTTGGGGTAATAGTTGGGAACCGCGGGTTTTTTCCGGATCACCTCTGTGATTCGGGTCGCAAAGCGATTCTCAAAACACTGGAAAAACTTGGCATCAGGGCTGTAACACTGCCAACAACTGCAACCAAGTTCGGCGCGGTCGAGAGCATGAGCGACGCCCAAAAATGCGCCGAGCTGTTTAAGCGCAACGCAGAGAAAATAGACGGCATTTTGGTTACGCTGCCGAATTTTGGCGACGAACGCGGTGTTGCAAATGCGATTCGGTGGTCAGGGTTGCGCGTGCCTGTGTTGGTTCATGCGTTTAACGATGACCCCAAGCGCATGACGATCAACGACCGGCGTGACAGTTTCTGCGGCAAGATGTCTGTGTGCAACAACTTGCGCCAGTACGATATCCCGTTCACCCTGACGCGACTGCACACCGACGAGCCGGACAGCAAGACGTTCATTCAAGACCTACAGGACTTTGCCGTCACGTGCCGGGTTGTGCGAGCGCTTAAGAATTTGCGTGTAGGCGCTATTGGGGCTAGGCCGGCTGCTTTCAACACGGTGCGGTACAGTGAAAAACTCCTTGAAGAAGCCGGCATAAGCGTCGAGACGCTTGACCTATTTGAACTATTCGGGTGGGTGAACGCGCTCAAGGACACCGACAAGCGTGTGCAGGCAAAGCTCAAGGAAATCCAGGATTATGCCGCTACACGCGCCGTGCCTGGTCCAGCCCTGCTCAAGATGGCCAAATTCGGTGTTGCATTATCCGACTGGATGAAAAGCACCAAGGTTAATGCAACTGCAATCCAATGCTGGACGGCCATGGAAGAGTTCTTCGGTGTGGTACCCTGCACGCTCATGAGCATGATGAGTAACGTTGGCCTGTCGAGCGCATGTGAAGTTGACGTGACCGGCGCAGTAGCAATGTACGCAATGGCACACGCAAGTGGTAAGCCAAGCGCGCTTGTTGACTGGAACAACAACTACGGCACCGAGCCTGACAAGGGCGTGATTTTCCACTGCTCGAACCTGCCAAAAGACCTCTTTGATTCAAAGCCGACAATGGATTATCAGGCCATTATTGCAGGCACTGTCGGCCAGCAAAACACATACGGAACAGTTGTAGGCCGCGTAAAGGCCACGCCGTTCACGTACTTGCGCCTGAGCACAGACGATCGGTATGGTTGTATTCGCGCCTACGTTGGCGAGGGCGAGATCACCAGGGACCCACTGGAGACATTCGGTGGATTTGGTGTGGTCAGGATACCGAACTTCCAAAAATTGTTGCGCTACATTTGCGAAAACGGGTTTGAGCATCACGTTGCGATCAACCCCTCCTGCATTGCGGCGGGTGTAGCTGAGGCGCTCGGCAAATACCTTGGCTGGGACGTGTACCTGCACGAGTGACTTTTGTCGGCACTGTGTCATATGATTCTGCGCCGTGCGCGCAGGCGTCTGAGCTCGGGTGCCCAACGTCCACGTGCCGGCCTGGTCGTGGTCAGCTTCATCGCGTTGCCAAAGGAGAGCACGTTTAGTACGCAAGCGGGCGGAGCCGCCGGCCCGCCAGCCGCGTCTAGCATGCCTGTTTGGTTAAATTGCCCGACATGCCGGCGGAACAAAAGATTTGATATAGGTGGGTTGGGGGTGTGAAGTCTCTCAAAGCCGCTTCATGGGAATAGGCGCGCACCCGGGTTTTTTGCTGAGTCGCGGTTTGCTTGCGTGTTGATTTGCGGTGCGTCCGCAGTAAAATGTGACGCGACTGTGGTCGCGGTGCTATTTAATGTGGTGCGCAGCAGAAGCTGAATTTTGCGCTGAACACGCATGAGTAACCCCTCGCGAAATCGAAATGTGAAAGGCAACGTGACGAAGGCCACATCAGCATCGGGATCAACAACACTGGCAGTTTTAAGGGCGGCTAAACGTAGGGTTTGGTACTTCCGGTTATTCGCTCTTTTGATAGTACCGGTTGTTTTTTTAGCGCTTGTCGAACTTGTACTGAGGCTGACTGGCTTCGGTTACCCCACGGCATTTTTGCTTTCAGAGTCCCAATCAGGCCAGAAAGTCTTCGTGCAAAATAACCGGTTTGGCTGGCGGCTTTTCGGGCCGGAATTGTCGCGTGTGCCACACCCATTTTCGATCCCGGTAGCAAAGCAGTCCAATACAGTGCGAGTTATTGTGTTTGGCGAGTCAGCAGCTTATGGTGATCCACAGCCGTGGTTTGGCCTTGCGCGGATGCTCGAAGCGATTTTGAGTCTGCGGCATCCGGGGACCAGGTTCGAAGTGGTCAACGCGGCGATGACCGGCATTAGCTCGCATGGTATTGTGGCAATTGCACGTGACTGCACCCGTGCAAACGCTGATATCTGGGTAATTTACATGGGCAACAACGACGTTGTGGGGCCGTTTGGCGCAGGCACAGTTTTTGGGCCACAATCGCCGCCATTGCCGCTTATTCGCGCTAGCCTTGCGCTGAAAACAATGCGCACGGGACAGTTATTGGACTCGATAGGTAGGGGGATAAAAAAGGTACCGGCGGAAAGGAGTGAATGGGGTGGCATGGCGATGTTTCTAAGCCAGCAGGTCCGCGCCGACGACCCGCGCATGAGAGCCGTTTACAAACATTTCGAGCGGAATCTCGCCGACATAATTCGTGCAGGCCGACGTGCTGGCACGAAGGTCGTTGTGAGCACGGTGGCTGTGAACCTGCGAGATTGCGCGCCGTTTGCATCTGCGCACCGGCCGGGCTTGTCTGAGGCAGACATGACACGGTGGGCAAACCTGTACAAGGCTGGGGTTGAAGCCCAAGTAGCCGGTAGAACCGGCGAGGCAGCGGAGCGGTTTCGACAGGCCGCACAGATTGATGACACTGTTGCTGAGCTACGTTTCAGGCAGGGTGTGTGTGCGCTTGAGTCCGGTGCAGTGAGCGAGGCGCAACAACACTTCCGCGCCGCGCGCGATTTTGACACCTTACGATTCCGGTGCGACAGCCGGCTCAACGAATTAACGCGGCAGACTGCACTGCAGCTTGGCGATGGCGGGGTTTTGTTGGCTGATGCTGAGGCGGTTTTCGCCGAGCAAAGCCCAGGCGGTTTACCTGGCAATGAGTTTTTTTACGATCATGTGCATTTTACGTTTGCGGGCAACTACCTACTCGCTAGCAACATTGCCGTGCAGATCGAAAAACTCATACCAGACCAGACTGCCGCGCGCACAGCGGACAGTCGGCCCTGGCCATCGGTTGAAGATTGTGCGCGCCGCTTGGGATGGAGCCACTGGGCGCTGCAAGCTGTATTGACGGACATGCTTAGCCGATTGCAGGACGCGCCATTTACACTGCAATTGAATCATGCAGCACAACTCCAACACATCATGGTGCAGTTGCAAAAGCTGAGCCCCGCCACGCAACCGGCCGGACTTGGTAAAGCGCAGGACATTCTTTTGGCTGCATTGGGTGCGGCGCCTGATGACCCCTGGCTGCATGCACAATTGGCGCAGCTCAAGCAGTTGACTGGTGACCTAGCTGGCGCAGTGGCTTCTGCACAGCGCGTGGTTGAACTCGTGCCGAGTAGTTCGGAAGCGTGGTCGCGGCTAGGCCTTTTGCAAGTGCGCCAGCAACAGTATGATAAAGCGGTCGCTTCATTCCGGCGTGCATTTGAGTTGGATTCACAAGATGTGTGGGCTTTGCACAACTTAGCTCAGACACTTGCCAAACTTGGCCGGCACGAAGAGGCGATCTATGAATTTAAAAGGGCGGTTGCAATTAAGCCGCGCTTTGGCCCGGCATGGCTCGGCCTCGGGTTGCTGTTGGAAGGAGGCGGGCGCAAAGCCGAAGCACAACAGTGTTTTGAGCGAGCACTGACGAATCGCATCCGGCGGGCTTCCGAGCTGGCCATGCTGGCGCGCTTTTGCAAAAGTCGCGGCTGGTTAGAGGCTGCTGTAACCAATTACACCGACGCAATTAGTCTGGCTCCGTTAGACCCGCAACTGCACATGGAAGCAGCACAATGCTTGGATGGTTTGGGGCGACAGGCCGAGGCAGTTGTTCATTATGCAAAGGCGGTAGGGCTTGCGCCGGAGTTGGTGCAGGCACGGTTTCTGTACGGGTTGAGCCTCGGTCGGCAGGGCAAAGCAACCGAAGCCGAGGAGCAATTTCGCGAAGCGGTCCGGCTTATGCCGGAGCTGGTGGAAGCACGGTTGAACCTTGGGATCGCACTGGCTGAGCAAAGGCGCTTTACAGAAGCATTGGCGGAATTTGAAGAAGTCTTGACTCGAAGCCCAACCAACCCGGTGGCGCTGAAATGGTGTGAGATTATTCGTGGCCGGTTGAATTCGCCGGGTGGACCTTAGGTAGTTGTTCAAAAGTGGCTTACCGCGTGGAATTGCAAAAGGTGCTAAGCCCGGCCAAAAATCCATTTGCGTTTTGCTTTATGTAACGCGTTGCTTATTGTCGAAGTCCAGGAAGCTCTACTGCAGGGTTGATTGCGAAGTTTGCGCGGTCGGGCTGATCAAAATAGCGTGTAAATGAACGGTGCCAAACCGGTGCTCGACAACGCAATCAGAAGGCTAAAAATTAGAAATATCCCGATTATAGGCAGCAGCCACCACTTCTTGTTTGACTTGAGAAAATCCCATAACTCGCGGATCAAACCGCCCTCGACGTGTTTGGCCGCAGCCTTTTCAAACTCAGTTGAATGGTCACTTTTCAAGGTTGTGGCGTTTTTCCTTTTGGTATGTTGAGTAAACGTGTGGTTGCAAGTTAAAACTGGCGTAAGTATCGGCCCGGGTCAGGTGTGCCTTCGCGGCTTGTCCAGAGACTTGTGTTTTGCGGCTCGTCATGCAACTTAAGCGGGTCGCGCCGGCACAGCCGGCAAACTATTGCAACCGGCGTGAGCACAAGGTAAAACATCACAGCCAAAATGACCAGGTTCACCAACCAGCCGACCGGATACATTAGAACCGTTACGCCAACGTATAGCCATCGGATGGCGTTTGGCTTTATCAGGCCAAAGGCGCCCACAGCCGCAACCAACCCGAGCAAGCAGCCCATGTTAACACGGCTACGACCAAGGAATTGATAAAGGGCGAGTACGCCGAAAAATACAAACCATGCGGCTGCGAACTGCCGCAGTATCCGTGTCTGTGGTGTAAAGTTAATGCCTTGCAATTTGGTTTTGGTTGTTTTAATCGGGTTCAAACTTCGACAAATGCCTTGCGCGTTCGGCTGCGCAGATGTCGGCCGGCATGTGTTCTTTCTTTAGGACAAAATCTTCGAGTACGAGCACGTCCATATCCGTGGCAAGAAAACAGCGCAGTGCATCTGCCGGCGTGCAAACAATAGGCTCGCCGCGCACATTGAAGCTGGTGTTAACCAATACCGGACAATCCGTGCGTGCATCGAATGCCTTGAGCAGCCGGTAGAAGCGCCCATGCCGTTGTTGATCGACGGTCTGGATGCGCGCGCTGTAGTCAACGTGCGTCACAGCGGGGATCGTCGAACGGACCACATTGACTCTGCGGCGTAGGTCAGGATCTTCAGTCATGGTTTTCAGCTCGGGTGCCGATAACGCAACGCGGTGTCGGTCCCGCACTGGTGCTACCAACAACATATACGGGCTTTCAACGTTTTGGGGTAACTCGAAAAATTCGGCAGCGCGTTCACGCAAAACACTGGGCGCAAACGGTCTAAAGCTTTCCCGGTATTTAATTTTCAGATTGAGCACGGATTGCATTGTCGGGTTGCGTGGGTCGCCGAGGATGCTTCTTGCACCGAGGGCGCGTGGGCCGAACTCCATGCGGCCATTGAACCACCCGACAACCTTGCCTGCGGCCAGCAATTCTACAACTGCATCGAGCAATTCCGCCTCTGTTTTGAATTTGTGGTATGGAAGCGACCATGTTTCGAGTGTGTGCGCGATCTCTTCATTGGAATACTGTGGGCCCAACAGACTGCCTTGTTGCGAATCTTGTTCGTCGGGTTGGCGTGGGTTTTCCAGGAGCTGGTACCATACAAACAACGCTGCGCCTAGGGCACCGCCGGCATCGCTGGCTGCAGGCTGAATCCACAGTCTTGCGAACGGTCCTTCACGCAACAACCGACCGTTTGCGACGCAGTTCAGCGCTACTCCTCCGGCAAGCACCAGGTTCCGTTTTCCGGTCAGCCTGAATGCCTCGGTTGCCATCGCCAAAAGGGTTTCCTCGGTCACAAGCTGGATGCTTGCGGCAAGGTCCATGTGCCGTTGTTCGATGGGTGAATCCGGCGTTCGCGGCGGTCCACCAAACAGCCTGTGGAACCGTCCGTTTGTCATGGTCAATCCTTGGCAGTAATTGAAATAGTCCATGTCCAACCAGAAACTGCCATCGCGTTTCAGATGCACAATGTGTTTGCGGATCAGATCGGCAAACACCGGTCGTCCGAACGGTGCAAGCCCCATCAGTTTGTATTCGGCGCTGTTGACTTTGAACCCGCAGTAGTAAGTGACCGCCGAGTAAAGCAATCCAAGTGAATGCGGGAACTTTAACTCACGCAGCAACCGCAGCCGATTGCCTTCGCCCACACCAATTGCTGCGGTGGTCCATTCTCCTACGCCGTCCACGGTTAGGATGGCTGCCGACTCAAATGGGCTGGGGAAAAACGCGCTTGCAGCATGGCTTTCGTGGTGCTCTACAAATACTAAACGCGCGTTAGTTGCTGCGTTCAACTGCGACCGTAACAGGCGCCGTAAATACAGTTTGTCCTTTAGCCAGAGTGGCATTGCCAGGCGAAAGCTTCGGAACCCGGCAGGGGCAAACGCCAAATATGTTTCCAATAGCCGGTCAAATTTGAGCAACGGCTTCTCGTAAAAGGCAACATAATCGAGGCTCGCCGGTTGCAGGCGGGCTGTTTCCAAGCAGCTTGCTATGGCGTTTTTTGGAAAGGCCGGGTCGTGTTTTTTGCGTGTGAACCGTTCTTCTTGTGCTGCTGCTGCAATGTGCCCGTCCACGACCAGCGCAGCAGCGCTGTCGTGGTAAAATGCCGATATGCCCAGGATACTCGTCATGTCAAAAGCCCCAATACTGCCAAAAAGTAAGGTGGCGGCACAGCGCCGTCAACTTTTGCCCCCATAATTTGAGCGTTATGCAACGGATGACTACTGCACAAGGCGTTTTGGAGTTGCTGGATCCGCAATCACCACAAGCGTTCTTCAAGAGCGCATAAATTTAGTGTTTTTCAGCTTGGGTTCGTTGAGTTAAGTTGTGTCGAGGTGCTTGAACGCTGGGGAATAGCTTGGTCCCGGTTTCAAATGTCAGCAGGGCGTTGTTGGTCACGAATCTGAGAGGGTTGACCATGGCAAAAATACCGAGAGTCATTCTGTTGATTGAGTCGTCGCGTGCTTCTGGGCGTGAGCTACTCAAAGGCATCGCAAGGTACGCGCATCATTACGGGCCGTGGTCGTTTTACTGGGAGCCGGCCGGGCTCGAAAAAGCCTGGCCTGTGCTCAAGACTGTTGACGCCGACGGGATTATTTTGCGTGACGTTGACAAGCTTGACGAGGTGCTTGGCTTCGGCATACCTGCGGTTGTCGTAGGGCACAGCCGACCTGAGGTTTCTGGGCTGGTTAACGTGGTCACAGACTCGGCAACAATCGGTCGAATGGCAGCCGAGCATCTGCTTTCATGTGGCTTTCGGCATTTTGCATTTTGCGGTTACGCAGGTACACAATTGGAGCATACACCATGGTCAAAGCTCCGCCAGGAAGCGTTCCGTGACCGGGTCGTCAAAGCCGGGTTCGAGCCGCCTGCTGAATACATACTTTCCCAAGCCGGCACAGACTGGGCCAAGGAAAGGCATGCGCTTGCCCAGTGGCTTGAATCATTGGCGAAACCCGTCGGTTTAATGGCCTGCAACGATGATTGCGGCCAACAGGTCATGGAGGCTTGTAAGCTTGCAAATCTACCCGTACCAGACATGGTTGGTGTGGTTGGCGCGGACAACGACGAGGTTGTCTGTGGGCTTGCAGACCCGCCAATGTCAAGCGTAGGCATCAACTTCGAACGCGCAGGGTACGAAGCAGCACAGGCACTTGACAGTCTAATGCGCGGATCGAGGCGTGCCCCACAGAAGATCATTGCAAGTGCAACCAGCGTCTTTGCACGGCGCTCGACGGACGTTATTGCTGTCGAAGATAAGCATCTGGCAAAGGCGCTGCGGTACATCCGGGACCATGCCCGCCAGCCTATGTCTGTTGAAGAAGTCGCAAATGCTGCAGGCTTGTCCAGGCGTGCGCTCGAGAAAAAGTTCAAGCGCGACCTTGGCCATACCGTGCTTGAGGCGATCCGGCGCGCTCGCGTCCAGCAAATATCGCAGTTGCTAATCCAGACGCAACTGCCAATCGGGCAAGTCGCCGAGACACTCGGTTTTGCAGATTTTCAGCATTTTGCACGGTATTTCCGCGCTGCCACAAAGATGACACCACGCGAATTCCGCAAAAAATACGGCGTGCACCCAGCTTAGGGCAGGACGTAAAATGGCGAATTTTTTTCGCAAAATGGCGTTGAAATCCGCTGCTATAGTGACGATTTTATTTGGGCTAACCCCCATGAAGAATAAGTGTGACTTGGTTGGCTTTAAAAAGGGCCGACCAAAAGTATGTTGTAATACAAAAACGTTTAAAGTCTTATGAAGAAACAGAAGCTAAATTTAGGCGAAATGTTTCGGTCTAATCGCTGCAGTGGTGGGTTCACGTTGATTGAATTGCTAGTTGTAATTGCAATAATTGCGATATTGGCGGCTTTGCTGCTGCCGGCCTTGGCTTCAGCCAAGGAGCGGGCACGGCGCATCACATGCATGAATAATGTGAAGCAGCAATATATTGCTTTGGCAATGTATTGCGGTGACAACAACGAGAGGTTGCCCGTGTGGACTACAGTAGGCGCATGGTGTTGGGATGTACCGGTTTCCGTTACGGAGCATATGCTGAGAAACGGTTGTAAGCAGAAGACTTTTTATTGTCCCAGCACTGCTCCGGAGTACACCGATAAAGAAAATTTTTTGGACCCACAACCTCGATCGCTATGGACATTCGGGCTTCCAACCTTTAATATAACAGGGTACATTTGGGCCTTTTCAGGTTCTCCTTTTTTGCAGCGCCGATATCAGAATAGAACCTTGACCTCAGAAAGACACACGACCCCTACAGGTGCACCTATTCTAACCGACTCTGTCGCCACAAGAGTAGTCATAGCAGATGTAATCATAAGCGCTCAAAACACTTATCCTGCTAGGCCAGCGAATAATTTTAGAGAAGTTTATGGGGGCTTTTACAAAGCGCACTTGAGCGCACATTTAAAACGTACGCAGGGCATGCCGATCGGAGCCAATCTTGGTTACAAAGACGGCCATGCGGCGTGGAAAAAATTTAAATCGCCGCCCGCCCGTTTTAATGTAGGGCCCAACGAACCTTGGAAAGCGGAGGAAGATGAATATACGATGGTTCGCACAAGCTCTGGGCCGTATTTTTGGTGGTGATGTTTCCGACGAGAGACCGCTTCAAGGATAGGACTGGTTGTTGAGGCCTGATTTTGGAGTTGATTGGCTGCACACGCAAACGGATGATGTTGTGTCGCACGGGACGGAGTTTTGTGGTGCAGCCGGGAGGGAGGCTCGCGCTGCTGTGACCGGAGCAGTTTAAGAGCAGTTCGCCGGTCCTATATCAATACCAAGTGTCGGGTACTGATCTGACCTGGCAATTGTTTTGCGTGTCAGATCTTTATGCCCGATGTTTT
>FMJZ01006468.1_pt1 | contig 11128 bp, 10 predicted proteins | sample 1987881 | NCBI WGS metagenome assembly FMJZ01 (sample SAMEA4378227, study PRJEB15110) | soil metagenome | biome: soil; feature: Field; material: Soil | place: India | collected 2015-03-11 | depth 0 m | reverse complement strand
AAATAAAAATGGCAGAATTAAAAGCAGCCCCAGCGCCCGGTGCTGAGCATGCAGAAAAACCAACGCCACACCGAAGATAAAAAGTGCCATACCGATGATGCCCAGCCCCGGTGAGCCAAAAAGATACTGAAAAAAGCCGGCGGTGTTTCTCAGCCCGAACATAAGCGGATTCTCCTCTCCGGGCTGAAAATATTGCGCCCGGAGCCAGCCGGTTACCGCAAACTCGGTCATGGCGGTGCCTTTAATTTTTACCAGATGGGTGAAGTAGCAAAAAAGATACGCCGCTCCGACAAGAGCCTGCCCGAGTAAACCGTAAACCCAGAGTTTTCTGTTACCGCCTGCGACCACCAGCCTTACCAAAAGATAACCAGCGGCGGCAAGCGAAAACCAGACCGCCGAATATTGACTCATCCCCGCCAACAGTGACGCCACACCGGCAAGAAACAGCATAACCGGCTTTCGCTGCACCAACCCCGCCTCCAGAAAATAGAGGGCAAGGGGGATAAACAGCAGGAGAAAACTGTAGGAACGGACCTCAGCCCCCAGACCAACCAGGGGCGGCAGAAACGCCAGCAGAACGGCACCGGTTAGCCCGACGACAAAATCCCGGTGTAAACTCAACCAGCGGTAAAAGAAATAAACCCCGGTGGTACTGGCAATTGCGGAAAGAAGGCGCAGGAACAACTCGGAGTTGCTGACCAGGCGCCAGAAATAAAGGACAAAGAAATACAGCGGCGGGTGGGGATTGGTCAGACTGGCACGATACACCGGAAAAAGACCGGGCTGATTGGCGATGAAAAAATTTAACGCCTCGTCCGGGTTAAGCCAGGTGCCCCGGGCGGTAAGAACCCGCACCAGGAAACCGCCGGCGAGAACCAGAAAAATCACCAATCCTCTCTTCACCGCCAAATAGTGCCACAAACAAACAAATTGTCAACAGTAAACCGTGTTGACATCCCAGAAAAATAAAATATAATCTCCATAAGCTAAACAGGAGGCAATGTGTTAAAGAAGGTGAAGTTAACGTGGTATTTGGTACCGGTCCTGATCGGTATCCTGGCGCTCGGGCTCTTCGCCCCGGCACCGGTCTGGGCAGGACCGCCACCGGGCAGTCTCGCTCCGGATGTCTCCATTCCGGACACCGCCTGGGTACTCCATACGATTCCCTCAGAATACCGGGGGCATGTCGTCCAGCTCTTCTTCTGGCAGTCAACCTGACCATCCTGTCTCGCGGAGTTACCGCGAGTTCAGGCTTTGTACGACGAGTACGGTGAGCGTGGCTATGTACCACTGAGTATCAACCTCTGGCAGGATATGAACTCAGTGGTGAAGTACTACGCCCGGCAGTACACCTATCCGTTTTTCCGAGACGGCGGCAGCGCCTGGAACCTCTATCGGATGAATGGCTACATTCCGCTAAACTATGTCATTGACACCGCTGGCATTGTCGTCGGTTCAATGGAGGGGTTTAACGAAGCAACCATTCGTTCCTGGATTGAACCCTACCTGACCGGTGTTTCGGAAAAAAACGCCCGAATGCAACCGGATTTCACCGCCATCACTCCGAACCCGGCAAACAGGGTCCAGCGGGTTGGTTTCAACCTGCCAGTAGCGGGAAATGTAACGGTCCGGGTTTTTTCTGCCGATGGCGGCCTGGTGCAGACGGTATTTCAGGGAATGCTCACACCGGGCAATCACACTGTCAGCTGGAATCTAACTGACGCTGCGGGCAGAACGGTTCCTAACGGTCTGTATTTCTACGAAATAACCGCCGGTAGAACCGCCGCCCGGATAAAGGCCTCGGTACTGCGCTAAACCAATCAGATTCGTTTCCGGGGCGCCTCTGATGAGGCGCCCCCTTCTTGTTTATTGACTTGCCCTGCCTCCGTTTTATATTAAATTGAATGGGTCCGGCGAAAAAAATGGCTCTGCCCAGCAAAATTCTAAACCGGAGTTTCGGATTTTATCTGCTCTGCACCGGGCTGGTCATACTCACGGCCCTCTTGGGCTGTCGTCCGCCCCGGAAAAAGACAACCGTTCGGTTCTGGCATGCGATGGGGGGCGAGGCGCAGAAGACTTTAAAAGAGATGGTAGCAATGTTTGAAAAAGAAAATCCGGACATCCACATTGAACTGGTGGGTATGGGTAATTACGACGCCCTGGCGCAAAAACTTCTCGGCTCTGTGGCGGTGGCAAGCCCGCCGACAATTGCCCAGATGTATGAAAACTGGACCACCCAGCTCTACGCCGCGGGCGAACTGGAGTTCCTTGAGGAGTTCATCCGCGGTCCGCACGGCCTGAGTGATAGTGAAATTGCCGATATCTATCCCCGGCTTCTGGAAAACAACCGCTGGGATGGCAAAATTCTCACCCTGCCCTTTAATAAAAGTGTCCCGGTTTACTATTACAACGTCTCCCTACTGCGTTCCGCTGGCTATGACTCTTTTCCCCGCACCTGGGCTGAATTCCGGGAAATGTGCCGGCGGGTAACCCAGCGTTCCGCCAGCGGCGATATCACCGTCTGGGGAACCGCTAACGGCACCGATATCTGGATATTCGGCTCCATGTTATTCCAGCGCCGGGGGCGATTTCTTGACCGTGAGGACGGTACCCCCCAATTTAACCAACCCGAGGGGGTGGCGGTGCTTGAATTTCAGGTTGACCTGATCCTCAAAGATAGCGTTCAGACCACCCTGGGGGGAAGAGGCCCGATGGACGACTTTCTGGTCGGTAAAATTGCTACGCTCACCGGCAGCTCCACCTGGCGGGCACCGGTGGTTGACAAAGAACGGTTTCCGGTCGGAATGGCACCGATACCGGCGTGGGATACGGTGCGGGCAGCGATAATTTACGGAACGAATATCGGGATGTTCAAACGGGCAACCACCGCCGAGAAGGAAGCGGCATGGCGGTTTATCAAGTGGTTCATCGCCCCGGAACAGCAGGTGCTCTGGTCACTCGGCACCTGGTACGTCCCGATTCACCGACGCTGTCTTGAAGACCCCCGGCTGGTGGAACGATTTAACCGCACGCCCGGGTTGAAGGAGGCTTACCAGCAGATGGAGTTCGGCGTATTTGAGCCGCGCGGACTAAAGTGGCTGGCAGGAAGAAAGGCGCTGGTTGAGGAACTGGAGGCGGCAACATTAGGGATAAAAAGCCCGCAGCAGGCGCTCAACGATGCCGCCCGGCGCTACCTGGCTAATAATCCACCTGTTCCAGAATCAGCCCCTGCGCCGGCGCAGCGGTAAATGGTTTTCCCGGTTTGCCCGCAAGGGCGGCGCGGATATCCTTGAGATTAATCCGACGGGATGCGTAAGCAACCATGGCGCCGACGATGCGCCGGACCATTTTGTAAAGGAACCGGTCGCCGGTGATGAGTATTGTAACCTCATCGCCTTTTGCCTTCACCCGGATTGCGGTTATTCGGCATCGGCCAGAACCGGTCCGGACATAACAGAAGGGACCAAAATCCCGCTCGCCGAGAAAAAACCGTGCCGCCTTTTTCAGCCGGTCAATTTCCAGCGCCCCAAGAAACTCCCAGGCATGCTGACGGCGCAGCGGGGAACGACCACAGACTATTGAATAGGAGTAGGTTTTCCGACGGGCGCGATGCCGGGCGTGAAAATCAAGTGCAGCCAGCTCCGCCTTTTTGACCAGAATGTCGGCAGGAAGGTTGGCGTTAAGCGCCGGTGCTAACTTCGCCACCGGCAGACGGAGCGGGGCGATGAAGTTGGCAACGTAATTACGCGCTGATACCCCGGCATCAGTGCGACTGCAGCCATGCGAAACAATATCCCTGCCCAACACCACCCGCAGCGCCTTCTGTAGTACCCCCTGGACGGTGGGCCGGTCGGGCTGAATCTGCCACCCCGCATATTGAGCGCCGTCAAATTCAATTGTCAGCCGGACGTTGCAAACCACCCGGGACCTCATAAGAGAATCGCAATGGCGCTGACCGCCCCGGCGGGAATGATAAGCATCAGGTCCACCGGTGTCAATCGCCTGCTTAAACCAGCCGTCCGCTCCGGAGCAACCACCCGTTCTTTCAACCGGTCCTCTGCCCGGTTTAACCGCTCGGCCAGCGCCTCGGGCAGAAAACGGAGTTCCTTTACCCTGAGGCTAGCAAATTCAGGGATAAGATCCACGGTGAGAAAAACGGTCCGGGCAACACTGGAGGCACGGCGCGGAAAAATGGGTTTAACAACCCCGAGAAAAACCGGAAAAAAATCGGCTGCCGGACAGGTGCGGATAAGTAAAAATGCCATCACCGTACCCCAGAGCAACCGGTAAGCCAGCAACCCGCCAAGCAACGCCCCGCCGGTACTAAAAATGCCCAGGCTCCTGGGCGGCGGTCCAAAAAGGGCGTTGGCAAACACCAGCACCGGCGTGAGCCAAACAAAGGTTTGAAGCGACGCCCAGATTGACCGCGGCGGACGTAGAATAACCGAGAAGAGAAGAACGGCGCCGAAGGAAATCACCACCGGTAACGGTCGCCGGAGGGCAAAAACCGCGGGCAGGGAAAAAAGCAGCGCCAGCAGTCTGCCGGTCGGGCTAAAGCTAACCGGTGGGATCAGGGTGAGTGCTTTGCGGTCTGCGCTTTGAGACACTTCATACAGAGTCGGGCATAAGGAATAACTTCTAGCCGGGCGATCGGTATCGGCTCACCGCATCGTTCGCAAAGACCGTAGGTGCCGGCGGCAATCCGCGCCAGAGCATCGTCAATTTCACGCAGGGATTGAGACTCAATTGAACGCAGCTGGGAGGCAAACTCGCGCTGGAAATTCTCAGTCCCCTGATCGGCGATATGGGTGCGATGGGTTGACAGGTCGCCGCTGTTGGCCGGGATGTCCATTACCGCCCGGGTAAATGTCCCCTGTTTGAGAACCCGCTGCTTTTCTTCCAGAAGCGCCTGCTCAAATCGCAGCAGGTCTTTCCGGGATAACGGAGATTTCTTTGGTTGCTTTTGTGCCATCAGGTTTTGCTCCTCTTTAGGGCAAGCCGTACCGGCTCGCCGTTGATGTTTACTTCCCTCTCTATCTCGGTGTCGCTCAAAGGCGCCGTCGCGATGTCGTTCGCCAGCGTCTCCTGACGCAGATAACTTTCAAACATTGCCAGCGCCGTCATAACCGCCGGGGTTCCCTGACAGAAAAGGGTAATCCGGTCGGTAACATTAAAACCCGCCTCCTTACGCAGGTTTTGCACCTGGCGGATTAACTCCCGGATCAACCCTTCTGCCTTCAACTCCGGGGTCAGGGTGGTATCCAGCCCAATTGTCCATTCCCCGTCCTCCTCAATTACCAGTCCTTCGGACAGGGGTGCCGCTGGTGTCAGGAACTCAACCTGCCGCACATTCAGCTCCTCCTTGATAATCTCCCGGTAGGATTGAATTGCGCTTCCCCCGGTGGTTCCGTTAAATCGGACAAACAACGCCGGCAGTGGTTGCCGCACCTTGATCCGGCTTTTCTCCCGTGCCGCATGACCGAGCGACACCACGGTACGAACCGCCCTCATCTCCTGCTCAAGCCCCGGGTCAATGAGCCGCGGGTCCGGCTCGGGATAAAAACAGAGATGAACGCTCTCCGGTGCGGTTGGGTCACAACTCCGCACCAGATTCTGATAGACATCCTCACTGATAAAGGGCATAAACGGTGCCAGCATCTTCACCAGCGTCACCAGGCAGGTATAGAGGGTATAATAGGCGGCGAATTTATCCCGGTCATTGGCCGACTTCCAGAACCGGCGCCGGCTCCGGCGCACATACCAGGTGGAGAGGTCGTCAATAAACTCCTCAATCGCCGCTGCCACCGGCGGGCAGTCGTAATCATCCAAACGAGTACGGGTAAAAGTGAGCACCGAGTTGAGGCGCGATAACGCCCACCGGTCAAGCGGGGTCAAATCACCGGGCGCTACCTCCAGTTCAATCGGGTTAACCCGGTCAATGTTGGCATAGGTAACAAAGAAACTGTAAACGTTCCAGAAGGTAAGCAACTTGCGCTTTACCTCATGCCCGATGCGAAAACCAAAGAGAAGGTTCTGGGCGGGCGGGTGGCGGGTGAACACCCAGCGCATTACATCCGCCCCCATCTTTGTCACCGCCTCTTCAACCTCAATCGCATTGCCCCAGGATTTGTGCATCTCCCGGCCATCCTCTGCCTTCATCGTGGCGTAGCCGAGAACGGTCCGGAATGGAGCACAACCCTCCAGTACGGTACTCATCGCCAGAATGGCGTAAAACCAGTTGCGGAACTGCCCGGGGAACGACTCGGTAATGAAATCAAACGGAAACCACTCTTGCCAGTATTTCCGGTTGTCAAGATAATGGGTGGTGGAAAACGGCACAATACCGGCGTCCAGCCAGGGGTTGCCCACGTCTTTAATCCGGGGAACCAGCGCCCCACACTGCGGGCAGCCGATTTTCACCTCATCCACCCAGGGACGATGGGGCGAATGACCGGCAAATTTTTCCCAGCCCGCCCGCGCCCGTTCCTTTAACTCCTGGGCTGAACCGATGACATCAAACCATCCGCAGGCACATTTGTAAATGGGCAGCGCCAGACCCCAGTAGCGCTTTTTGGAAATACACCAATCGGCCATGTTCCGGAGCCAGTCCAGTTCCCGTTCCAGACCAAACTCCGGTATCCAGCGCACCTGGCGGGCCGAATTCATAATTTCATTCCGCAGTGGGTCCATCGCAATGAACCATTCGTCCACCAGCCGGAAAACCAGCTCCTCGCCGCAGCGCCAGCAAACCGGATAGCGATGGGTGTAATCCTCCACCCGGAAGAGCAAACCTTTTTGCTCAAGCGCGGCAAAAATCTCTTCCGTTACCCCCGGGGCGTATTTACCGGAAAGAAACCCAAACCCATCCCGGAATGTCCCGTCCTCATTAAGTGGGGCAATCACCGCCAGCCCCTCTTCCCGGCCCAGGAGAAAGTCCTCCTTTCCGCAGCCCGGTGCAATGTGCACAATACCGGTGCCCTCGGCAGCGCTGACCTCTTTCCAGGCCACCACCCGATGTTCCACGCCCTCCTGAGCCGGCAACTCGTCAAACGGTCCCCGGTACCTAATTCCGACCAATGAACTCCCGGGAAACTCCTCCTTCACCTCAGCGCCGGGACCAAGCACCCGCAGGAGCTCCTTGGCAAGGATAAAAGTCTCGCCGTCCTTTTTTGCCCGCACATAAATGAGTTCCGGGTGGACCGCCGCCCCGGTATTGGAGGAAAGCGTCCAGGGGGTCGTTGTCCAAACCAGGAGCGACTCCTTTTCCCGGCCGATTATCAGAAACCGCAAAAACACCGCCGGATGGGTTAACTGTCGGTACCCCTCGGTGGCAATCTCCATATCGGAAATGGCGGTCCCGCACCGGGCACACCACGGCATCACATCGGTACCCTCGTAGACAAGCCCCCGCTCGTGGCATTTCTTGAGAAAATACCAGATTGAGTAGTTGTTCTCGTCCGACATCGTGTAATAAGAGTTCTCCCAATCCATCCACTGGCCGATGAGAATTGATTGGGCGGTCTGAACCCGGGAGAACCGTAACACCCGTTCCTTGCACTTCTCCACAAATCGGGCGATACCAAACCGTTCAATATCCCGCTTGGACTTAAACCCCATTTCCTTCTCCACCTCCACCTCTACCCATAACCCTTGGCAGTCAAACCCGTTCTGAAACCGCTGGTCAAATCCGAGCATCGCCTTATAGCGCTGGAATATATCCTTATAGGTCCTGCCCCAGGCATGATGAACCCCCATCGGACCATTGGCGGTAATCGGACCGTCCAGAAAACGAAACTTTGGACCCCCCCGGTTGCGCGCCATCAACTTCTGAAAATGCCCGCCCTGTTCCCAGAATTTCAATATTCGCTTTTGAATCTCCTGAAAGTCGGGCTGCGCCGGAACCGGTTGAAACATTCGCCCCTACCTCCTCTACCTCGCCCGTCCTGAATTACGAATATCCCCACCGTACATTGGCCAGGAGGAGGGAGCAGGGCCACCCTTGCCAACAATACAGAAGGCAAGGGTTCCGTCGCCAACGTACACATATCCCTCGGCGTCAATCTTCGGCGCCGAGATGAAGTCTCCGGTGATTCCAGCGCCCAGACCGGTTGCCCAGCGCCTTGAGCCATCACTGTTCACCGCGTAGAGGGTATCCTGCTCTCCGCCAACTACAAGAAAATAAACGTTACCCTCCGCGGATACCGCCGGGGGGGAAGCATCACCGTTTAAAGGAGGAACAAACCGCCAAAACTCATTGCCGTTCTCCGGATTGATTGCCGCAAGTGCGCCGCTGGCGGTAAGGTAAACTGTCCCATCCGCCCCGATTACCGGTGAGGAGATTTCGCCTCCCACCCAGGTTTCCCATTTTCGTGTGCCATCGTTAATGTCAACCGCCACCAGCCAACCGTCGTCATCACCCACATAGATCACATTCCGGCTCAAGTCAACCGCCGGTGCGGTAACAACGCTCTGTCTCATACCGTAGCGCCACTTCGGCTGGCCGTTGCCAGGGTCAAGGGCAAAAATGGTATCGTCCTGAGAAATAAACACCACACCGTCGCCGCCAACAACCGGTGGCTGTGTCCCACCGCCGGCATAAAAGAACCATTTCCGGGTCAGGTTCTGGGGATCAAGGGCAAACACGGTGTCGTTTTCGGTCTGAATGTAAATTGTGCCGTCAGCACCGATCGCCGGCGGTGCCATAACACCGGAATAGAAACGGATAACCGCCTTGACCGTGCCGTTCGGGTTCAGGGCATAAAAATTGCCCCCCTCGGTTCCGATGTAAATCGTCCCGTCATCGCCAATTGCTGCGGCAAAACCAAACTCATCATAATCCGGCTCTATAAACTCCCATCGCCGCATCCCCTTGTTATTGCGGCACATAAGGGCGGGAATCTCGCCCGCCGGAATATAAATCTGACCATCCGGTCCAATGCTGAACGCATGACCGGTGAAGTCAGCCGAATCCTCAGGTGACTCCGGGTCGTGAAAACCAAACCGCCAGCGCACACCGCCTTCACCCGGTGTGATCTCTATCTCTAATGGCTCAGACCAGCCAGAAATTTTCCCCCGGGTATTTTTTGCCCGGGCCATAACCGCCATTGTCCCGGAAGTAGTGTAGGTGTGGGTATCGGCATAAGCAACACCACCGTCAACCCAGTCCGACCATTCCGAGCGGGTGTTATCACCCCAATCAAACTGAAAAGCAACCCTGCCACCTGCCGGGTCGGTTGTACTGGTGGTACAGGCAAGCACCACATTCTTATATCCCACCGCCGGTCCGCGCGGCTTCTCCGGCACCAGGGGCGGTCTTGGACAACCGGAAAAGAAAATCGGATACAGCCCCGCCAAAAGGAGGGGTAAAACGGCCAGCGCTCTTTTAAATTTCACATTTCCTCCTTTTCTTGCCAAGATATAAAGATTACTCCTTAAAACGCCTGTGTCAACGGTTTAAAAGCCGGGCCTTCAGAAAGGCGGTAACCGCCGGTTTTATCTGTGGCCACGAATACTCATGGGCAGGAATACGCCAGAACTTTTCAAACCGTCCCTCATCAGCACTCAAATTGGCAAAAATAAACTTCGCCATCCCGGCAAAAAGGGAGCCCATCATTATCCCCAGGTCACCGGTGCTCAAAGGGTCCGCGCCACCATTGTCTATATGAAGGATGTTTCCCGAACGACAGCGCCCATGCCAGAAAGGGGCGCCAAGTTCAATTGCGAACACCCGTTTCTCAACCTCCGGAGAGAGAAATGTCATCACCCGGTCAACAAATACGCTTCCTAGCGATAAACCAAGGAGAAGGAAAACCGGACCGGGATTCTGGACCGCGAGCGTCTCAATCTCGGCGGCAAAACGCCGGGAGGCGGTGCGGTGCAAACCAAGAATTTCCGCAATGTAGACCAATGCCCCATTCAAATCCGGGGTCGTTGTCCCAAAGTCACCGGAGCGCACCGGGGCACGGTAATAGGGGACCATCACCAAATTCAACCCCTCCTCCTTAAGACAATCACTAACCCCCCGCACTGTGGGCAGAAGGTCTTCAGCCCGATTTACCGGCACATTTCCCCAGCCGCCGAAGTTCAAAACCACAACCACATCGGCGGTAATCGGTCCCCGCTTCAAATCCTCCCAGGAAATAACATCCCTGGAAACCAGCGCACAGAAGAGAATTAACGGATAAAGCGTAGTCTAATTTTCTTTTTGCTTTACCTTCTCCGGAACTGGCTTCTCGGCCAGCCGGAACCGGTAATTTGATTTCTGGGCGTGCTTGGCAGCAAAAGATGGGCTCTTCGGATTTCGGGCAAGAATCAGGTCATAGGTTTCACCAGGCTTCAGGCCGGATATCGCTGCACCTTTAACCCCCTGCCAGTTCAGCGGATAGCAGAACTCCATTGTGGTGGTATTGGTCTCGTCGTCGTAATCAACCTCCCAGTCCTCGAGAAGGCTATCGTTTCCTGCAGCTGGCTTGTGAGAGTAGCCGGCCCCAACATGATTAACAACCAGCACCGAATCATCGGTGTAATAGCCGATGAACATATTGGCACCGTTCATTACCGGTGAGCCAAAACCAATTGCCAGCCAGCCCTTGCCCTTTGCCGATAGCGCGACATATAGCAAACTGTCATCATAACCCCAGGAAACGGTAATACCGGTCCTAGGGTCAGAAAAACTGCCCGGATATTCATCTTCATCAGCAACATCCTCGGCCTTCTCAAGATAACCGTCAATTGAAACCCGCTCATCCATCAACGAATCATAGGGAACCACAGGCGGCTCGGCTTTTGGGTTAATCGGCTGTCCGGCAAAGGCAATTAAACTGAGGATACATAAAAAGGCGAACTGCTTCATTTTACTCTCCTTTCTTATTAATTATACCCACCAATAAGCAAAGTCAAGTAGAACAGAAGCCAAAACAACCCACCAAAAAGAAAATACCAAAACCAGAATAAAAAATATAACAAACTGCCGTTTATATCAGCAACTGCTGCAGATTTTAACCGCTATCAATAAAAATTGTCGCACCCCACTTCGCGTAGCAAAATGATATAACAAATTGAAATTAAGTCGGTAATATAAATTATCCAAGTGCGACAGAATTGGAATAAAATTTGCAAAATATCCAAA
>FMJZ01093822.1_pt1 | contig 11190 bp, 10 predicted proteins | sample 1987881 | NCBI WGS metagenome assembly FMJZ01 (sample SAMEA4378227, study PRJEB15110) | soil metagenome | biome: soil; feature: Field; material: Soil | place: India | collected 2015-03-11 | depth 0 m | reverse complement strand
TTAAAGTTATATCTGAACCTAGTGGAATTGAAAGCCTAAACCGGTGACTATATTTATTATAGGAACTTAACTAGTTATATCTGAACCTAGTGGAATTAAAAGTATGTAAATAAAGTGCTACTTGTTTTGTTAATTCTAGTTATATCTGAACCTAGTGGAATTAAAAGTATAGGTAGGCTAAACAGGGAGTACAGGATAAACCTGGTTATATCTGAACCTAGTGGAATTAAAAGTAATTAAACTTAAATCATTCGTATCCATAAGCCTATCGTTATATCTGAACCTAGTGGAATTAAAAGAACTAAAAAATGAACTTAAAGTTGTCAAAGAAAAAAGTTATATCTGAACCTAGTGGAATTAAAAGTTTCGGCGAAGGCTAATTTGAATATCCACCACAACAAGTTATATCTGAACCTAGTGGAATTGAAAGGTGCATAAATTTTTGGTTTGTTAAATTTATTATAATAGTTATATCTGAACCTAGTGAAATTGAAAAGCTGATTTTATATATGATTCAATTTCATAATTTTTTTTATATATGAACCCACTAGAATAGAAAAAAATTGCAATTTATAAAAATATCTTTTTTATTTTAAATTAATTTAAAATTAAATAAATATTCTAATTATTTTTTACTTTTTTTACATTTTATTAAAAAAAAATACAAAAAAATTAACCCGAAAAAAATTATCTTATCAATATGAATATATACTCTATAAATAAAAACCAACAAAATAATTACATTTTTACAATAAATGTAAGGGATATTATTAATAAGGATAACTTTAATAAAGATGGTTTAAAAAATAACATTTTTTCATTAATATTAGATGAATTAAAAAATGAAATAAACTTTATAAAAGATAAAATAAATGAAAATAAAAAGAATTATTTAACTAAAGAAAGTATAACTGCTTTAAAAGTCTTAGAAAAATCAATAGATTATTTTCAAAGCTTTATTATCCCTTTTTCTATAAGTAGTTTTTTCCTATCTTTGCCAATTGCTGTTGCCATAGGCTATGCTTTCTTAATTTTTAAATTTGCTAACAATAACTTTAATATTCTAAATAAAATAATCTCAAAAATATCAGAAAAACTACAACTAAATAAAATAAATAATATTTTGAATAAAATAGGAAATTTAATATCTTATATCCCCCTATATCCAACTATTAAAGCATCCATAAATGCTAAAAATCAAATTATAAAAACCCTAGATAAATTACCTTTAAAAACAATCAATAAAGCATCTATTATTGAAATAAATAACGAAATTAATGATAAATATGATGCCTTGGGAGTTACATTTAATAAAATAACCTATGTTCCTATTTATCTACATTCTAATCCTCATCCATACACTTTAGAATATGTATTAACTCATGAATTAGGACATACTAACGATTTCTTTAATAATATACCCTTAAACTATAAAAGTTCTATATTAGGATTGGTTCCAAAATTTCCATTTGGCTTTAATAAATTTGTTAGTGATTATGCAGCTACTAAAGCAGCAGAAGATTTTGCTGAATCCTTTGCTTATTATTACTTGAATCCCAATGAATTAAAACAAACTGCACCTATTAAATACTACATTATACATTTTTACAATAAAACCAATTTTTTAGAAAAAATTTTTGATAATAAATACATAAGAGAAATCATAAAAAAAATATCCCTACTTATACCCGAACCAATTAGAATTATTTTAAATATCCTATCTTTTAAATCTACAACTTCATCAATGAAAGAAAATATTAGCAAACTTGTTAAATCTAATAATGAAAATGATTTTAAATCCTATATCAATGCTAAACTTAATTTATTAACTACTTTATTACTAATTAACAAATCTATATATTCTATTTATACCATTCCATTAAAATACGGAATTAATAAATTAATTGAAAAGAAAATTATTAATGAAAACTTTGCAAATAATTTAGTTAATTTAGCCTTAAGCTATACAATTGGTCCCTTAGGAACTACTATTGCTTATGTTTTAAATTCCAAAAATAATAAAAAAGAGTTAGTTTTAACTGGGATTGCTAATATTATTATTTTTAATGTTTTAAAATTTTTATTCCCTTACTTAATTCCAATTTTAATTCCTTTAGAAAAATTAAGTACTTTTGCTACCTTAGAATTAATCAATAAGCTTAATAACAAATAATTCAATTTTTCTAATTATTAAAAAATATAACTAAAAAATATTATTTTTAAAGAATACTAATTAGTGAGAATAAAAATTTTTAATTTTCTTAATAAATTAAAAAAGGAGGAAAATCTAAATGTTTGATACAGAGTTTTTTGCTTTAGCTAAATAGCAATTATTCTTATTACTATTATTAATTCACTTTTAAGCATGTATAGAAAAATGCCTCCTAATAAGGCATTGATAGTAACTGGTTTTAGAGGTAAAAGAGTAGAAGATATCTTAAAAGCTGCTGAAAGATTTTTAGGAAAAACAGACCAAGAAATAGATAAAAATATAAAAGAAATTTTAGAAGGACATACAAGAAAAGTTATCGCAAGAACTTCTTTACAACAATTGCTACATAAATAAAGAATCTGTAGTATCTGAAATAAATAAAATTGCAGCGTCTGATTTACAAAAATTATGCTTATTTATAGATGCATATACTATTAAAGATATAGTTGATACTTGTGGGGCTATAAGGTTAGCTTTATTTAGCTTGATAATAGATGTAACTACACCTAAAGATTTTAACATCTGATAAAATTCCAGTTAGTGTTAGTGCAAATGTTTTAGAGGGAAAAATAAGATGAAGTTATGGCAACAGTTACATTAGAAAAATTACTTAACTAAAAAAATTATTTGCTAATTATTAAGAAGGATTTAATATTATTTTAAAGAATACTAATTAGTGAGAATAAAATTTTTATATTTTATTATAAATTTATAAGGAGGTAAAGAACTAGATGTTTGGTACAGGATTTTTTACTTTAGGTATTATAGTAATAGTTATTATTTTTATTATAGTTATTAATGCACTTTTAAGCATGTATAGAAAGGTACCTCCTAATAGAGCATTGATAGTAACTGGTTTTAGGGGTAAAAGAGTAGTTGCAGGAGGGGGTACAGTAGTCGTACCATTAGCAGAACAAGCTTCTGAATTATCCTTAGAAGCTAGAATAATAGATATAAAGAGTCCCGAGATTTTAACAAGGGATAAAGTTCCTTTAGCTGTTGAAGCAGTAGCTACTGTTAAAATAGGTAGTGCTGCTGAAGATATCTTAAAAGCTTCTGAAAGATTTCTAGGGAAAACAGACCAAGAAATAGATAAAAATATAAAAGAAATCCTAGAAGGACATACAAGAGAAGTTATTGCAAGAACTTCTTTACAACAATTGCTACATGATAGGGAATCTGTAGTATTAGAAGTAAATAAAAGTGCAGTAACAGATTTGCAAAAACTAGGTTTGGCTGTAGATGCATATACTATTAAAGATATAGTTGATACTCGTGGAGCTATAAGGTTAGCTTTATCAAGTTTGATAATAGATGTAACTACACCTAAGATTTTAACATCTGATAAAATCCCAGTTAGTGTTAGTGCAACTGCTGCTGTTAAATTTAATTTAGATGATTTAGAAAAAGCAGGAGGAAGATTCTTAAATAGAAAACCAGATGAAGTTATTAGCAGCATAAGAGAAATATTAGAAGGAAAAACAAGAGAAGTCATAGCAGCAGTTACGTTGGAAAAACTACTCCATGAAAGAGAAGAAATTGTGAAAAAAGTGGAAGAAGCTATAAAAGATGATTTTGCTAAAATGGGACTTATATTAGATACCTTTGCTATAAAAGATATAGGTGACCCTGAAAAAGCAATAGAATTTAGAGTAGCTCCTCAAATAAAAGAGCAAGAAACTCAAGCTCGTATGAAACAAGCTGAACTAGAAAAAACTGCTAAAAATTATGAATTAGAACAAGCTTTAGAAATAGCTAAAAGACAAGCTGAAACAGAAAAAGAAAAAAGAGTATTCACTGCTCAACAAGATGCAGAAGCTAAAGCTCAGGAAGCAAAACAGTTAGCAGAAGCTAGGAAAGCTGCAGCAGAAGCTGACGCACAAGCTGCTGAAAAAGAAGCTGAAGCTAATCAAAGAAAACAAGTAGCTCAAATAGAAGCTGATGTAAGAGTTAGTGAAGAAAGGAAAAAAGCAGAAGCTAAAAGAGCTGAAGCTGATATGGCTTATCATATAACTGAAAAAGAAAAACAAATAGAACTGCAAAACTTAGAAGCAATGAGAAAAGAGAAGGAATTAGAAGCAACTGTTAAGAAACCAGCAGAAGCTGAAAGATTTAAAATAGAGCAATTAGCGGAAGCTGAGAAATTAAGACAAATAGCGTTAGCTCAAGCTGAAGCTGAAAAAATAAAGTTAGCAGGGCAAGCAGAAGCTGAAGCCATAAAAGCTAAAGGATTAGCAGAAGCTGAAATAACTGAAGCCCAGGGTATGGCTATAGCTAAAGCAATGATGAAAAAAGCAGAAGCTTGGAGAATGTATAACAATGCTGCTATAGCTGAAATAATGATAGAAAGATTACCTGAAATAGCAGAAAAAGTCTCTGCTCCTTTAAATAGAGTAGATAAAGTTATAATGATAGGTGGTTCTAATGGTGCAGGTTTCTCTAATTTAACTAAGGATATTGCAGGTACTGTTGCAACAGTACCCGAAGTTCTTAAAAATTTAACAGGCTTTGATATTATCGAAGCTATTAAATCTATTCAACAAAATCCAACTACTCAACAAACACAAACTCAAGCACAAATACAGCAAACACAAACACAACAATTACAACAACAACCAAGACCTAATATCCCGCCTACTAATCCTAATATAAAGTAAAATAAAATATAATAAAAAATATAACTGAACTAATTAAAATAGTTAAAAAAATAAAAGCAATTTATAATTGATAAATGTTATTATTATAGTATTATAGAGGTGAATTATATGAATATTAGGAATGTAATAGCTTTAGTTAAAAAAGATTTATTAGAAAACAGTAGTAATTTATTTGCACCTACTGCAATGACAGTAGCTTTATTTTTCTTAATGTTAGTTTTTTTAGGTGCAATTACAAGCTTTTTTAATATTATTCCAGTAGTTTTACAATTTCCCTCTTGGGCTTCTAAATTTAATGTAAATGATCAAATAATTAATCCATATATTGGTTTTGTTGCATTTTTAAGTATAATTATACTACCAATAATAGGTGCTAAAGCTTTTTCTCAAGAAAAAAAATTAAAAACTATTGAATTATTATTAACTTACCCATTTAATGAAGTTGAATTAGTTTTGTCAAAAATAATTAGTACTTTTTTAATTTATTTTATATTTTTGTTTTTTGCTTTATTATATTTAGTTATATTTATATTCTTTTATGCGGTTTTAAATAAAGGTTTTATAGATTTTGGGAATACTTGGAGTGGATTTTTAGGACTTATTTTATTAGTATTAGCTATTATATCTTTAAGTGTATATATATCTACGTTATTTAATGATGTAGTACCTGCTTGGGTAGTTTCTTTAGTTATTGTGCTGTTTTTATGGATTATAGGTTATATGTCTGATTTAATGCCCATTAATATCAAAAATATAATAACTTCTATTGCTTTATCTTCTAATTTTGATAATTTTTCTAAAGGAGTTATTGATCTTAAAAATGTTGTTTTCTTTTTAGTTTTTAGTTTATTTTTTATTTATTTATCTGTTTTAAACTTAACTGACAGAAACTAATTTAATTATCAGGGATTGTATTATATGAGGAGGTAATGAAAAAGTAAAGGTTTTTAAAAAAGTCCTGAAAAAAGGTTCTAAAAAAGTTAGTTTCGAAATATAAGTATTTATATATCAATACGAATTAAAAAATAGAAAGCAGAAATTATTGATGATAAAGTGGAGATTATTATGTATAAAAAACTTATACTTCTATAATTGAGTAGTTTATTTTTTTGTTATGAAGAATCTAATTATTTCCGTATTAAATAATCCTTTTTTAAAAAGTATAGCACAGAGTAAAGCTATAAAAAAATTAGCTTTTAGATATGTTGCTGCAGAAGATTTACAAAACACTATAAACATAATTAAAGAATTAATTAATAAAAATTTTTTTATTACAGTTTCTTTTTTAGGTGAGCATTTTAATAATAAAGATAAAGTAGAAGAATATTTAACAGAAATTTATAGTTTAATAAAAAATATTAATGAAAATGATTTATCTAAAAATGTTAGCATATCATTAAAACTATCTTCTTTAGGATTATTATTTGATTTTGAATATACTTTAGATAATTTATCCAAAATTTTGGATATTTCTGGAAATGTAAAAATTCATATAGATATGGAAGATTCTTCATTAATTGATGATACTTTTAAAATTTTTGATATTTTAAAATATGAGAAAAAATATTCTAATTTAGATATAACTTTACAAGCGTATTTATATAGGACTGATAGGGATTTAAATGAAAAAATCTTAGCTAAACAGAATACTAATAACTTATTAATAAGATTATGTAAAGGAGCTTATAAAGAAAGTTATGATAAAATTTTTCCAAATAAAAAAAGCATAAATGAGAATTACTTAAAATTAGCTATGAAATTAATTGATAATATAGATAAAATTTACCCAGCATTTGCTACTCATGATATTAACCTTATCAAAAAAATCCAAAACTATGCTCATTTAAAAGGCGTAAGTTATGATAAATTTGAATTTCAGATGCTTTATGGGGTACTTCCCAAATTACAAAACAAAATAATCTCTGAAGGATATAGACTTAGATTATATTTACCCTATGGGAAAAATTGGTATGATTATATTATAAGAAGGATTGCGGAAAAACCTTCTAATATTTTATATCTTTTGTTTTCTTTTCTACCTGAAAAAAACAGTTAATATGATAAAAGAATATAAATTTAAAAATATTACTATATATCAATTAACATTAGGTCCAATTGAAACTAATAATTATATAATAGTTAATAATAAAAAACAGAGTATTTTAATAGATTGTACATCAAGTAAAGAAATAATAGAGTTCGTTAAAAATAATAATTTAGAATTATTGTTTATTTTATTAACTCATTGTCATGTTGATCATGTATGTGGAATTAGTTCAGTTTATAATAATTTTAAAAGCAGAGTAATGCTTCATGTAAAAGAATTTTATCATTTAAATGAATCAAAATTGGTTTATAGATTATATGGGTTTGATGAAGAACCGGAAATATCAGAATACCAATTACTTAATGAAAATGATGTAATAAGTATAGATGACTTTGATTTGCAGGTATTATTTACTCCTGGTCATACATTAGGATCATTATCTTTTTATAATCAAGGGAATAATATTTTATTTAGTGGAGATACTTTATTTTATGAATCTATAGGAAGAACAGATTTACCTGGTGGAGATTTTAATTTATTAATAAAATCAATCAAGGAAAAAATTTTTAAATTACCTGATTCTGTTGTTGTTTTTCCAGGACATTATTTATCTACTACTATTTTACATGAAAAATTAAATAATCCTTTTCTAAAAAATATTTATAATATATAGAAATATGAATTTTGATATAATAATAACAGGCAATACAATAGGTGCGTTGTTTGTAAAGTATCTTGTTTTAAAGAAATATAAAGTTAAAATTGCAAATATTATTCCACCTATTAGTATATTGAAAAATGCTAATATTTTCATGTTTTCTGCAACTTTTAGAAACCTTAAAGTACAATTTAAATCTTTATTAAATAGTTCTAATTTTAAAAGTTATAAAAAATTTTCTATTAAATTTATTCATAAGTTATTTGATATAGAATTAGATAAGAATTTGTTTTTTATAACTACTTTGGAATCTTTAAAACAATATATTAATTCTATTATTTTTGATAATTCTTATCAAAAGGATTTTAACAATTCCATAAAGGATATTTATTATGATAATTCTAGGTGGTTTGTGAAATTGGATAATAATAGAGTTATAACTTCTCAATATTTATTAGTATGTGATGATTTTTGGGGATTAAGTTGGAACATTCTAAATATTTCGTTAAAACATAATGGTGGATGGATTGTTAAAGCTCCAAATTTAGAAAAGTTTTCAGATCATATAAATAATGATAGAATTATTTTTTCTTTTGGAGATACTAAAAAGAGTGTCGTTTTAGCTAATTCTAATGTTGTTTTTGCTAATTACATTGATAAAGAGTACTCTATTGATAATCTTATTAATAAGTTTTTGTTAAGTAATTTTGATATGTTTAAAAATTATAAAATAGTTTCTTGGGATAAGTATGTTTTACCTTTTTCCTATAAACTAAATGAAATAAAAGAAAATTATCTTAAAATTAATCCTAAATTACTTAATTCAAAATTATTTATAGTAACAGAATATTTAGGATTAACTTCTACGTTATATCCTGACTTCACTTATCTAACTTCTTTATTAGCCAATGATATAGTTAATTTATTAGATAATAATGATGCTAATTTCTACAAATCTCTTGATTATATCTTTAAAATTATTGAATTTAATTATATTTTTTATAAAATAATGAATTTTATATATAAATATCCTTTAGTTTTTCTTAACAATTTTGAAAATAATTTTAAGAATTATTTTATTAATTTTTTATTAGGTGAGATTAATTTAATTGAATTTGATAAAATTTTAGTATCTAAATTTTCAGATTATTATGAGCCAAGCGAGATAAAATTAAGTGAAAACGCTTTACAAGAATAACTTAAACAATGATAATTAAATAATATTTAATGAAGGAACTTTTAATTCATTTTAGTGATTGTTTTTATCCTAGGATTAATGGAGTTACTTCTGCAATAAATTCCGTTGTTTATTCACTTAAAGAAAATTTTACTAATATTTTAATAGCTCCTGATTATAATAATTCCAATAAAAATAATAACAAAATATCTATTGAAAATTATAAAGATTATCTAACTATTATTAGAGTACCTTCATATGTGTTTTTTTTCAATAAAGAAGACAGATTTATGAATTTTTCAGATAATATTGTTAAAGATATTTTTAGTTTTATTTATAATAATTTTAAATCTTATAGCTGGTTTATTTTTAATCATAATATTTTTAATTCTTTTATTATTTCAATTAAATTTTATAAATATTTTCTAAAAAATAGAAAAGATATTGACTTTAAAGAGCTAAAGAAGATATTTTATTTTCATACGTTTTGGGAGTATTATGTTCATTATGTACCGTTACCTAAGTACTTTTCCAATTTTATATTAACAATACTTAATAAGAAAGTAATAAATGAATCTGATATAGTTTTAGTTGCTAATAATTATGTAAAAGATTATATTTTATCTAATTATTTTAAAGCTGATAAGATTAATTTAAGAGAAGAAATAAAAGAGAAAATAAAAATTTTACCATTACCACTAAATGGGATTTTTTGGGAAGATACTGAATTAGAGATTGATAATATTTTAAAGAATAAAAGATATATAATGTATGCAGGCAGATTAGCTAAGGAAAAAAATTTATTTTTTTTAATAGATATTTTTAAAGAAATCAATTTATTAGATAATAGTTTTGAGTTTTATATATGTGGAGATGGACCTGAAAAAAATAACTTAATAGATTATGTTATAAAAAATAATTTACAAAATAAGGTAATATTTACTGGTTATTTAAGTCAGGAGCTAATTAGGAGATATTATAAATTTAGTCAGGCTGTTCTATTTTTATCCAAAACCGAAACTTTAGGCTTAGTTTTACTTGAAGCTATGGCGCAAAAAGCCCTTGTGATAGCTTTAAATGTTTCTCCATTTAATATTATAATCCAATCAGGTTATAATGGGTTCCTTATTGATAATGACAATCCTAAATTATTTGCACTTCAAGTTTTACAAATCTTAAAAGATAATCAATTAATAAATAAAATAAAAGAAAATTCTTTTAATTTTTCCTTAAACTATCATCCTAATAATTTTAAACAAAATTTTATTAATCTTTTAAAAAATAATTATTCTAAAGAAAATATAGATAATTAGAAAAGTTATGTATAATTCAAATGCTTTTACAAATAATTCTAATAGTAATCTTAATGATAATATTTATATAATCATTGAAGATGATTTTAATAAAAGGATAGATAAATTTCTAGCTGATAAATTAAATTTAAGTAGAAGTTATATAAAATATTTAATAGAAAATAATAAAGTTTTAGTTAACGGTAAAGAAGTAAAAGGTAGTTATATTTTAAAAAAAGGTGATAATATTTTATTAAAAATAATTCAAAAAAATACTTCATACTTTAATATTAATATTAAAGAAAATAGTAAATTAAATAATGTAGATAAAAATTTTGTAGATTTTATTATTAAAGCAACAAAGATTTTATATGAAGATGATAATGTTATCATAATAGATAAAGTTCCTATAGTAGTTAATAAAATCAATAAATATAATTTTTCGGTTGTTGATTATTTATTGCTTAAAGGTATTGAGCCATTTATAGTTCATAGATTAGATAAGCAAACTACAGGTTGTTTGATTGTTGCTAAAAATTATCATACAGCTTTAAAATTATCTAATTTATTTAAGAATAGAGAAGTTATAAAAAAGTATTATGCTATTGTTTTAGGAGATTTTAAATATAATTCTATTAAAATAGAAGGGGATATTTTCCATTCTAAAACCCCCTTAAAAAAAGAAATTATATCTTATGGAAAAAATGCTATTACTATTGTTAATAAAATAAAAACTATCAATTTTAATGATTTTATTAATAATACTAAAGATTTTTACGAATGGGAAATAAAAAATTATAATAACAACATAAACTTAATTTCTTTGTTAGATATAAATATACTTACTGGTAGGACTCATCAGATTAGAGTTCATTTAAGTAATATTGGTTATCCTATTCTTGGAGATTATAAATATAAAGATAATTCTAAATTTTTTTTGAAATTTCATTTTAATAATTACGTTTATAAATTAGAAACTTTCTTTTTACATGCTTATTATCTTAAAATAGATAAGTATGAAGTATTTTCATTACCTTTGTGGTACCAATTTTTTTTATAAATAAAATAAATAAAAAGATAAAGTATAAAAGGAGAAAGTTAAAAAAATAATAATTATTATAATATAAAAAAAAATATAATATAAAAA
>FMJZ01000605.1_pt1 | contig 11192 bp, 8 predicted proteins | sample 1987881 | NCBI WGS metagenome assembly FMJZ01 (sample SAMEA4378227, study PRJEB15110) | soil metagenome | biome: soil; feature: Field; material: Soil | place: India | collected 2015-03-11 | depth 0 m | reverse complement strand
TTTTTTTATCCCTCGCAGTCACTCTAGCTCATGGAAACACCCTCTTCTCTGTCCTACTTTGACTTTCGTCAGGTTCTCAGACAAAAGAAATTGGTTGGCCTATGGCGCATGATGAGCGGTTACCGGACGCTCTACCTTGTTGCCAACCTGTCCTTGGCGCTATCGGCGCTGGCGAAGGCCTCCACTTACCTTCTACTGCGCAATTTTGCCGACACGGTCACGGGCGCTGCGTTGCCGTTTGCCGGAACGCTTGTCCAGACTCTACCGCTGCTTGCGCTGGCGTTTGTCGGCCTGGCTGTTGTGGAAGGAGGATTCGCCTATCTTTCCAATCGTCTGGCTGCCTTCTCCGCCGAAAACATCATCCGCCGGCTGCGTAACTTTCTGTTCGATCATCTACAACGGCTGAGTCTATCGTACCACAGTCAAACGCCAACCGGCGACCTGATCGAGCGCGTTACCTCAGATGTCGACTCGGTGCGTACCTTCTTCAACGACCAGGCCATCCATATTGGTCGCATCCTGCTTCTGTTTATCATCAACTTTGTCGCCATCTGGGGACTTTCCCGGAAACTCGCTCTGGCTTCCATCGCCGTTGTGCCGATTATCTTTGCTGTTTCTGCCTGGTTTTTCAAAAGAATCTCTGAGGTCTATGAGGCGTATCAGGAGCAAGAGGCGAAGCTCTCCACAACGCTGCAGGAGAATCTGACCGGGGTACGCGTCGTCAAGGCGTTTGCCCGCCAAAGTTACGAAGAGGATAAGTTCGAGAAGGATAATTGGGAAAAGTTCCTGCGCGGCAAAAAGTTGGTCAAGATGCACGCACTCTTCTGGCCACTATCCGATTTGCTCTGCGGGTTTCAGATGCTGGCCGGCTTTATCTACGCGGGTATTCTGGTTATGCAGGGGGAACTCACTCTGGGCACCTACCCTGCCTATGTCGGTTTGGTCGTCTGGCTTATCTGGCCAATGCGCAATCTGGGTCGTATTATTGTCCACACCTCAACCAGCCTCGTTTCCTACGATCGTCTGATGCAGATTGTTCGCCAGGAACGCGAACCGTTGGCCGAGGGAGCGATGCGACCGGAGAAGTCCTTGCGCGGAGATATCGTTTTTGATGACGTTTGCTTTCAGTACGATAGTGACAATGCAGAGGTTTTGCAAGAGATCTCCTTTACGGTCACAGCCGGGCAGGTAGTAGCGCTGCTCGGTTCGACCGGATCGGGGAAATCCACCCTAGTCAACCTGTTGCCGCGCTTTTACGAATACACATCGGGTCGCATCTTGCTGGACGGCGTGGAATTGAAGGAATATCCGCGTCAGTATCTACGCGCGCAGATTGGGATTGTCGAGCAGGAACCGTTCCTGTTCAGTCGCTCGATTCGTGAGAATATCACCTATGGTGTCGGACGTCAGATTTCGGACGAAGAAGTAGAACGCGCAGCCCGAGCCGCCGCCATCCACGACACCATTCTTTCCTTCCCGGATGGGTATCGCACCCTGGTTGGCGAGAAAGGCGTCACGCTTTCCGGTGGACAGAAGCAACGTGTGGCTATTGCGCGTACGCTGCTCAAAAACCCTCGTATCTTGATCCTGGATGACTCGACCTCTAGCGTGGATACCGAAACCGAGGCCGAGATTCGCGCCGCACTGAACCGCCTTATGGAGAACCGCACGACCTTCATCATCACTCACCGCATCCAGTCTGCCATGAACGCCGATTTGATCCTGGTACTGGACAAGGGCAGAGTGGTCCAAATGGGCAAACACGAAGAATTGCTGGCGCAGGATGGTATGTACCGGCAAATCTACGAGATTCAGAATCGTATTGACGAAGAATTAAAACAGGAAATTGCAAAGATTGGATAAAGTCTTATCATCCCGGTTTCCCATATGGAGAGCGTATGTCAGAGGAATGGATTGAGATCGAGGAGGAAGACCATACCAGTCAACTAACCGCCCCAACGGTGCAGCGCATTGCAGGCCTGCTTCGGCCACATTGGCGCTGGCTGTTTGGATTCCTGGCCGCGATCGCCGCGACTGCTTTGTTGGATGCCATCTTCACCTATATCAATCGCGCGATGATTGACCAGGGGATCGGTCAAAGAGATCTGCCTGCCTTGCTGCAATATGCCGGTTACTATGGAGGGTTGCAAGTTGCGCAGGCGGTTTTCGTCTTTGGATTCATCTACTTGGCCGGTGTGCTGGGCGAGCGCATCCAGTACGACATCCGCAAAGCCGTGTTCAATCACCTTCAGGAACTCTCGCTCTCCTATTATAGCCAGAACTCCGTTGGACGGTTGATGGCGCGCGTGACATCGGATTCGGGGCGCGTCTCTAACCTGATGACCTGGGGCCTGCTGGATGTGACCTGGGCGACCGTCAGCATCGTCGCCTCGGTTGTCTTTATGCTTGCTATCAACTGGCGTCTGGCGTTGATCGTCTTCGCTGTCATCCCCATCCTCTTACGGATTGCTGTGGATTTCCGCAAAAAGATTCTGGCGGAGTTCCGCCGGGCGCGGCGTCTCAATTCGAAGATTACGGGAGAATACAATCAAACGATTCAGGGAGTACGCGTCGTCAAGGCGCTTGGCCGTGAGGATGAAAACCTGCGCGACTTTGCCCGTTTGACAGACGAGATGTACCACGCTTCCTACCGGGCGGCCTGGCTTTCCGCGCTCTTCCTGCCAACCGTGCAAATCGTCTCGGCGTTCGCCTTGGGTGCTATTGTCTGGTACGGCGGCTTGCAGAGTCAGATTGGGAACTTCAGCATCGGCGATATTCATGCCTTTGTCTCCTATCTGACCTTTATGATCTGGCCAGTCCAGGACCTGGCGCGAGTCTATGCGGAGATGCAACATGCTGTTGCCTCTGCCGAGCGAATTTTTACTCTACTCGATACGCCGGCCGAAGTCTGCAATCGGCCCGGCGCCATTCCTGCCCCCACCTTGCTTGGAGAGATTGAGTTCGATCACGTCTCGTTCTGGTATGAGGAGAACCAACCGATTCTGCAGGACTTTACCCTGCGGGTGCGGCCTGGCGAGACCATTGCGCTGGTCGGCCCAACCGGCGGTGGAAAGACGACCATTGTCAACCTGCTGTGTCGCTTCTATGAACCCGGGCAAGGCGTGATTCGAATCAATGGGCGCGATTACCGAGAGTACACTCTCGAGAGTATTCATGCGCGCCTGGGTGTTGTCTTGCAGACACCTCATCTCTTCTCCGGCACCATTCGTGAGAACATTCGCTACGGGCGTCTGGATGCTTCGGACGAGGAGATCGAGGAGGCTGCGCGAATCGCCGGCGCTCATGAGTTCATCATGACCTTGGAGAAAGGATACAATCAGGAAGTTGGCGAAGGTGGTAACCTGCTCTCCGTTGGGCAAAAACAGCTGATCAGCCTGGCGCGTGCAGTGTTGGCGGACCCAGAGCTCTTGATCATGGATGAAGCGACATCCAGTGTGGATACCTTGACCGAAGCGCTCATTCAGCGTGGCATGGAAGCCTTGATGCGTGGACGCACCTCGTTTATCATCGCGCATCGCCTCTCGACAATCACGCGCGCCGATCGCATCCTGGTTATCGAGGGGGGACGGATTGTGGAGCAAGGCTCCCATCAGGAATTGCTGCGTCTACGCGGCCATTACTATCGACTCTACACGCGCCAGTTCAGGCTAGAGAAGGCTCAGGCATATGAGACTGCGACACCCAACATCGCGCTTGCAGCATGACGATCCTGCTCTCGCGCATGGAAGTTTCCCAAAGGTTTGCGCGTTCTCTGCAGTTTCATTCTTGGAACACGTTTATCACCGGACTGCTCTCCCTTTCCACATTAGCGGGTGGTTATGGTAATGTCGCCAGGCTGAATGGATGGCAATTGCCGTAAAGATCGTCACGGTCAGCGGAAAGAGCAGTGCGTGGTAGCGTGGAAGGCCAAAGCGCACGTCTGAGGCAAGCCAGGGGAGGAACTGTAGCAGGATGGCTGCTAAGGCTAGCGCGGGGGTGAATCCTGCTAGTGGATGACCAACGACGTGCAAAGCCAGCCCAACCCACGGTTGCCAGGTTGCCAGGAACATCCACAGCCAGATGAATGCAAAGATTGGTAAGGTATACCCAAACGCGCCAAATAGGCTTTTCGCGAACCCATTCCAGGCCTCGGTGAAATTGTGGTACATGCGCGCGACGACCCGCGTCGACGCGTCCACCAGCTCCACGCGCAAGCCGAACCGTTTCGCGCGGCCAGGCAGGGCAAAATCCTCTACGACGACGCCGCGCACGGCTGCATGCCCGCCTGTCCTCTCATAGGCCTCACGGCGGAAGAGCATAAACTGCCCAATCGCTCTGGCCAAGAAAGGCAGCGGCAAAGCCCGCGTCAGAAGGACGGGTACGAGAGTGTGCATTGTCCATGGTACCATGGGCACAGTCAGGACCTCAGGCCAGGTAGCGGTTTCCTGGCGCGGCACCCCGCTCAGCAAATCTGCGTTGGTACGGAGGGCGAGGGCCATGGTATCGGTCAACATGCGCGGGTGATGACGCGTGTCAGCGTCGGTAAACAGGAAAAAAGTTCCGCACGCTGTTTGCGCCAGTTGATGACAGGCCCAATTCTTGCCAACCCAGCCTTCGGGCAATGGCTCTCCCTTCAAGATGCGCAGCCTTGGGTCTTCCTGTGCCAGGCGTTTTAGGATTTCTCCCGTCCTGTCTTCCGACTGGTCGTCCAGGACAATGATTTCGAAGTTGGGGTATTCCTGTGCAAGCAACGAGCGCACACAGGCCTCGATATTGCGGTCCTCGTTGCGCGCCGGCACCAGCACGGAAACCGGGGGCGGACGTGGAGGCAGTTCGGATTGGCGGATGCAGCGCATACTCAGCAGGTTTATGAGGGTAAACAGACACAGAACCGCCGAGAAGATCAGAATCCCCCATTGCTGTTGATAGATAAAGTCGGCAAAGGTCATGGTAGCAGGTGAAACGCGCGACGCAGCCAAGGACGCAGGCGCGGCGGCTGGCGTAGTTCAAGGCTGTGCTTCCAGAAGAAAACGAGCAGGTTGACGCTCCAGACACCGAACATCCAGCCCGGTGCCTGAATCAGCCAAAGCCCTCCCAGCAACGCGAGCATGGCAGGGAAAATCGGCCATCCTTCGGAAGCAGTGATGGCCAGAGTCAGGGCGAGCGTTATACCGAGCAGCAGAGGGCCAAAGGGAAGGGTCAGGCCCGTCCAAATACCGAAGGTGACGGCCACTGCCTTGCCGCCGCGGAATTTGAGAAACGGCGAAAAAGCATGACCTAGAACAGGCGCGATGGCCACCGCAGCTTCCTCCCACCCATCCAAACCGTAACCCCATCGCGCCAGGCCGACCGGAAGGGTACCCTTAAATCCATCCAGAAGCATAGCGGCCATGCCTGAGACTCTGCCCCCGGCGCGAAAGACGTTGGTCATGCCGGGGTTGCCGTCGCCGTATTGGCGGATATCCTTGTGCAGTACGAGGCGTCCAATCCAGACCGAGAATGGCAACGCACCACTGAGAAAGGCAACGATACTCCAAACCAGTGTGGACAAGATTGACCTACCTGTGTTCACTTCATCTCAACAACAATTGTAGCAGTTCGGCGTTCTTAGGCATGTCGCTCATCGAAGCGCCATGAGGGGCATGATGCCGGCTTAAAAAGAGATTTCCTTCCCGCCCATAGAGTTTCAGGCTGCTGGGAGATGGGTAGGGCAAACCGAACAGTCGGCCAGTTCGAAATCGGGAGCGGGGGCATTGAGAGAGACTCTAGGGATGATTCTTTCCTTGCCGCAAGTGCAGGAAACCCATCGCCAGGTTGAAGGTGCGCAGGCGGCGAAAAGTCTTTTCGGGAACCTGGGCGGGGGAGAGAGAGATTGAGACAGCATATTTTTTCCTTACTTTTGAGAAGATAGGGTTAAGGGAGTGAGTTTACGAACGCCGCGACCGCTTCGAGAAAAGCGGCGGGTTGTTCTTCGTGCGGGACGTGCCCGGCCTGCGGGATGACGACCAGTTGCGCCTGCGGCAGTTCCCCGGCTAGGCGGATGGACTGTTCGGGCGGGACGATGCGGTCGGTATCGCCGGTAACGACCAGGACGGGCAGGGTGAACTCGCCCAGCTGCTCGGCCAGGTCAGACTCCTGGCTGGCGACGGTCAGTTCCCAGAGCGCCCGGTCCCAGTTCTCGACCTGGAGCGGTTTCCTATAGAGGGCGAGGGTCTCCTCGGGGATGCGGGAGGGGTCGTACCAGGCAAGTTCGATGAGTTGGGGGCCGCGGGCCTGGATTTGACGGGCAATCAGCGGGCCAAGATGACGCATCTGCGGCGTGCGCAGCAGCCAGCGGGTCCCGGGCGGCGCGCCGCCCCCAGCATAGATTGCCGGAGAGACGAGAATCAGCGCCTCCACGCGGTCGGGGCGCTGGAGATAGAAATTCATCGCTGTCGTCCCGCCGGCTGAGTTGCCAACCAGAATGGCGCGCTCCACGCCGAATCGGTCGAGCAGGCCGAGCAGGAGGTCCACCTGCGCCTGCGGGCTGTAAGGGCTTTCGCCCTCCCAAGTCAGCGGACGCTCGGTGAGACCGAAGGCCGGGCGATCATAGGCGATGACCGCGCCGAGTTCGCCGAGCGGCTCGAGGACGGCGTTCCACGAGTAGAGGCTGGCGCCAAAGCCGTGTAGCAGGACGAGGACCGGCTCGCCCGCGCCGCGCCTCTTGCAGTGGACAGTGAGGCCGTTGACTTCGATGAAGAGACTGTCGGGATCGGCGAGTTGCTCCGGGGGCGCTGTCCCTTTCAACGGCGGCGCCGGCACGAGAAACGGGCCGACCAGGAGAAGCCCGAGGATGACCCCGAAGACGGCGCCGAGAATGCGCCAGACAAGTTGTTGTTTCATGCTTTACCGTCCCTCTTTTCGCCGTTCCCAGTCGGCAATTCCGCCGGGCACAACATCCATAAGGGGATGAGGAAGAATCCTGCTCGCCATCGCATTTTGATGGAAGCGCTGCGGATCGCGGGTGTGGAGTTTGCGCTGCAGATGTTCCCACTCGTAGGCAAGTTGCCCCTCGGTAACTGGAATTAACGCGCAGGAATGGCGCGTTCCGAGTTTGGCGCGGTTGAAATGGTAGCCACGCCGCTCGGCTTCCGCCACCACAGCCCAAAGGTAAGCGTCAATTGCCAACTCGGGCGTGGGATGAGCCTTGAAACGCGCCAGTTGGGGGTGATTGCGATAGCCAATGGTTTTCCCCGCGAGCACTGCTCTGGCGAGCAGCCCTTCGCGCCACAGGGCTATCAGTCCTCGGGCATCGAGGTAACACGGATGTAGACTCCAAAGTCTCATTGTGGTCATGGCTCAATTGGAAGTGAAAAACGCCTGTGTATAGGCGACCCAACTCTATTATAAACCGCTGCCCTCGTCATGTTTTCCCCGGCCGTGCTTCTTATCTGCGGCTTAGTTGAAGGCCTCGGCGGTGCTCGCGAGCGGATTGGAGCATAAGGAATTCGCCGATGCTCTCGGAGTTGAGCAAACCGACAAGGATATTGTCTTGCACAACCGGAAAGATGTGACAGTCGCAAGCATGTAGACGGGCAAAGGCGGCCTCGAGCATGTCACCGGGGTGGACAGTCTCGAAGCCGCGTCGCATGACGGCGTCGACGCGCAGGGATTCGTCATGTTGGGCGAGGGCTTTTATCAAGTCGGCGCGGGTCAGGACGCCGACGACGCGCCGCCCGCCGTCCACGACCGGAAAATCCTGCTGAGGGGTAACAAGCAGGTAGTTCACGGCCTGGCCGAGTCGGTCGGATGGAGCAAGGGTCTTGAACTCGGTCATCATCGCCTGCCGGACGGGAATGCCGCTCAGGCCGGATTTCATCTGCACCATGCTGGCCTCCTGCTGGGCGCCGATCCAGATGAACAGGGCGATGAAGAGCAGGAAGGGGTTGCTGAACAGGCCGACGATTCCGAACAGGAAGGCCATGCCCTGCCCGATGCTGGCGGCGATTTGGGTCGCCTGGACGTATTCGAGGCGCAGGGCTAGGAATGCCCGCAGGACGCGCCCGCCGTCCATCGGGAAGGCCGGCAGCAGGTTGAAGCCGACCAGGAACAGGTTGACGGTCATCAGCCTCTCGAGGAACGGGCCGCCGGTCAGCGGCAGGCCGGGGAGCGGGACCAGGGTGCGGGTCAGGACGAGATAGGCGAACAGGACGGCGGCGATGACCACGTTGACGGCCGGGCCGGCCAGCGCCACCCACAGTTCCTGGATGGGCTTGTCGGGCATGCGCTCCAGGCGGGCGACGCCGCCGATGGGCAGCAGGGTGATGTCGCGCGTCTTGATGCCGTAGCGGCGGGCGGTCAGGGCGTGTCCGTATTCGTGCAGAACGACCGAGAGGAAGAGCAGGAGCAGGAAGCCCACGCCTTCGAATACGCCTGTCAGCGCGCGGGTCTGTAGCCAGTAACTGAAGCCGAAGAAGACAATCAAGAGCAGGAAAGTGGTGTGGATGTACACGTCAATGCCGGCAAAACGGCCGATTTTCCAAGACCATTTCATGGGCGCCTCCGCTTGCTAATCCAGATGAATACACTCTTAATTCTGCAGATCGCGCATTAAGGGGGCTTCAGAGTTGTGTAAGAAACCTATTAACAGGTTCTACGGCCGATTCGTCGAAACCAGGATAATCTGGTCTGAAAAGGGCCGGCTTTCAGGTCTGCATTGCAGTTCTATGTGGAGTTTTCCGTCTTCAACCACCACCGGAAAGGTGCGCGGGGGCGTTTGCCCGTCTCCAGCAGGTGGAGCGACCATTCTTGGATTGTCACGCCCAAGAATCCAGTCACCCAGTCCGGGTTTTCGCCGCTGTTCAGGTCGAATTTGCTGCCGCGGAACGGGCAGGCGATGGTCTCGCCCTCCACCGCGCCGTTGGCTAGGGACAATCCCAGATGCGGACATTTGTCGGCGACGGAGCGAAACCCCTCGCTAACCCGGATGACCAGGATGGCGCTCCCACATTGAAGACAGCGCGGTCTTTGGCGGGCGAATCAGCAAGATTGGTGAGAAAGATGCGTTTATTCTAGAGGAAACTCCTGAAGGTAATGTGATAGTCTGAGGAGGCTATCGAAGAAGGTGTGGATCCGATTGGAGCCTGGTTTGCCTGACGATATCGTTCTTGACTATGTCGAAAACCATTCGCGTTGTTCTCTCTAACCAGCTGTGCGCTGACGGGGAAGGCCTACTCGAGCACAACCGCGTGCCGATCTGCCAAAATCTGGATTGTGCGTAGGATTTCTTCCTGTACCTGCTCGCGAGACCAACCAAGCGCTTCTCCCAACCAGATGGCAAGTTGCTCCACCCGCTCCCGGGTCAGTTGTCCCAGGTAGGCCAGCAGGGTACGGCGAAGGAGGAGGTCGTCCAGGTGGACGATTTTCTCGCGTTGCGCCATTGCATGGATTTCCTCGCGGCTGTAATCGGGCGTGGTCTTGAGTGCCGCGGCGTTGACGCCGGCCCCAATGGGCAGGGACTTAGTATCGGCGCGGCGCGCCCAGCCCAGGAGTGCCAGGACGCGGTCGGTGACCTGTTCGGAAAAAGCGCGGAAGGAAGTCCACTTCCCGCCCACCAGCGAGAGGACGGGGATCCCGTTCACGTTGTCCTCTCGGATGTGATGATCGCGGGTAATCTGGCCGGTTGTCTTGGCCGAACCGGTATAGGCCAGCGGGCGGACGCCGGAGAAGCGGAAGACAATTTGTTCGCGGCGAATCGGAATGTCCGGAAAGACGCGCCCGACCATATCGAGGAAGTAATCTACCTCCTCCTCTGTACAGCGCGCCGAGTCGGGGTCTTCGATGGGCAGGTCGGAGGTGCCGATCATGACCTTGTCGAAGAGCGGGAAGATGAGCACAATGCGGCCGTCCTTGTTCTCGAAGAAGAACTCATGGTCGCCGATGGCGGCGCGCAGTTCCGCGTTTTCGAGGACGAGGTGCGAGCCTTTGGTCGGGCCGAGGTAGCGCGTCGGTAGGCCGAGGGCGCGGTTGACGCGGTCAATCCAGGGGCCGGCGGCGTTGACAATGACTTTCGGGCGCAGGTCGAAGGTCGAGCCGGTCACCTCGTCGCGCAGGGTGACCGTCTCCCCGTTCACCCCGACGAGCGAGACGTAGTTGAGGGCGCGGGCGTGCAGCCCTTCGGCCTCGGCGTCCAGGACGAGTTCGAGGGCGAGGCGCTCCGGTGAGAGCAGCAGGCCGTCGTAGTAGGTGGCAGCGTAGCGAATGCGCGGGTTCAGGCGGGGGAAGCGCTGCAATGCCTTGCGGCGCGGCTCGAAGACGTGGCGCGGCACGACGCGGCTCCTGCCGGTGTAGGCGTCATAGAGCATCAGGCCGAGTTTGATGACCAGCGCGCCGCGCTCGGCGGGCTTCTCCAGCAGGCCGAGGAATTTGAGCGGGGCGTTGAGCAGGCCGGAGAAAATCTTGAAGATGGGGATGGTGGTCGGCAGCGGCTTGACCAGGGTCGGGGCGTTCTGGATGAGGCGGTTGCGCTCCTGGACGGCCTCGCGGACGAGGCGGAACTCGCCGTTCTCCAGGTAGCGGATGCCGCCGTGCGCCATGCGAGAGGAGGCGGCGGAAGCGCCAGCGCAGAAGTCGCCTCGGTCGATGAGCAGCGCGTCCACGCCGTTCAGCGCCAGGTCGCGGAACACGCCGATGCCGTTGATGCCCGCCCCGACGATGAGGACTTCGGGAGGGGTGGTTTGGAGTGAGCGGAGGATGTCCTGTCGGTTCATGAAAAGCCCTTACTTGTGTATAGGGAGAATTTGAGAGATTCTGGCTTTCTGACTTTTTACAAATGGCATGGTCATTCCGTACAGGCTGGAAAGCCTGTCCTACTCTACCCACCCAAACGTGCGCGTCACGGCCTTCTTCCAGCCGGCGTAGAGGGCTTCGCGTTTGGCGGCATCCATCTGCGGGCGCCATTCCTTGTCGCGGCCCCAGTTGGCACGCAGTTCGTCGTAGTCCTTCCAGAAACCGACCGCCAGCCCCGCCGCGTAGGCCGCGCCGAGGGCGGTCGTCTCGGCCACCTTCGGGCGGATGACCGGCACGCCGAGAATATCGGCCTGGAATTGCATCAGCAGTTCGTTGAAGACCATCCCGCCGTCCACCTTGAGGGCGGTCAGCCGGACGCCGGAGTCCTTTTCCATGGCGTCCAGCACTTCGCGGGTCTGGTAGGC
>FMJZ01000051.1_pt1 | contig 11195 bp, 13 predicted proteins | sample 1987881 | NCBI WGS metagenome assembly FMJZ01 (sample SAMEA4378227, study PRJEB15110) | soil metagenome | biome: soil; feature: Field; material: Soil | place: India | collected 2015-03-11 | depth 0 m | reverse complement strand
CGGGTTGGGACTGTTCGTAGGCGGGATTGGCTTGGTGATCTGGGCAAGCTGATGGCGTGGCTAGGTATTGCACTAATCCTGTGCGCGGTCGGGGTTTTGATGCTAGCGATAATGTTGCGCCGGCGCAGCGGTTTGCCGTGGACGCGGGTGGTAGGCGCTGACACCGGGATCCAACGCGCGCTCGAACGCCCGCTCTTTAGTGCCCGGCTTGGCCTTACCGGCAAACCAGATTATATTCTGCAACGGGGGCAGGCGCTGATTCCAGTGGAAGTGAAGCCGGACCGGCGCGCAGCGCAGCCGTATCCATCAGATCTCATCCAACTAGCGGCCTATTTAGTGTTGCTGGAAGAAACAACTGGCATCGCGCCTCCGTATGGGTTGTTGCGCTACGCTAATGAGACGTTTCAATTGCATTATACTGCTGCGGTGCGTGATGAAGTGGTGGCAACGCTGGCCGAAATGCGCGATCTGCTCGATTGCGATGATGTCGCACGCAACCACGATGAAGCCGCCCGCTGCCGCGGTTGCGGGTTTCGCGCTCACTGCGATGATGCCCTCGCATAAGCGGCTGGCTCGTGATAAAATGAGTATGGATGCGCAACTGGAAGCATCGTTATGGATCTCACCTGTGATGATCTGGTAGCGGCGATTGCCGAACATCTGGCCGGACGGATCTCGCGCGGTCAATTGGCGGCGTGGGCATTTGACCGGTTTTACGAACTTGAACAGGGTGAGCTAATCGTGCCGCTTGACGAAGAAGCGATCATCCGCGATGCGCTCGATGAGCTGATGTTTGCTGATGATGAGCCATTCGTGCTAAGTGAGCGTGAATTACGGCAATTGATGGATCGGCTGGCACAGGTATGAAGATTCAACCGCATCCCCGCTTACACGGTATGATGATTGGCGACGAGGTCTATTCGCACCACTACCATCTGGCCGCCCGTGTCGCCGACATTTTCCCCGCCGCAGTGTGTGTCCGGATCGGCGTGCTCACCACTGAGATACCAATGGAGTTGAGCCATACTCCCCAGTTGTGGCGCGCCGATGAGATCGAGAATTTGTCGGTGTGCCGCTACTGCGGCGCACGTGATGAGGTGCGAGTGGTCAGCGAGAATGGCATCCCGTTTCGGGTGTGCCTCCGCTGCGCGCCAGAGGATAGCGGGTAGCGCCGGCCGAATGAACCGGTGGTTGAATTGGAGCCAGCTACAAAGAGAATCGCTTTGCGGCTATGCTCCGGTGAGTAATTCAGATGTGAGAAAAGCCACGAAAAGACGCGAAAGCTCTTCCTCTTTGGGCATTTTGCGTCTTTTCGTGGCTATTTCTTCACTAACGCTCCCTACGGAACCACTTCAGCACCTGCCACCCCCCCGGCAGCGCCACCGCAGCCAGCGCGATCTTGATCGCATCACCAACCAAGAAGGGCAAGACGCCTTTCACAATCGCATCCACCGGGCCGATAAAGAACGCCAGCCACGTCGCACCGATCACATAAATCACGAGCGATGCCAGCGCCATTGAAGCGACGGTCGTGAGGAAACGGCGATCCCAACCCCACGTCGCTAGCCAGCCGGTCAGTGCTGCTGCAATCGGGAACGAAATCAGATAACCGCCGGTTACACCGAACAAATGCGTATACCCTGACTTGCCGCCAGCGAAGAAGGGCAACCCAATCGCGCCTTCGATCAGGTAGAGCAGCAATGCCGCAAAGCCCAAACGCGGACCAAGCAGGCTGCCAACCAACAACACCCCCAACGTCTGCCCAGTAATCGGCACCGGCGAGAAGGGCATCAGCGAAATGCGGATTTGCGCGCTAAGCGCCACAAACAGACTGCCCAACACCACTAACAACGTGTCGGCCACCAATGGGTAGGCCAGCCATCCCCGGCGCGGCAAGATCGCCTGCGCTAGCGTCTCGGTTGTGGTCAATGTCCGATTCATGACACCTCCGCTACATCAAAGCCCGTCCAATTAGCGATGTAGAATATACCCGAATCTGTGGCAAATGTAAAGCAGACATTGGCACAACCACCCCGGCCTGATGGTGGATGAATGATAACGAACCTCCGTTCACCGCACCAACACACAGTGCGACGGATCGGTTTCCAATTCATGGATCTCGTCGTCGTTGAGCTGTCGCAAACCGAGATTCGCGTACACCGTGGCGTCAATTGCGGCGGGCAAATCGGTTGATGCGGCTTGAACCAGCGGCAGCAGCTCGGCAGGACTGCTGGCCTGTAACCCCGGATGCGTTGCACGGAGGCTCGCAAATGGCGCAGCGACGATACCATCAGCGCGCGCTTCGGCCAAGCCTATGCTCGAAGAAGGCATGATCAGGGTCGCATCGGTGACCAGTTCTGGCAACGTGGTGTGCAGACTACGGAAGAGGAGATCTGTCCACGCTGCCGGATGGCCACCCAGATCGGTGCGTCCGCAACCGGACAACAGCAGGGCATCGCCGGTCAAGAGGAACCGATCGCCAGCCGGCGAGATCACGCGGTACACAAGGTGGCCGGGGGTGTGACCGGGGAACCAGTGCGCTTCGATCAGCAGATGACCGACCGGCAGCCGCTCACCGCCAAGCAACGGCATGTAGTCAAGATGGGCTGGCAGCAGGGTGCGCGGATGCAACCCATCATACGGATGCAGGTAGAGCAAGGTATGGCGCGTATTGGCGAGCAGCGCTCCGCCGGACAACCTTCCCGCCGAGAGGTGGGTGAGCAGCACGCGGGTCACGTCGGCTTGCGCCGCCGCTGCCGCCTCTTGGTAGAGATGGATCTGGAGGCCGGGATCAATGACTGCCGCTTCGCCGGCGCTGATGATTACGTAGCTCAGATCACCGCGGGCGGGGCGCGCGATCTGCACGATCTGCCCCCAACTGGCGTTCACCACTGTGTGAATGGCGTGAAAATCGAGCCATGCACGGAAGCCGCCGATCAGGTATCGCGCGTTGATGCCGCGTTCGGCCAGCAGCTCGGCAACGTATTGCGAGGAACCTTCTTTAGCGCAGATGACCGTAATCAATCGATCGGACGGCACGCGGGCAATTGCGCTCTCGTCGTCTTCGATAAACTCAAAGTAGGGAATATTGAGGGTCGGAATAGGCCGGCGACCGCGCACCTGATTGCGCGCAAACTCAACCTCATTGCGTACATCGAGAAGAAACAGCGGCTGTTCGGCCAACAGCTCAGCATACAGCTCAGCCGGACTCAGAACGCCAACGCCGGTTTGCAATCGTTCGAGCGTCGTCATTGCGCACTCCTTTGCGTTGATTGTGCCTCTTCGCGCAACCATGGCGTTAGTGTATCCGGCGCAACTTGGTGAAACAAGCGCAAGATACGTGAAGTTGAGTTGTGATTTGTTTCTCAGAAGAGAGGGCTAGGGGCACAGCACGCTGTGCCCGTACTGGCAGGGCAGCTCGCGGCGCTGCGCCCAAGCTAAGATCTCGCGGCGCTAGGATCGTTTGGGGCCGGATTGCGCGCCGGACGCGGCTTGGCCGGCTGGAAGGCAACCAGTATCCGGTAGATCGTCAAAAAGAGCACGCTTCCGCCACTGACCCAGTACAAGCCGCTGAGCAGGGCGGTATCGCTGCCGCTGAACAGGGCATGCACTAGGCTGAGCAGCCAAATCGCAAAGCTGATGAAGTGAATCACCCGCCACATCGCGCGCCCGATCAACTGTTTGGCGTAGAAGCTCAATCCTACAACTGCCATGCCGTACAACGAAAGCTGGCCCAACCCCACCCACAGCGGTTCGTAGCCGCTGTAACCGAATGGCAGCAGCACTTGGGCGAGGGTAGCGTTGACGTAGCGATCACCCAGTAAGATCAGTGCGTGAAAAATGGCAAAAGCCAGACCGAGCAGGCTGGTATGCTGATGGAGATCAAACGCTCCCGGCCCTCCCGGCCACAGGCGGGCCATGCGGTTGGTCATGAGCAGGCCAAAGACCATCGACAACCAGAGCAAGACATAAGCCGCTACGGCGCTGCTGCGTGAGAGGTACCAGTAGGCTTTGGGTTCGCTGCTGAGCAACGAAGCGCTCAGACCGGGCAACCACGCCGGCAAAATGATCACTGCTGCGAAAGCGCCAAGCACTGCGCCGATGAGCAAGGTAAACAGTGCGTCGAGTGGCATTGCCGGCGGTTGATCAACCAGCTCAGGATTAGTTGTTAAAGAGCGTGTCGGGCGCGGCGCAGTTTCAGGCTTAGCCGTTGCCGGGCGCGACGGGCGCGGCGCCGCCGGTTGAGTTGATTGATCGGTATTGGTCAGCGATTGATCCATTGGTGCTCTCCTTTGTTGATTAGAAAGCTGGTTTTTTGCTCTCACTCCCGTTAGCGAAAAGGAGGATGTGAGAATAGCCACGAAAAGACGCAAAAGCCGCAAAACGATGGCGGTGGGTTTGTGCGCTTTCATTGCCCCCACCCCCTGCCCCTCTCCCGCTGGGGGAGGGTTGGCCCTCACCCCCTCCCCTCTCCCACGCTAGTGGGAGAGGGGCGCTGCTGTATGTCACCTCAGCAGTGTCGTACCTACCCCCTTCGCAGCTCCCCCTCTCCCACCTGACGGCGGGAGAGGGGGCTAGGGGGTGAGGGTATAACTCCGTGTTCCCCAGCCCCTCCCCCGCTTCCTGCGGTATTACTTGCCCTACCCCTTGCCCTCCCCCGCTAGGGGAGGGGAGATTGATTGACGCTTAACCTCTGATAACAGGGCGGGGATCACGCCAGCAATAGCGTTCCAACGCCGGTGAGCGGATGATTTGGCCATCGGTGCTGACGAGCAATGCCGCTAGTTGCGGTCGCGCTTTCAACCAGCGTAACCCGCTCTCAGCGCCGCGGAGCAAGACTGTTTTGGCGGCCATTTCGGCTAGCGGCAAGGTGGGTGCAACAACCGTTACGCTCAACAGATCGGTCACGGCAGGCGCGCCGGTGTGCGGGTCGATCAAGTGGTGTTGCCAGCGACCAGCTTGCTGCCAGCGCCGGTAGTCGATCCCCGATGTGGCGACGCCGCCGCGCCGGATCAGCAGCAGCTCAGTCCCCTGATCTGGCGTCTGCGGATCAGCCACTTCAACCGGCCACGACGAACCGTCACGGCGCGGGCCACTGACGGCAATATCGCCGCCAGCGTCAACCAAGGCGGGGAAGCGGCGACCCAACCGGCGCGCAACAAGCGCCGCCGTCCAGCCTTTGGCACTGCCGCTAAGATCGAGCTGCATCCCGGCAGGCAAGCTAATGGTGCGCCGGCGCGGATCGTACCCAATCAAGCGCCAGTCTGGTGCGGGCTTGCTCTCACCCGCAGCCGATCCATTGGTCAGCGCCGAAAAATTGTGATCGTAGCCGGCAGCTACGAGTGCTGCTCCCACTGTAGGCGTCACCCAACCATCGCTCAGCCGGGCCGCCCACAGCGCCTGCTGCACCGCTCGCCAGAGAGTCTGCCCAACCCGCACCGTCCCGTGGCCGGCGCGGCGGTTGAGCGCCGACAGTTCGCTGTGCGGGCGAAACCGGCTAAGCATGCGCTCGTAGCGCAGGAAAGTCTTGCGCGCTGCGGTGAGGACAGAGCGGGCAGTAGGATCGTCGCTGTCGATGATGACCGTGATCGTTGAACCCATCGCCCGAAAACTGAGCTGCTGCATCGGGAGCCTCCGGTTAGCGCGATGAACGGGTGCGGGCCATAGGCGCCGGTCGCGTGACCGGTGCGGGGATCATTACCTCGCGCACCGCCGGTTGGGACTGGGCCGGCGCACTGGCCGTTACCGAGCCGCTAGACGGAACATTCAACGGGACAAGCGTCGGCACGGTGGGCAACTGAAGCGTTGTTGGCGCAGATTGCTCGACCACTGCGACCGTGGCGGCAGGTTCTGGCGGATTCTGAGCTGCTAACCCTCCCCAACCGCCAATCGTTACCGCTAAGGCGGTTGCGCTAAACGCCCATTTCAAGCCGGTCACGTCGTTGCGGGCCGGTTTGTGAGATTGATTCATGATGCTAGCTCCTTGTTGGTATGAAACTGACGGCCCGGCGGGAAACGACCCGGCGGGCCGTTGCGATCCTAGTCATCTTTATCGTCGTGCTCACGCTGATCAGCGTTCTTGACTTTGGCGTAAACCACTTGGCCGGTATAGGCATCGACGTACACTTCACTGCCGTCGGCAAATTTCACCTCATACGTATCGACGCCATGCTCGTATTCGCGCTTCACCTTGACCACCGTGCCGCCACCAAGATAGGTCGTTGCAGCGGCAATCGCCTGCTCTTGGCTAATTGGCCCGCTCTGGGCAAGGCTCGTCACGGTATTGGCGACAATCGCGCCGGTTTGGGCATCAACATAGATCGCACCGCGATCGAACATCACTTCGTAGGCCGGCACACCTTGCAGGCTAACCAGCTCAGGGGCGCGCATCAGCACTGCCCCGCCGGCATTGGCCTGCGCGATCGCTTGGGCCTGCTCAACCGAGACCGGATAGGCGGGAGCCGCAGCAGCAGTCGTTACCGCCGCCATATTCTGGGATTGCTGCGCCGCCAACTGTTGGTTCGCTTCAGCTAGGCGCTGATTGGCTTCGGCCAGCGCCGCTTGGTAGGCGGCTTCGCGCTCACGGATCAGCGCCTCAACCGTAGGATCGAGCGTGGTCGTGGCTGCCGACGCAGGTTCGGCAGGTGCAGCAGTCGCTGGGGCAGATGCGCTCAGATAACTGGCGACACCGCCAATCAGCACGAGCGTAAAGACGGTTAAGGCAGCGGCGATCAACAACATAGTGCGATTCATCGGATATCCTCCTGTAAAAACTTGGTGTGAATTACTAGTTTGTCAGCGCATGCGATCAGTCATCATCCCGCTTCCCATCGGACGGCAACCCAGCGCCGCCGGGAGTGCTGGCGATCAACGCCTGCACCTCTTGCGGGGTCAGCTTCGCCTCGGGATGGGTTAGCAGATAAGCGCGCGGCGGCATCTCACCGTTACGCACCACCTCAGCAATCTCTTCGGCCAGCTCTGCTGATTCACGCAGCGGCAGCGAGAAGTTCAGCTCATTACGCCCTTTGATCACGTCATACGTCACCAACCACGACACCGGCGCGACTTTGCTGTACCACGGCCAGACCGTCTCGTTGCTGTGGCAGTCGTAACAGGCGCGACGGGCAATACTCGCCGCTTCGGGGGTCGTCCATGCCACATCAGTCACTACCGACGGATTGGTTTGCCATGCCCATACCGGTACCGCTTGGATGGCCACGAAGAGAACGACCAAGGCGATTGCTACGTTGCGAGGGCGGAATATTCGTTTCAACATTGCTTTCCTCTGTTGCGCGATCAGCTTTCCGTGAGTAACAGTACTGGCTTTCGCTCAAAAGAGTCTTAAAATGAAGCAGGAATATTCCAATCTTTTTCCAAGGTTGCGGGGGTATAACAGAGGTAGCGATGGGGGGGAGCGGCCCATTCCCAACCCTCCTCCGCTGGGGGAGGGTGAAGGCAACGACACGGTAGAGCTTGACGGACGTCTGGCTCTGCAAAGGCGCAGCGATTTTTAAGGCAAAGGCGCTGTCCGGCTCCGCAAAGGACGCAACGTGGTTTAATGGGGGAGTACCCCACCCTCAGTAGTTCAAGGGCGGACAGAACGCATGAGCGCAGATACAGTTTATGGCATTGGGATGAGCTGGTTCACCCTCACCCCCATCCCCTCTCCCGCGCTAGCGCGGGAGAGGGGCGCTGCCCCCTTCCGATCAACCAGCGCCGTTCGCGAAGCCAAGGCAGTTCCCCCTCTCTCGCCGTCAGGAGGGAGAGGGGCCGGGGGTGAGGGCCAGCAACCCGCAGAGTGCCACCCTCCAGCCTTCCCCCTCTGGAGGAAGGAGATGATTTGTGCTTGGATAGCGCAATAACAGCGGCATACGATAGAGGAGCAAATCGTGCGGATTTTAATTGTCGAAGACGATAAGCGGCTAGCGCGCTTGATCGAGCGGGTGTTTCGCGAAGAGCGCTATACCGTCGATGTTGCCCACGATGGAGAGAGCGGGCTCGATCTGCTGTTGCAGGGCGCGTATGATGTGGCCGTGATCGATTGGATGTTGCCGGGACGCGATGGGCCATCGCTTTGCCGGGCGGCGCGAGCAGCTCGCTTGCCGACTGCGTTGCTCTTGCTGACCGCGCGTGGTCAGATCGAAGACAAGGTGTTGGGGTTTGAAAGTGGAGCCGACGATTATCTAGTTAAACCATTTGCATTTGAAGAGTTGCTGGCACGGGTGCGCGCACTGAGCCGGCGCTTTAACCCGAACCTCGGCAACGATGAATTGCGCCACGGCGATATTGTGCTCGATCTGCGCAGTTATACGGCCCGGCGCGGCGAACGCCGGCTTGATCTGACGCCAACTGAATGGCGGCTGCTGGAATATCTGCTGCGCAACACCGGCCAAACCCTCACCCGCCAGCAGATTCTTGATTATGTCTGGTCGTTCGAGCACGACGTGCAACCGCAGATGGTTGATGTCTACGTTTCGTATCTCCGGCGCAAACTCAACGCGCCGGGAGAGACTGACCCGATTGTAACGGTGCGCGGCATCGGTTATCGGCTGGAGGCGGAACGTGCTTAAACCGTTACGTTGGCAATTTACGCTGCTGTATGCGTTGACCTCCGCCGCGATTATTGCGTTGGTCGGCAGCGGCGCCTACGTGCTGGTCGCGCGCTATTTCGAGCGGATCACCGATCTGGCGCTGCAACACAAGATGGCGCACGAGTTCCATTTGCTGAACGCACCCTTGCCGTCTAGCTTAGCTTTTGCCGACGCCGATTGGTCGGTGTTGCGGTCGGATGGGCCGGCAGCCGGCAGGCGCATGTTGACGGCGGAGGAGGCGAGCCGGATTGCGCTGGCAACGCGGGGCGGCGAGATGAAGGATGTCAAGCTGGAAGCGGATAAACGCCAGTACGAGGTGAAGCTGCGCGATGGCAGCGAGGTGAAGATCGACGCTTACAGTGGCCAGATTATCGAGATTGAGATCAACGGCGAACACGTCAACCCGCCGCCTGCGCCCATCTCGCCACCGGCAGCGTATGATGCCGAGCTCGCCTCCATCTTTGTCTTGCCACTCGATGCGCAGGGACGCATTCTCTTCAACCCCAATCCCGCCGCTTTACCGATGCTCGCCCATCAGGAAGCGCTGGATGCGGCGCTGCGCAATGGGTCTGATCTGCGCACGATCACCACCGGCGCCGGACAGCGTGTGCGCTTGTTGACCTACCGGCTGACCCGGCCCGACGGCCCGGCGGCGTTGCAATTGGGCCGTGTGTTGACCGATCAAACACAGGTGCTGAACCAATTGCTGACCGGGTTGCTCGGCTTTGGTTTTATCGGCGCAGTGATCGTCGGCGCGGCCGGGTGGTGGTTATCGGGGCGCGCATTGCGGCCGGCGGAAGAAGCATGGGCGCGCCAATTGCGCTTTATTTCGAGCGCCAGCCACGAATTGCGCACGCCGTTAACGCTCATCCGGGCCAGCGCTGAAGTAGCTTTGCGCAACGCAGAAGACGAGGATCAGCGCGAACTCTTGGCCGATGTGCTGAGCGAAAGCGACCACATGCGCCGGCTGGTTGACGATCTGCTCACGCTCTCGCGACTCGACAGCGGGGCGTTGACGCTCCAGCGCCAGCCGATTCAATTGAGCGATTTCCTCGCCGATGTCCAGCGCCATGCATCCCGGCTCGGCGACGAGCACGGGGTGACGATCGCGCTCGCCAAAACTGAGGGTACGGTGTGCGCTGATCCCGACCGGTTGCGCCAGATTTTGTTAATCTTGATTGACAACGCCATCCGCTACACGCCTGCCAGCGGTACGATTACGCTCAGCGCCGAACTAGCCGGTAAACAGGTGCGGATCAGCGTGCGCGATACCGGTTGCGGCATCGCGCCTGAACACCTACCCCACCTGTTCGAGCGGTTTTACCGGGCGGATCAGGCGCGCAACCGGGCCAACAATAACAACAATGCCGGGCTTGGCTTGTCGATTGCCAAAGGCCTCGTCGAAGCCCATGGCGGCACAATCGGGGTCGAAAGCAAGGTCAACGCCGGCACGTTGGCGTGGTTTACGATCCCGGCGGCGTAACCGCTGGCTCACCATGTCACGCTCATCATCGAACAATTCAGACCCGACCCAATCCCCAACAAGCCGACGTGATCACCGGGCCGCAACCGGCCCGCTTCGGCAGCTTGGGCAAGCGAAATCGGCAGCGCTGCCGGGCCGACATTGCCGAGAGTCGGGAAATTGAGGAAGAGCTTGGCCGGCGTGATACCCAAGGCCTTCGTCACCGCGGCCATGTGGCGCGCACCGACCTGATGCGGCGCATAGAGCGCGATCTGGCGATCGCTCCAGTTAGGCAGCGTCTTTTGGGCCAACCGCCACGTCGCCGCCGCTAACTCGACCCCGGCATGCATCAGCGCGCCGGCGTCGGTCTTCATATAATCGGGCTGGCCGAGGCAGAGGTGATTGTATTGGGTCGCCGCCAGCGTGACCACGCCGTTCAAGCGATGGCCGCTGCGCGAGATGCGCTCGTGGGTGAGCAGCATCGCGGCGCCGCCCGACCCCAAAGTGAGGGTCGCGAAATTGTCGCGCAAATCTTGCTTGGTGGTTTCGGGCCGGCGCAAGCGGCGGATAGTCGCCATCACCGCATCTTGCGCGCCTTCGCCATCTACAATCAGCGCATACTCGATCGTACCCGCCTCGATCATCATCCCGGCAATGGCCATGCCGTTGAGAAAGCCAAGGCAAGCGTTCCGCACATCGTAGTTGATCGCGCGTGGCGACAGGCCGAGGTTGCGATGGACGAAGCAGGCGGTTGACGGTTCGAGATAATCTTGGCACACCGAGGTGTTGATCAACAGACCAATTCGCTCGCGATCGATGTTAACCCGGCTCAAGAGCTGCTCGGCGGCCATTGTCGCCACTGTGCTGGGCAGGGTGCCCTCATCCCAAAATCGGCGCTCGCGAATGCCCGATAGGGCCTCAAGCTTGCCGCGCGGGAAGCGGAGCCGTTCCATCGTTTCAGCGATCTGATCTTCGATCCAGTCCGATGTAATGCGGTGGGGGGCCAGCACATAGCTGACCGCTTCGATCATGACATGGCGAAAGAGCACCCAAGCCTCCGTGTTGTATCTGCTATCCCTTGCGGCAGTGCAACTGCCGCGCACCATAGACACCCTTGCGGCAGTGCAACTGCCGCGCGCCAT
>FMJZ01079819.1_pt1 | contig 11209 bp, 11 predicted proteins | sample 1987881 | NCBI WGS metagenome assembly FMJZ01 (sample SAMEA4378227, study PRJEB15110) | soil metagenome | biome: soil; feature: Field; material: Soil | place: India | collected 2015-03-11 | depth 0 m | reverse complement strand
AAAAAGGTGGAGTTAAGGTTTAAATAATGATAGGCATCAAACCAGAGAATTTCATTATTTTTAGCATTTATAACAGTTGAAAGAGAAAACCCTCCCATTTCATCCGGTCTCTGTCCCCAGCCTCCTCTCCTTTCAAATATTCCCTTTCCTGAGTAATCGTAAACAACATTGAATTCCCTCCATCTCACATAAACTGGGAGTATACATACAATTCTATCGGACAACGGAACGCAATTAAAAAAATTATAATGAGAGAGTTCAAATACTCTTTCAAATTTGGAATTGGAAAAATTTACCCCTTTTTTTATATTCAAGTCTTTGATGGGGAGTTTCTCCTTTACAGGCGATTAAAAGAAAAAAGAGAAAAATAGAAACAAATTTCATATTTTGAATTAAACCGAGACTTTTTCCCATCCTATTTTTGAAAAGACATAATAGATTATACTTCCTGCTCCAATGGCGGTTAAAATATAAATAAGTCCTGGTAAATATTCACCAAGAACAATCTTTCCGATTCCAAAAAGGGAAGAGTAGACGAGAATTATCCCAGAAATCCAGCTAATGAATAGTCCCGTATAACCTGAGTCTCCTTTAACATCAGGAACTAAAGATGAGACCTTTTTCCATCCAATCCTTCCAATATGGACTCTTCTGTAGAAATTCACTAAATGCTCTCTCTCCACAGGTCTTGTAAGGAATGTAAAAATAAGCCATACGATTGTTGTAAATGCAACTATAAAGAAAAGAGACTCAGGAAATTTTATCTTTGTAAAGAATTTTATATATCCGTAGGCAATAAATGGAGCAATCATTGCTGAGATTTCAGACCATGCATTTATTCTCCACCAGTACCATCTCAAAATTAGAACAAGTCCAAGACCTGCTCCCGCTTCAATTATAAACTGCCATGCTCCAGAAATAGTTGTAATTATAAGAGTTACAAGTATGGAAGCAATCATAACAATCAGAGTTGTTATCCTTGATATGAGAACATAGTGCTTTTCTGATGCATTCTTTTTTATAAATCTTTTGTAAAAATCATTTATAACATAGGAAGTTCCCCAGTTTAGCTGTGTAGCAATTGTCGACATATATGCTGCAAAAAATGCAGCGACAAGAAGTCCTTTCAAACCCGCTGGAAGGAAATCTCTCATTGTGTAAACATATCCAAGTCTTTTCTCATCAGGACCAAGGGATGGATAGAGGACAAGGGTTGAAATACCAACAATTATCCATGGCCAAGGTCTTATGCAGTAATGGGCTATGGTGAACCACAATGTAGCAAGAAGGGAATGTTTTTCATCCTTTGCGGACATTATTCTCTGGGCAATGTATCCTCCTCCACCAGGTTCTGCTCCCGGATACCAGCAAGCCCACCATTGAATCAGAATATAAGCTATGAAAGCTCCAACTGTCAGAGAAAGGACTCCTCCATAACCAGCTTCAGCTAATCCAATTTGAGGAGTGAATCTAAATAGCCAGTCAGGAAGTTTATCTTTTAATCCTTCAATCCCTCCAACCTGGGGAAGGTTTACCACAAGAACAGCAAGAATTATTGTTCCTGTCATTGCAATTACAAATTGAACTGCATCAGTTACAGCAACACCCCATAAACCTGAAAGGGCTGAATAGAGAGCAACAAGAATCATACATCCAAAAACATAGAAACGAACCTGGGAAGCTGGAATTCCAAACATACCAACGAGAATTGATGCCATTGCAACATTGACCCATCCCATTATAACTGTATTTATGAAAAGTCCGAGGTAAAGGGCTCTAAAACCTCTTAAGAATGCAGCTGGTTTTCCTGAATATCTAAGCTCTACAAATTCAACATCTGTAAGTATTCCTGCCCTTCTCCACAGCCTTGCAAAGAAAAAAACTGTTAGCATTGAGCCGAAGAGGAAATTCCACCATAGCCAGTTTCCGGCAATCCCATTTTTTGCAACCAGTTCTGTTACAGCGAGGGGCGTATCTGCTGCAAAGGTTGTTGCAACCATTGATGTTCCCGCAAGCCACCATGGAAGATTTCTTCCTGAGAGAAAGAATTCACTTATGCTCTTTCCTGCTCTCTTAGAGTAATAGATTCCAATCACGAGGCTCAAAGCAAAATACAAAAATATAATTACCCAATCAATGAAACTCATATAACCCCCATTGAAAAGTGAAAAGTTAAAAGTAAAAATTTAAAATTTAAAATTAAAAATGGATATTTTAAAATTTTCCTTTCGCCCTTTGCCTTTTGACTTTTTATCATATTCCTTCTTCAGAAAGAACATAAGAAAATACTGCCATAGCTATTGCTCCGAGCTCCAGTTCTCTCGGATGAACTGCAGAGAGGACATCCTTTGCGCAGTGATGATAATCAAAATATGTTTGAGAATTTACGACTAATGTGGAGAGAATGGTTCCCTTTTCTGCAAGGGGACCTATATCAGCTCCACCTCCACCTTCTCTTATTCCTAATATTCCAACCAATCCCAAAATTTTCTCCCATTTTTTCAATCTATCCATGGTTTCTTTTCCAGCTCTTACGCCAAAATATAATGGCAAAAATCCACCCCTGTCTGATTCAATTGCTATTAAATGCTTCTCTTTTTCTCTTTCTTTTGAGTTTGCATATGCCTTTCCGCCTGTTCCTCCCGATTCCTCATCCATAAAAAGAACCCCCCTTATAGTCCTTTTTGGCTTAATTCCAAGTTCTTTTAAAAGTCTGAGAGCTTCAACAACATGGGCGCATCCAGCTGCATCATCGTGAGCTCCCTCGCTGAGATCCCAGTTGTCAATATGAGCCCCTAATAAAATTATCTCTTCGGGCTTTTCTGTGCCCTTTATTTCCCCTATAACATTGTGGGAAATAACTGGAGAAAGCTCTTTACAATTTAACTTCAAGTATATTTTTAATGAAGGATCATATTTAAGGAATTTGCTCATCAATTCAGCATGCTTTGTGCTAATAGCCACCGCAGGAATTTTCGGAACATCTGAAGAATATTCCATTATTCCTGTGTGGGGATATTCATCTATTGAAAGGGTTAAAGAGCGGACAATTACTGCAACAGCTCCATATTTTCCTGCCTCTATTGCACTGGCATGCCTTGTCCAGGCATTTTCTCCATAAGCCCTGAAGGGTTCAAGATAAGATGGGTTCATTTTTTTATTGAAAAATACAATTTTCCCTTTTACCTTCGCACCGATCTTTTTTAGTTCTTCAAAAGAGCTGACTTCTACAACTTCTGATGAGATCCCGCTTTCTGGAGTAGAAATGCTCCCACCAAGAGCACATATTGAAATTGGAATTGTTCCAAAATAAGATGAAACAATTTTTCCTTCCTCCTTTTCTCCTCTCACCCATCTTTTTACCTCAACAGGTTCTAATCTTACCTCCAGTCCCATATCTTCCATTAACTGTTTCATCGTCAGAACTGCAGATTCTGCCTGAGGAGAGCCAGTTAACCTCGGGCCAACTTTTGTAAGTTTTTCAAGAATTTTATATGCACCGTTCTCTTCCAATCCCTTAGTTAGAATTTTCTGGGCCACAACATCATATTCTTCTGCATATAAATTATGAAATAGAAGAGCCAAGAAAATTAGAATAAAATATTTTTTAAATTTCATTTTCCACCTCTTAAATGTCCTCTATTATCTTTTATTCTCATAATTCTATTTACTTTTCTGCAATATGGAGAGCAACAATTCCAGGAAATACTTTTTTATAAAAAACATTGGAATAGCCTGCTTCGTATAGAATTCCCATTAACTCTTCAGAATTGTAGAATTTTGAAATTGTGTAGGATAAATATTTGTAAGCTGGCTTAGAGCCTGATATTATAGAGCCTACAGGTTTTACAAGTGTTTTTATATATATATTAAATAACCATTTGGCTACTATGCCAACCGGCTGGGTTGTTTCAAGATTAAAAAATTTTCCTCCCCTTTTTAAAACCCTCCTAAACTCCTTAAAACATCTAATAAGAGTCTCTCTATTTACATTTATATTTCTCGTTGCAAAGGAAATTGTAATAATATCAAAGACCTCATTTTTAAAAGGTAATTTTTCTGCATCTCCTATAACAAAATCAATAAATGCGTCCTTAATCTGGGCTCTCTCCAGCATTGGAATACAAAAATCCAGAGCTACAACTTTTCTTTTATTCTCCTGAATCTGAGCAAGGTTAAAAGCCATTTCCCCTGTGCCGGTGCAAACATCAAGAAAAATTTCTCCTCCTGCATTAACAGCCAACTTTGCGGTCTTTCTTCTCCAATAAATATCAAGACCTAAAGTGAGAATATGATTGACAAGTTCATATTTATCTGGAATTTGAGAGAATATCTTCTGGACACCCTTATTCATAAATGATTGGCTCTTATTTTTTCAATTTCCTCAAGAAATTTATCGGGGCTTATAAATCCTGAAAATCTTCCAAGCTCGTTTCCATCCCTATCAAGGAAAATAACTGTAGGAATCCCAAAAACATTAAATTTCCTGAGCTCATCATTTTCTCCACTGGAAACATCAACTCTTACAAGGACAAAATTTTTAAGAGACTCTTTCACTTTTTCATGGGAAAATGTTCTTTCATCAAGTTCTTTGCAAACAGTGCACCACTTTGCATGAAAATCTAAAACTAAAATCTTTCCATCCTTCTTTGCTATTTCCATTCCTTCATTTAATGAGGAAATCCATTCAACTCCTTTATTTTCAGGAATTGATGAGAGCGGAACTTTTATTTTGTAAAACTGCGTAAGGGAAAGAATTAGATAGAAGAGACCAAAAATAAGAATTATTACTCCCGCTCCTTTAAGGATTCTTCCTCTCAATCCCTCCTCTTCCTTTCTGAAAACACCTGCAAAAACAGAGAGGAAAACGAGAGATATTCCAAGTAAAAGGAAATAAATCTTTTCTGGAATTGCATCCTTAAGAAAATAGAAGGAGGCTCCGAATAGAATTAAGCCAAAGAGATATTTTATGAGGGAAGAGATTTCTCCAGCAGATGAAAGAAGAGTTCTCAAGCTTGCAAACAGACTCAGAGGAATGAAAATTATTCCAATTCCAAGAGCATAGGAGAAAAGAAGGAAAAAGCCGAGAATTGGGTTCTGAGACCTGGCAACAAAGGTAAGAAGAGAGACAAGAAGAGGCCCGACACATGGGATTCCAATTAGTCCGAAAACTACTCCCATAAAGAAGGCACCAAAAATCCCGCTCCTTTTTTTCTGAATCTTCCCTAAGAATGAAGGAGAAAGTTTAAGCTCAAAGGCTCCAAACATGCTGAGAGCCATGGCAAAGAATATTAAAGATACGATAGAAAGAAAGATAGGTGAACGGGTAATCACACCCATTGCACTACCTGTCTTTGCAGATACAAAGCCCAGTAATGAAAAGGAAATGGAAAGCCCGAATATTATAAAAATTGAAAGAATGAAAGCATCAATTCTCCCTTTTATACCGGTTCCTCCAACGAACGCAATGACGAGGGCATAAAGAGGGTAAACGCATGGTGTCAATCCCGTTAGAATCCCTGAAAAGAAAACCGTAATAATGCTGAAAACTGAGAAGGAATCGATCTCTGGTTTAATCTTTATCCTGTCTTTGAATATCTCTTTGTTTATATATTTGAAGGAACTCCCTTCAGGAGCAACAGGAATTGAAATGTTTATTTTCTTCAGGGATGGTAGAAGACACCTCTCCTGAGGTTCCTCTTCACAAAGCTGATATCTAAATTTTATCTCCACTGGAATCTCCCCAGGCTTTGCATCCTTACTTACCGCAAAATCAGCAAAAATTTTCAAATCTCTGTAAATAAAGGTATCTTTGTAAGGCTCAGGCTCAGGATATTCGGGCTCAGAAAATATAAAAAATTCTATTTCGGGGAACTCGACTTTGAAAAGCCCAAGGGAAGGATCTGTAATATGATAGCCTTCCTTAACTTTGCAGGCTATCGCTATCTTCCCGTTGGAACCAGCGGGAAACCTGTCCTTGGAAAGATAACAGGAGCAGTCGACATTTCCACCTTCTCCAGAAAGATCTAAAGAAAAAATTATGAAAAATAAAAATAGAAATCTTTTAACCACAGAGAACAGCGCCTCCATTGACATTCAAAACCTCTCCAGTTATATGTTTTGCAAGGTCTGAGGCAAGAAATAAAATCGGACCTGCTATATCTTCAGCAGTTGCGACCCTTTTCAATGGTATCTTAGAAATAATCTCCTTCGCTTGTTCCTCATCGGAAAGGGGACCAGCTGACATATCTGTATCTACCCATCCAGGAGCAACCGCGTTGACAAGAATGTTAAAAGGTGCAAGCTCAACTGCAAGGGATTTAGTGAAAGAGATCAAAGCTCCCTTTGTAGCAGCGTAATGGGAATGAAAAGCCTCACCCCTGACCCCTGCTGTGGATGAAACATTTATAATCCTTCCAAATCTATTCTTTTTCATTACAGGAACAACCTCATTTGTTACATAATAAACTCCTTTAAGATTTATATTTATTGTTTCGTCCCAAACTTCCTCAGGCATTTTGCCAATTTCTCCATAAGTCCATACACCAGCATTGTTGACAAGAATGTCAATCTTCCCAAAGTTTCTCAGAACCTCTTTCACCATTCTTTCCACATTAGCTTTAACACTCACATCAGCTTTTACAAGAAGAGATTTCGCACTTTCTTTTTCCACTACTTCACCAACTTTTCTTGCCTCTTCTTCTCTTTCCTTATAATTGATTACAACAATAGCTCCCGCTTTCGCCATATAAATTGCAGTTGCAGCACCTATACCCCTTGATGCTCCTGTAATTAATGCCACTTTACCTTCAATTCCGAACATATAGCCTCCTGAAAATAAAAATTATATCGGATAGTGGCTTTCTTGTAAAATTGACAGGAAGAAATATTTGATTTTAAATTATTCTTGATGAACAAAAAATTTTTCATTTCTTTTTTGATTGTTCCTTTCCTACTGATTTCCTGTACTGAAAAGGTGGAAGAGACAAAACTGGAAGGTTCCCTTTATACCAATGACTGCGGTTCAGCTCGTGGTGGATTTGAATGGGCAGGCGAATATCGGGCAAACCTTGAAATTTTAAATGGTGTCGGAACTCTTAATCTTCAAAAGATTGCAGGTTTAGGAGATCCTCTAACAGAGCACCATCTGAAAGTGGAGGATTTCAAAATCCATGATTCGAAAATTGAAATGAAAATAAATGGTATCAGGGCTGTTCTCATCTGGACAGAGAAGGATAAAATATGGGATGGAAAATATAATTCTTACTATATCGGCAATAATTCTGAGAATCCGTCTGAAAAGATAGGCTCTTTAAATCCAGGCTCTTTTCCAGGGTTATTAGAGCACTACTATGTGGAACTGAGGCTGAAAAAGTTATGAAATGTCCTTTCTATATATTATTTTTTGGTCTCCAACCTTATAGTAATCATTAATTATACAAACAATTTTATATCCCATTTTCTCGTAAAATTTCCTTGCTTTTTCATAGAATGAAAGAGAGGAAGTCTCTATGAAAATTGAGTTTCCGCTCCTCTTTCTCACTATTTCTTCCATTCTTTTCAAAAGAATCTCTCCGTAGCCTTTCCCCTGATAATCAGGGCTCAAACAGATCCAGTAAAGATCCCATACTCCAGTGGCAATTGGATTCTCTCCATAACAAACATATCCAATAACTTTACTATCATTACAGAGAACCTCAACTATATAGTCTGAAGAGCCTGAAAGATTCAAATCAATTAGTTCAAGGGCAACCTTGATTTCCTTGTCAGTGAAAATGTTGCAACTGTCAAGAATCTTTTTTATTTCATCTTTATCTTCTTTTCTTAAATCTCTAATTTCAATCAAAAATATTTCCCCCTCTCAAGGGCAAATTGAAGAATTTTTTTTATCCCATCCTCATAATTAATTCCTTTAACTTTCAACGCCCTTGCAAAACCAGCATCTTTAGATAAATCAGGATTCGGATTAACATCAATAATATAAACATTTCCCTTATCATCCATCCTCATATCAATCCTTGCGTAATCCCTTAAACCAAAAATTTCAAATGCTTCTTGCGCAATTTTAAGAATTTTTTCCTTCTCCTCTTTATTTAATTCAGCAGGATATTTGGGAATTGTGCCAACATCATCTACAGAATTTTCTTTCCATTTTCCATCATAAGTCAAAATTTTTGGATAAATCTGGAATTCAATTTCTCCGATGCAAATTGGTTCATTCCCTAAAAAGGAAACATTTAACTCTCTTCCGTCAATAAATTTTTCAAGGAACATTGGAACTTTTGTTTTTTCACAAATCTTTTCAACCTTTTCTTTTAGTTCCTTCATTTCAAAAATTATATTTTCTCTAAATATTCCGAAACTCCCATCTTCAGATACGGGTTTCATTATCAAAGGGAACATATCATCCTTTATTTTTTCTATTTCATCTTTTAAAAAACATGGGGGAGTTGGCAGCCCGTGGTAAACCAATAATTTTTTTGTCAATACTTTATTTAAACACATCCCGATTGTTAAAGGAGGAGAGCCTGTGTATGGAATTCCGAGGAGTTCATAAAGAGAAGCAACTAACATTTCTCCTATACTTTTGTCAGCAAAGGCTTCGCATAGATTAAAAATTGCATTGAGAGAGGAATTTCTTATTCTTTCAATAAAAGAGGTAATATCTTTCCCAAGAGGTATAATCTCCACTTTGTAATCCTTTTTTAAAATTTCCGCTATCTTCTCCGCTGTATCCTTTACCTCTTTTATGTCAGGTGAATCTTTAAAAAAAATTTCATTGTAAGTAACTGCTAATTTTAATTTATCCTTTAATCCCATATCTCTCCATAGCAGAACTGAGAATTATCTTTATCAAATCTTCATAAGTCATTCCATATCCTCTTGAAATCATAGGAAGATCACTATAATCAGGGTTCAAACCTGGCAAGGGGTTAACCTCAAGGAAATAGGGATTATAATCTAAGTCAAGCCTAAAATCAATCCTCGAAATATCTCTACAACCGAGAATTTCATAAATTCTTAAAGACATCTCCTCTATTTCCTTTTTTGTCTTTTCAGGAATTTCAGGATTTACAATGTAGGAAACTTCCTCTCTCCAGTTTCTTTTAACCTCAATAGAGTAAATAAAATCTTGTCGTGGAACATTTCTCGGTGCGATCTCCATCATTCCTATCACCCTTGCCTTCCTTCCATTCCCAATAACTCCAACTGTAATCTCTTTTCCTGAAATAAATCTTTCTATGAGAACCGGCTCTTTATAAATAGAAAGTTCTTTCAATTTTGAATTTAATTCTTCAAAATTCTCCACCTTTGAATTTCTCCTGAGTCCAATGCTCGAGCCTTCCCTTGAAAGTTTTAAAATGAGGGGGAATTTCATGCCATTCAGGATTTCAGGATGAAGATTCTGAAAACAATCAATTTCTACAAATTCCGGAGTTCTTATCCCCGCTGACTGGATAACTCTTTTTGTCATTGTCTTGTCAAGGGTTAAGGCAAGGGTCAAAGGGTCTGAACCTGTAAAGGGTATGCCAAGAAGTTCAAGAATTGAAGGAATGTGAGCTTCCCTTGACCTTGTCCCAAACCCTTCCGCAATATTAAAAACAATGTCAACTTTCTCACGAAGAATATTTTGCAGGAACTTTTTCCCACCACAAAGTCTGACAACATCATGCCCCAATGATTTAAGAACATTTTCTATTGAAACAATAGTTTCTTCCACATCAAATTCTTCATATATATCTTCTGGAAGTTCTGATGAAATCTTAAATTCATTTTTTAAATCAAAAGCGATCCCGATTCTCATTCTTTCTTCTTCCTCCATCCTTTCTTTCTAATGTAAATTTGAACCCCCTTCTCTTGCCTCAGGAAAGGTAAGGCAGAAACAGTGGAATCCTTTCCATTAGGATGATATTTAAAGACCTTTCCTTCATAATTTCTAAGAATAACAGCCTCTTCTGTAAAGGAAAGGATATAATTAGGATTGATTGGTATCTTGCCTCCTCCACCAGGTGCATCAACAACATAAGTTGGAACACCGAGACCTGAAATGTGCCCCCTCATTCTTTCAATTATCTCAATCCCTTTCCAAAGAGAAGTTCTAAAATGAGATACTCCCTTTACAGGATCACAATGATAAATGTAGTAAGGTCTAACTCTTATCCTTAACAGAGCTCTCGAAAGTTCAATCATTGTTTCGGGATTATCATTAACACCTTTAAGAAGAACCGATTGATTATTAACTGGAATTCCAATCTTTAGAAGATTTAAAACAGCTTTTTCCGAGTCCTCTGTTATCTCAACAGGATGATTAAAGTGAGTGTTAACCCAGATAGGTCCATACTTTTCAAGAATCTTTAAAAGTTCATTGTCAAAAAGAATCTGAGGAAGGGTGACAGGGGTTCTTGTCCCTATCCTTATTATATCAATATGAGGTATAGAACGAAGGTTGGATAAGATTTTTTCAAGAACAGGAAAAGGAAGAGTAAGAGGGTCACCACCTGATACCACAATATCTTTTATCTCCTCATGTTTTGAAAGATATTCTACGGCAGAAGCTAAATCAAGAGAAGGTTTCCTTCCCCCATGATTCTTGAAAATTCTCTTTCTCGTGCAATGCCTGCAAAAAGTTGAACAAAAGTTAGTTGCAACAATAAGAACTCTATCAGGATATCTGTGAGTTAAACCAGGACATGGAGAATCAATTTCTTCATTAAGAGGGTCTTCTTCATCGTATTCATTAAATTCAATAATTTCAGCAATTGAAGGAATGGCTTGTTTTCTAATTGGATCTTCTGGGTCTTCTGGGTTTATCAATGAGAGGTAATAAGGAGTAATGAACATGGGATAAACAGAAGTAACCATCTTTAGCTGGATTTTTTCATTCTCAGTAAGGTCAATGAATTCAGATAATTTTTCAACCGATCTTATTGAATTTCTTAACTGCCATCTCCAGTCATTCCATTCTTCAAGATTAACATTTTTAAATTGTAAGAATTTCTCAAATAAACTCGAGGGAGGTTTGTCACTCTCAACTGTTATTTGCATCTTATCCTCCTTTAAAATTCTCATACCAATTATAATTTTCTACCCATTTTTTATGCTTGTCAAGTGATTCTTTATTTTGGGGTCAGTTCTTTAAATTTAATTTTTAAAATTAAGCTCCATTAGCAAAATGTCAAATAAAAGCAAATAAAAATTTTTAAAACCC
>FMJZ01005765.1_pt1 | contig 11213 bp, 8 predicted proteins | sample 1987881 | NCBI WGS metagenome assembly FMJZ01 (sample SAMEA4378227, study PRJEB15110) | soil metagenome | biome: soil; feature: Field; material: Soil | place: India | collected 2015-03-11 | depth 0 m | reverse complement strand
TCCCCTCAAAGTGTGTCGGGCTTATCGCTGAAAGCGATAGCAAAAATTTGTCACATTGAGTCAGCAATTTCGTCAAAAAGACTGTTGCACGCAGAGCAAATAAAACTCTCGCAAAGGAGGTTCAAGAAGTTATGAAAACACACAGGCGTAACTTCACCATCAAAAGCGGTCACGGCTTTACGCTGATTGAACTTTTGGTCGTGATCGCTATTATCGCCATTCTGGCAGCGATTCTGTTCCCAGTGTTCAGTCAAGCAAGAGAGAAAGCAAGACAATCAAGTTGCACAAGCAACCTCAGGCAATTGAACTTGGGGCTTGCGCAGTATGTTCAAGATTACGACGAGAAGTTTCCGAACTACTATTGGAGCGAAGGTTGTCAACAAAACAACCTTTCCTCCGCGACTTGGTTCAGGGGCATTTACCCCTATGTTAGCAACTTGCAGCTTTACAGTTGCCCATCAGATAATCGCGGTTTCAGTTCTTGCGCTGTATGGCGAACCCCGCCCTTTGATGCCCCTAACTTTCGCATTGACTATGGCTACAACGAAATTATCGGCAACTGGGGTGGCGGTTTGTCACTGGCTCAGTTAAAAACGCCCGCTGAAACTATTGTTCTCGCAGATTGCCAACAAAGTTGGATTGGCGGTTACTGGAATGCTTCCAACCGTTCCTTCCTCAGGCGGGCCGCTTTCGCTGCCGATAATGATGCATGGGGAACTGGCGGTTGCGGTTGCCCACCCAGAGACGGCAATAACTACATCCCACCAGAAGCTGAAAACAGAACTCGCCATTCAAGTGGCTCTATCTTGGCGCTCACAGCCGGTCATGTGAAGTGGACACAGTGGAACAACATCCGAACTGTTTCTGGTAATGGCTCGTGGCGATACTACGACTGGGAATGGTAGCACGACACGAAGAGAGAAAAGGTAAGGGGGACAAAAACCGTCTCCCTTGCCCTGATTTTTTGTCAAGTGATCGCGGGAGGGTGAGGCTCCTTCCGAACCTTATCGTAGGCTCATTTGAAAATCATCAAAGTCCCAATTCATCTCGGTCAGGTTCAAGTCTGCGCAAAGCCATCAGAGTGTAACTGATAGTAGCCTTAACAGCGTCAGCCAATTCAGCGTTTTGGGAGCGAAAAGCATTGATTGCGTCCTTAACTGTTTCAACGGTTTCGGGAGATATAGATTGTCCTTCAGAACAATCTCGCACGTACCTAATCAAATTTTCGGCGCTGTTTCGTTTCGCTTTCCTCCAACCAAGACACCGCCTCACTTCCCTCAGTGCGAACTCAACCATATCTTCCAGCACCGCTTCATTTCGTTTCTCACGAAGCAGCCAAATCGGTTTTGTTGCTGCTTTGAACCCGAAAGTGAAACTTCGCCCCAAAGGTGTCAAGGGGAGCATTTGTCCCATACTGACCAAGACTTCTTTGTCAAGACTTGCTGCATCAAAGGGGTCTGGCTCTTTTGGAACAACCCGAAAACTGAGCGTGCCTTGCTTCCACAGTTCAGCCAATGCCGCAAACAACATGGTTTCTGCCAACTGCTCCGTCAAAACCAACCTACCATCGCTGACCTCCGTATATCGGAATCTCCTCCATTCGGGCACTTCGTTTTTCGGCACTGTTTCAACGAACTCCTCTGCAAACTTCAGCACAACGCTTTCTGCTCCCAATTTCTCTGGTGACGGCAAGGTCGGTTCATCGGGAGCGTTCAACCATTTGTTAAATTGTCGAACTCCCCAAACCATTAAGGCTGTAATTCCCAATGCGACGACGATTAACCAAAAGACGACCAAGATAACTCCCGGCGGCATCTTGGGTCACCCTCGCCAATGCCAGTTCGTCCAAAAATCTTGCCACATTCTGCGTTGGAGCGCTGCGAATGCAAGAATGCGGGCAAATAGCGCAAGATATGTGTGGTGCAAACCAATTTCGTCTTCTCCAACGGCGCTACCATAAACGATGAAAAGCAAACTCTGCCATTCGGAAAACTTCGTTTTCTTCGTTCTCACTGTTGGCTCGTTTTGTGCCCTTTGCCAGATTGACCGCAGCAATCGCAAACTATACCAGAAAGTTGGGCTGCGCTCGCCGAAGCGCAAGGCGACATCGTTGGCTGTCGGCACAAGTCGCTTTTCGCAAGTAGCAGTCCAGCCAGAGTTTGCATTTGTTAGCGCAGTCAACGCTAAGCCGAAGTCCATCAATTTCCTCAAGTTCGCTATCCCGCAAAGCGCAAACTTCTAAGTTTTCGCCATCAGTTAAGATGCCAAAGTATCGGTCACGACGGGGTTGATTGAGCAAGTAGCGTTTCAATTGTTCTTTGCCATCAGTGCGGGCGTTATCGTCCAATCGGCGCTTGAACTCAAAAATTAAGTTGCCATAAAGGGCGTCAGCGAAGCCACCATGAACCCGTAAAGCAGGAACACACTTCTCTAACTCAAAAGGTTCGGCAAGTTGCAGGCGGGGGAAAGCCTCACGCAAGAAATACAAGAAGGCGTCACGGACACTGTCTTCCAAAGTGCCCTTTTGACGAATACTTCTCGATTGCTCCAAATAATCTTGCAACTTGGAACCGCAGTCTCCACCCATTTGGCTCTGCCCCCCCCTTATGTTCACGCTCTTAGGCTTACCTACTAATCCTTCGGTTTCGTTCACCGTTCCCTCAGCAATTTTGCTAACCTTTCTACAGCCTCCGCCACTTTCCTTCTTTCAGAATACAACTTTTGCGGGTCTTGTTGGTAATCGGTCTGGCTTTTGATAAGTCTGTCAAGTGCACTTAAAGCCTCGTCTGCTAACTTCAATGCCTCACTCAACTCTTTTGACTTGTCCCGTGATTTGTTCCCCTTTTCCGTCAGCCGTTTCAATAGCCACAGGTAGCAATGGTCTTCAATTCCTTCCGCAATTAGCGCTAACCGCAATGACGGGATGGGCGGAGCGATGACAGGTTCTGAGCTTTCAGGCAGCGGTTGACGGATTGGTGGGTAAAGCAATCTTCCGTCACCGTTGCCCCAGTAGCCACCTTCTGGGGTTTCGCTTTGCCCATCCTCGTAAGGGTTTCGCAACCTCCAACCTTTGCCGCGATAGTAAGTCATGCTCCAATAAAGGTCGCCATCTAAATTCCACTTCGCTGCCATCCAGTAGCGAATTCGGTGCGTGATGGCTGGATGGTCAATGAAGTTGTTTGGGTAAGGCGCTTTCGGCCCAGTGCAAACATACCACCAAACTTCTTCGCCCAACGCCTGTCGCTCTTTCGCTCGTTGCTCGTCAAACTGGTTGAAGATTGGCACCCACAAGTCAACATAGTCGTAGAAAGTCGGCGACGGAAACTTTTCTACATAATTTGTCAAGAGACGGCGGACACCGGGCAACGCTTCCTTCAAGGCGCTCATCCCTCGCTTTGTCAACTCGTATTGCTCAGGCGTGTGAGGCTCGTCAATCCAATAGCAGTAGGCTTTTCTGAGCCAACCCTTTTGCTTCAAGTGCTCCACAATCGGTAACATCAATCGCTTATAAAGTTCCGTCCATTCAGGTGTGAAGCGCTCGTAGCCTCCAAGCGTTTCGGGCAAGATGACGAAGTTGAAACCATTGAAGCGAAATTCGTCCAAGTATCGGCTCATCGCCACATCAAACTCGGTGAAATCGCAACGAAACTCGGGTTCGGGTTTCTCGGCGATTTGCAGTTTGCTTTCAGATTGAGCGGTGATTCCTCCACGAAGCAATTGCCCGACAAATTTCTCCAAATTTTGTGGCTCGGCAGGAGCCTCGCTTTCCCAAAGAAAAACAAACGCAATTGGTTCGTTAGTTGGCTCCCACGCTTCGTTGGGTTCAAGCCACTTGCCAACTTGTCGGTAAACATCACCGTGGGGGTGTCCCGTTGCAGGGTTGATGCGTAAACTGTAAGTGAAGCCGATGCCTGCAGCGCCGAAATAGACAAGGTGACTGTCGCTTGCTCCCTCAATTCGCCATGTTCCAAAGCGGTCAGTGTTAACTGACGAAAGTGGTTTCTGGTCAGGTGGAAGCAAATGAAAGTAGCCATTGATGCGCCAACGCACTGTGTCAGTGTTGACAATTTTGAGCATCTGGACAGTTAAGTAAGGCTTGCCAGCCTCAACGGTTAGACGCACAGTTGCTGCAAATTTGCGGTTTGCAGGGTAAGAACCAAGCCGTTCAGCAGTTATGTCAAGGACAATTCCCCCTTCAGTTCGTTCCACGACCTTGACATCTTTCACAACTTCCGTCCCTGCCCACCCAATTCCTTTGCCCTCCCAGCCGACACCTTCTCGTTCAAATTGCTCTAACACGGGCAACAAGCCACCAATTGAGACGAGAGGCGTAAGATGCGGGACGGGTTGATGTTCTTTCTCGCTTTCCATTTGCCTCGTGCTCCGTGCTATTGTTGCAATCCGCCCTTGCCATCTGTCAATGACAAGTTGAAACAAACCGTTGTCAATTATCGTTCTCGGTCCTTTCGCTTCCCAACGAACAGGCGCGTAAGCGTGAGGCGTATAAGGACTGATGAGGTAACGGCGGCACATCTGCATGTAAAGGTCCCAAACTTGACGAAATTGCTCTTGTGTCCTGAGCCGATGCCAATCGTTGTCAATGCCAACTCCGTAAGCAGTGCGCAATGGTGTGTCGTCAGGGAGCGTAAAGTCAAAAACGCGAAGTCGAATAGGAACAGGGGACGAAGGGTAGGCGAGGGGTTTGCCATCAATGCCGATGGCTTCTACGATGCGAATATTTGCCTTGTAGTTGTCAGCGGGCACATCCTTTGGCACAAAAACTGTCAACCACAATGGTTGGTTTTTCCCCGCTTCCAGATTTTCAACTTGCACTTCAATCGCCTTCATCATCTCCGTGTCTTTCACTCCTTGCTCCCTGGTCCTTCGCCACAGAGGGACAAGGGGATCGGGAAACTCTCCTTGCGAACCCCAAGCGTCGGTCGGGATAGTGATGGGAACATAGTCAACAAGGGCAACTTCGTCCCAGATGGGGCGCGGGACGAGGGGCTTGGGACGGGATAACGGCGCAAAAGGTTCAAGGCGCAAGCGCAACCGTTTGACAGGAACTTGCGGAGTAATGACGAGTTGGAATGGCTCATATTCATTGCGGGCTGATTCAATGTGGACGGGACGAGGGGCGTGAGAAGAGGGACGAGGAGTCTTGAGACCGACTTTGTATGTGGCTTCGCACCACCAAATTGTCAAGGCATCAGTTGAAGCGATGTGGTAGCCGAAGCCCCCAACTTCAATCGCAGGCTTTCTCACTTTCGCTTCCGCATCATACACAATCTTCGCCCCTTCTCTAACTGTCAAGGTCAAAACTTGCTCGCCAGCATAAAGTTGCGGCAACGACACAGGAACTGTTTGCTCTGATTTCGGACGAAGCAATACCTTGACAGATTTGGGAGATTTACCATTTGAGGCTAAAGTGATGATTATTTGCCTTTGCCTTGTTGCTTCGTTCCTCACCTTCACCATCAAAACATCATCTATCAAAGCCAAAGGCTGAACTGCCAAATTCGTGCCTTGCATCCCTTGCCTTGTACTTTGCTTGACAGCGAAATACCAAGTTTCACCCGTTGCATCGGGCGGGTTTCCTGTCAACCTTGCTTCCATGCGGTAAACGTGCACTTGCAAAGTTCCAGTTGCCCAAAAACGAACCCAAATTTCGTTGGCTGGCAGCAAATCCGCTGGGACTTCAACGGAGTATTCACCTGATGGTGAAAACTTTCCAATTTCCTTCCATGCTTTCCCATCGGCACTTACTTCAACGACCAACTTTCCGCCTTCATAGTAGCCAATAACAAAAGTCAACTTCGCTGTCTCAAACCGAAATTCGTTTGCCTTGCGTTCCTTGTCCTCTATCCCGTTTAGTTTGTGACGGTAAATTACCCAAGCACCACTTTCTTGCCATCGTTCTGACATCGGTCCGCCCAAAACCCACCGGTCGGTGTTGAATCCAGTAGTGTGAGCAAAGAGAGGTCGGCTATCGTTGGCACTATAGCCTGCAAAATTGGAGACGAAGCGGTAAACGCCGTTGCGTATGCTTTCGCCAGAACCAAGCAAAACCTGTTTTTTGTTCGTCTCATTCCCCACAACCTTGTACACTGCATCTACAGGCAGGACTTCAACGTCATCGTAGCAAACCGTTCCCTTGACATGCCATTGTCCGAACCTCAAGATGCTTTGTGCTGGCTCAATTGGTGTTCGGCAAACAAATTCTCGCAAGTGCCATTTCCCGTCCGATGGAACATCCCAAGCATCTCGGTTGACAGTTTGAAAGCCAGCGATCGGCGTGCCGCCGACGCTATCTGTGGAACGGCGAACGAAAAATTGGATGCGATACAACTTTCCGCTTTCTGGTTTCCAATCAACACATTCCCAAGCATTGCTTTCGCTACCGCTGCCAGTCACCGAAACACACCTTTTGCCTGCTTGCCCGAAATTCTCCCATTTGCCAATGCCGCTGTTGAGGTGCCAACTTTCGGGGTTTTTTGTGCCCTGTTCAAAGGATGGGTTAGGGACAAGATTTTGGGCTGAAGGAAAACTCACCAACCACAAAGTCGCCACAGCACACAAAACCCAACGCAACTTTAACGCCTCCCTTCAGTTCTGGCTTGGGAAAAATCCCGCCAAACAGATTTTGGCGTCCATGTGCATCATCGTTAACGCTGGCTAAAATCTGCTGCACAACCCCGTTTCAAAAACTGAAATGGATGCAGGCTTTGCCCTGTGCTGGCGCATCACCTTTTCAGGTTGTTGAAATCTTTCGGAGGTGCTTCTCCAAAGCGTCGACTTTCCTCTTTCGGCTGCTCGGGAGGGCAGCCCTCTGAGAACCCATGACAAGGTTCAGCAGGAGCCTCACCCTCCCGCTTTGCTTTGGGATGGTGAACCTGTTGGTGAGCCCAAAATGGAGTTCTTGACAATTTCAAGCCCTTCTGTTCACGACGAACTGCGTTACTTTCTCAAGCAAGGAGAAGGCTTGTTTGGAATTTTCGTGGTTGAACGCAGCCGTTTGCAGGCATGCCAACGCTTTGCCGGCAAAATTTCTCGCTATCATTCGTGCCTTTTCCAAAATCCCGTTCTCTCTTGCAAACCTCGCCAATTCAATGATTTCGTTCGGAGTGATGGCATGTTCGGAAATTCGCTGCATCCAAATTTTGCGTTCATTTTCGGTGAGAGAGTCAAGGGCAAGTCGGACTGGGAGCGTGACTTTCCCTTCAATCAAGTCACTGCCAACAGGTTTGCCGATTTCCTCAACCGAGCCTTCAAGGTCCAATACGTCGTCAATGATTTGGAAGGCAATGCCTAAGTTTCGACCGAATGATTCCAGTGCATTGGCGATTTGTCTGTCAACACTGACGGACAACACTCCTATTTTGCACGCAGCAGCCATCAGTTCGGCGGTTTTTAAACGAGCGATTTCAATGCATTGGGCTTCGGTGATGTTCGGGTTGAAGGACAATTGCAGTTCAAGAACCTCGCCCTCGCAAATTTGACTTGATGTTTGAGCCATCGCTTGGATAACTTCAATGTCGCTATCTTTTGCGAGTATGTTGAAGGCTGTAGCATACAGAAAATCACCACACATCACTGCTGCCTCGTTACCCCAAAGGGTGTGCACCGTTGCACGACCGCGCCTTAATTCTGCCTTGTCAATCACATCGTCGTGGATGAGGGTAGCCGTGTGCATTAATTCAACCGCTGCAGCGAAAGCGATTGTCCGAGAGTTTATGTCGCCGGCAATTTGTGCACTCAATATTGTCAATGCTGGTCTCAACCTTTTGCCACCTGCGGAAAGCAGGTGTGAAGCCATCGCAGTTATCTCCTGAACTGGAGATTGTATCGCTTTGTGGAGAAGTTCTTCCACCTGCTTCATCGGCTTTTCAAGGAAGGCAAAGACATCCGCTAACGCTTTATCCCATCTGGTGCTGAATGCCAATCTTTGTAAACCTTTCATGGGCCTTCATCCTCTGTTCTTGCTACCGAGCAGTCCTTTCAAAGTTTAGCGCCCGTGAATCCATTCCTCGTCACATCTTCGGTAGGAGAAAATTTCGTCGTCACTGAAGAACAACTTTATCTCTCGTTCGGCGTTTTCTTGTGAATCGGCGCCGTGAATAAGGTTCATGGTTTTAGTGCAAGCGAAGTCGCCGCGAATTGAACCTGGCGTCGCTTCAGTTGGTTCCAAAGCTCCCATCATCGTCCGAACGAGGGCTATTGCGTTCTCCCCTTCCCAAACCATTGCTACGACGGGACCGCTGGTGATAAAAGCGATCAGGTCATCAAAGAAAGATTTGCCTTTGTGCATTTCGTAATGTCGCTCCGCCAATTCACGGCTTAACCAAATCATTTTCAAGCCAACGAGTTTCAAACCTTTTCGTTCCAACCTACTGATAATTTCGCCGACCAAACCCCTCTGAAACCCATCAGGTTTAACCATGACGAAAGTTCGTTCCCGAGCCAAATTCAATCCCTCCTAACGGCTGGCAAGTTTAACGATGTCATAAAGCGAATTTTGAGCCCACTGGAATGCTGGGTTGACAAAAATTCCCAAGATGAATGCTCCCAAAACACCGATAATGGCAGCACCACTGACGAGAGAAGGTGCAGTCACTGGCTCAATTTGTTTTGGCTGCAAGAAGAACATGCGACGAACTACTTCCAAGTAGTATGCTGCAGAGACAACGCTGTTGATTATGCCAACAATTGCCAACCAAGCCAAACCGGACTTAATGGCTGCTCCGAACAGGAAAAACTTGCCGAAGAAACCCGCAAGGGGAGGGATTCCGATAAGTGACAGGAAAGCGACTGTGAGCATAGAGGCAGCCCAAGGTGCTCGTTGTGCTAAACCGTCGTAATCTTCAATCTCAGATGAGCCAAGAGAGTGCTCAATCCAAATGATCACTGAAAACGCTGCCATATTGGCGAAAGCGTAACCAAGGACAAAATAGAGGATTCCGGGCAAACCAAAATCTGTTGGTTGTGCCACTTTATATCCTGTCAAGATTGACCAATCCGTTGGAGTGAACGCGGCGATACCGATGAGCAAGTAACCGACTTGAGCGATTGAGGAGTATGCCATCAACCGTTTAATATTCCGCTGCCAAAGCGCCCCTAAGTTCCCAAAGGTCATCGTGACGAGGGAAAGAAAGGCAAGGACAATTTCCCAGCCTGTGCTTGCTGGTCCGAACCCCGCAGCCAAAACCCTGAGGAAGGCAGCCATCCCAGCAGCCTTTGAAGCGACGGATAAAAATGCGGTGATTGGTGTCGGCGCACCTTCATATGTGTCAGGTGCCCAACCGTGAAGGGGAACCATTGAAACTTTGAAACCCAACATCGCAAGCATCAAGAAAAGCCCAAGCATAGTGAAAGGGTGAACGCCAAAAGCCGGTCCACGCTCACCCAAACTTGGTGAAAGTTTCTCAGCAATCTCGTAAAGATGGGTCGTCCCTGTAGTCCCGTAAACCAATGACATCCCATAAAGGGCAACTGCAGTCGTAGTTGCTCCTACGAGAAAGTACTTCAATCCTGCTTCTGCACTTTTCGGGTCATCCCGAAGGTAAGCAGCAAGGATATACGAAGCGATAGAGGCAAACTCAATTGCAAGGAAAAGGGTTATCAACTCAACTGATGAAGCCATAAAGCAAAGGGCAACGACGGCGAAAACGAGGATGCCGTAGAATTCGGCTCGCGCAAAACTTAAATGCCTCTCAGCGTAATCCACAGTGACCAAGGCAACGAGCAAAGCACCAACAAGAATTGCTACCTTGAAAAAGATTGCTAACCTGTCAGCGGCGAAAGCATAGGTCAGCCAAAAGATTATCCTTTGCTGCTGAGCAGTTTCGGCATCGGGCGTAGGTAATTTGTTGACTTGCCATCCGATCAGGATCAACGCTCCCAAGAAAGCGAGGATTGTCAACGCACCGTAATTTCGTTTTGGGAGGCGCGGGAAAATCATGTCAAGGGAAAAAATGAAAAAGCCCAAAAGTGCCAACCACAACTCAGGAGCCATTTTCTCCCATAACACTTGCCAAGCCGTCACGAGCGCTCACGCTCCTGTCTCAGATCCTATTTGACTTAACGGCTAATTTTTCGGCAGGCAACATCTCGTCCATAATCCAGTGGATTTTGTGAGCGATTTAGCAACAGGCGGTTTGATTTTAACGCACATTCGCATTCATCGCTTGATGGAATTTCAGCATAAAAACATTTTGCGACAAAATATGAGTGTGACAGCGTAAGTCAATGGTGGTGAGCAGGATGACACCAGCACAACGAGACTTGCTTATCTGTGAGTTCGGTCGCAGGCTCAAGTTGCCATACCCGATGGGGCTTGCTGAGATGTTGGAAGAAGCATTGGAAGTTTACCGAAAGAATTTCGCCATCTTGTTTGGTCTGGCTCTCGTCCCAGCAATAATTGGCACCGTTTCCTGGACTATTTTAAGCCTTTTGCAAACAATCCCTTTAGGCAAGGGTTACGAACCGTTGTTCATAGCGATGATAGTCGTTTCTTCCATTTTGCTCATCATCACCGCTTTCATCGGTTACGGTGCACAGATTTGGGCTGCAGGTCAAGCCATAATGGGCAGATCTGTCGGTTTCGGGGAAGCGTGGATGGCTGTTTTGAAACGCTCAGGCGCACTTCTGTTGACAATGTTTCTCGCTTTTTTGCCAACAATTGCTGGTCTCGTCCTTTGCTGTGTTGGGATACTTTTCACCGCTACCATCTTCGTGGCTTTGATTGAACAGGTTGTTTTGCTGGAAGGCGTCGCTTATAACCGTGCCATCACCCGCCATGTCCAACTTGTCTATCCGAATTGGGAATGGGCAAGGGTGTTCGGGTTTTCTCTGGCTTCTTACCTAATTGTCATGGTCGTGCAAACGCTCATCGGTTGGGGCGGCATGATGTCTCTTTTCGGTTTAGAAATCTTTCGGGAAGTTTTTCCTTTATCAACTTGGCTCGTTTTTTTGATTGCCGGTCAACTTTGGCAGGAATTGGCAAATGCCCTCGTCATGCCATATTGGTCAGTGTTCATAACACTGCTCTACTTTGACCTGAGGGCGAGACGGGAGGCTTTTGATGTGCAAGTTCTAATTGAAAGGTGGGAAACATTAGGACATTGAAACGCTTGTCAAGAACAATTTTTCAGTATTGTATCGTCGCCCCTTGTGAGCGACGGTCGTTTGAAAAGACCAAAAACCTTGTAGCGTCG
>FMJZ01003612.1_pt1 | contig 11214 bp, 6 predicted proteins | sample 1987881 | NCBI WGS metagenome assembly FMJZ01 (sample SAMEA4378227, study PRJEB15110) | soil metagenome | biome: soil; feature: Field; material: Soil | place: India | collected 2015-03-11 | depth 0 m | reverse complement strand
CTGATGCGGCGGGGTATCGGATGCGGCAGTATCACTGCCGCACTCCATGCTAGGGCAGCGTTCGAGCCAAGGGCGCGGCATTACCTCGCCCTGCTAGCACTCCCTTGCGTTGAGTGCTAAACATGACTTGACAAACGGCCCGATCTTGTGTACTATTAACAACGGATTAGCACTCTCGATGTGACAGTGCTAATCAATGAAACCTACGCAACCCATTGGATTGCATATCAAACGGAGGATAGCAGCTATGGCGGATTTCCGCATCCGACCTCTTGGCGACCGCGTGGTGGTCAAGCCGGTTGAGCGTGAAGAGAAGACCAAGACCGGCATTTTCCTGCCCGATACGGCCAGCAAGGAGCGCCCCATGGAGGGCACGGTGTTGGCGGTTGGCGAGGGCCGCCGGGACGATAGCGGCAAGCTGATCCCAATGAGCGTCAAGGCTGGCGACCGGGTAATCTTCGCCAAGTATAGTGGCACTGAGTTCAAGCTCGACGATGTCGAGTACCTGATCCTGTCGGAGAAGGACATTCTGGGTATCGTGCAAGAGTAGCAACCTCGCGCTAATGGCGCTATTCTCAGTGGAGGATTATAGATCCTATGCCAAAGCAGCTTTATTTCAACGAAGAAGCGCGCCGCGCCCTCAAGCGTGGCGTTGATCTGGTTGCCGATGCGGTCAAGACGACCCTTGGCCCGCGTGGCCGCAACGTTGCGATCGACAAGAAGTTTGGTTCGCCGACCGTGACTCACGACGGTGTGACCGTCGCCAAGGAGATCGAGCTGAAGGATCCCTTCGAGAACATGGGCGCCCAGCTCCTCAAAGAGGCGGCGACCAAGACCAACGATGTCGCCGGTGACGGCACCACCACCGCGACCGTGCTGGCGCAGGCGATCGTCACCGAGGGTCTGAAGGTGGTGGCGGCTGGCGCCAACGCAATGCTGCTCAAGCGTGGTCTCGACCGCGGCGCCGAGGCGCTGGTGGCGGCGATCAAGGCTAGCGCCGTACCGGTGCGCGACCGCGCCGACATTGCCCATGTCGCGACCAACTCGGCGGCTGACAGCGAGATCGGCGAGCTGATTGCCGAGGTGATGGAGAAGGTCGGCAAAGACGGCGTCATCACCGTCGAAGAGTCAAAGGGCGTTGCCTTCGAGAAGGAATACACCGAGGGCATGCAGTTCGACCGCGGCTACATTTCGGGTTACATGGTGACCAACGTCGAGCGGCAAGAGGCTGAGCTTGACGATCCCTACATCCTGATCACCGACAAGAAGATCAGCAGCATCCAAGAGATCCTCCCCGTCCTTGAGAAAGTGTTGCAGGTGACGAAGAACTTCGTCATCATCGCCGAGGATGTTGACGGCGAGGCGCTGGCGACGCTGGTGGTCAACAAGCTGCGCGGCACCATCAACGCGCTGGCGGTCAAGGCGCCCGGCTTCGGTGATCGCCGCAAGGCCATGTTGCAAGACATTGCTATCCTCACCGGTGGCACCGTGATCAGCGAGGAGATCGGTCGCAAGCTCGACAGCGCGACGATCGAGGATCTGGGCCGCGCCCGCAAGGTGATCGCCACCAAGGATGACACCACCATCATCGAGGGCCGTGGCGACGAGGCGGCCATCCGCGCCCGCATCGAGCAGATCCGCGCCCAGATTGCCACCACGACCAGCGACTTCGATCGCGAGAAGCTGCAAGAGCGGCTGGCCAAGCTGGCCGGTGGCGTGGCTGTGATCAAGGTTGGCGCTGCGACCGAGCCGGAGCTGAAGGAGAAGAAGCACCGCGTTGAGGACGCGCTGAGCGCGACCCGCGCGGCGGTCGAAGAGGGCATCGTGCCCGGTGGCGGCGTCGCGTTGCTCAACGCTATCCCGGCGCTTGACAACGTGCAGGTTGCCCACGAGGACGAGAAGGTCGGTTTGCAAATCCTGCGCCGCGCCCTCGAAGAGCCGCTGCGCATCCTTGCCCGCAACGCCGGTGAGGACGGCTCGGTGATCATCGCCAACGTCCGCCGTATGCAGGAGGAGAAGGGCGATAAGAACATCGGCTACAACGTGCTGACCGGCCAGTACGGCAGCATGATCGAGCAGGGCATCATTGACCCGGTGAAGGTTACCCGCAGCGCCGTGCAGAACGCGGTCTCGATCGCGGGCATGATCCTGACCACCGAAGCTCTGATCACCGACATCCCCGAAGATAAGCCGGTGGCTGGCGCTGGCGCCGGCGCGGGTGGCGGGATGGATTTCTAAGCCAGTAAGGGTTTCCTGTGCTGGAGGGACGCATATTCATGCGTCCCTCCATTCATTATGGCGCTGCACGGTGGTGCAGCGCTACGCATGGATCCCGATCACCGTATGGATTAGGAGCCGCACCGCCGTGCGGCGCTACGGGTTAATCTGCTGCAATATGTGGTGGACGGTTGCGCCAATATCGTGGCCGATCACAAATTGCACGACCGTCACTGGCGCTGCAAACGTTTGCTCGATGGCAGCGATCGTCTGTTGGCGACGGCGTTCGACACGGCTTGGATCGGCGTAAAAGTCGGCGGCATTCTCGCTCGCGCCAAAGTCATCGACCACGATGATCCGGGCCACGTTGGCGCGCAAGCCAGCGCGCACCCGCTGCCAAAACAGGGGATCGGCTTTGATAACGCCGAGATCGGCGGAATTGGCGATGAATGCCGTCGCGTCGCCGGTGAGTCTGCCCAGCGGTTGTGGCACGACCTGTTGGTTGCGCAGCCGCAAGGCGCGCGCCGCCCATCCTTGCGCTGCTAATGCTTTTGCAATGTGCGCCGTTGCCTCGGCGTAGTGATCGGTGGCGATGAGCGTTGTGATCCGGCTATCAGCGCTGAGCGCCGCAAACAGCGGCTGCCACGCCGGGTCGATCACGGAAGCCGCTATGTACATCTGCGTAAACCGCTGCGCGCATCGGGCTGCGATCCTTGCCGATGTGCCCTGCGCGCGCAACTGGCGTGCCAGCAACGCCGCCAACCCAACGCGGCTCGTGCTGCCTTCAACCCATGTTGGCCCAACCAACTCATTCCAATAGCGATCAACGGTGATACCTAATGCCCGCAACCCCGCATCGCTGAGCGCCGTTGCTAAGCGGTGGGTCTCACCGAAGCGCACCGCGCCAAGGCTGAGGGTGCCGGAGAAGTCGAGAATGAGGAGCGTGGCAGTCATTGCTGTGTTTGGATTGCTACAATAGCGACTCGACAAATCGGCCAACTTGTGTATAATAGCGAATGTGCAATGCGGGAGTGGCTCAGTTGGTAGAGCGACACCTTGCCAAGGTGTAGGTCGCGGGTTCGAATCCCGTCTCCCGCTCCAGTAAATGACCGGTCACATCCTGTGAACCGGTCATCTTTTTTCTTGAAACTAAGTATAATAGAAAGCAATTCTGACTGCTGTGATACGTTCATGATATGGTGATACCAATCGTTTCTAGGTTAGTCGCGGAGTCATTGTGTACCTGCCTCGCAGCAACATTCGTCGCATCCTTGCTCTGACCCTGCCCGGTGGCATTTCGCTTGGCTTACTGCTCTATGCGCTGATCAGTACCGTCGTGCCGCAAGCAGGCGACTCGCCACCAGTCGCCTTTGTGGTTGCGTTACTCTTCGGCGGCGTGATCGGGTTGGCGCTTTCGTTGGCGGCATGGATCAGCTTGCGCTATGCGCTCGTGGAGGCGCGCCGGCATGCCGCTCTGGTGTTGCAAGCTGATCTACCGCCAGTGACCGATCGTGATCCACTAGTGGCGCTACGGCAAACCGTAGCGGATTCCATCGCGGCTGTGCCGCAGCCGCCGGCATTGGCGATTTTGGCTCAGCGGCTCAGCGCGGCGAATGATCGCGACGCGATGGTCGCAGCAGTGGCGGAATGTTTAGCCAGTCATTTGGCGGTGCGGGGTGCGGTTTTGCTGTTGCACGATCCCGAACGCGGCATTTTGATCCCTTCGGCGAGTTGGGGCTTGGTCAGTGTGAACCGGGCCGTTACCTTTGACATAGATGGCAGCGCGATCGGGCGCGCCGTGCGCGAGCGCCGCTCAGTAAGCTTTTCGAGCGTGCAGATGCGTAGCCTGCTTGCCGCAACATCGCCACAAGCGTTAACGGTTACGAGTTGGCCATTATGGGTGCAGCAAACCCCCCTTGGCGCTCTGTGCCTGATGATCGCCGGCGCTGATGTGCGCCTGAATGAAGCGCAGCAGCAGTTGATTGAGCAAGCGGCAGTGCTGTTCACCGTCCATCTGCAAGCTTCAGTCTACCGGCAATGGTTCGATCGCGAGCAACGCCGCTTGTCTGCGTTCGAGCAGATGATGACTAGCGTGGTCGAACAACCTGACCTCGAACGGGCATTGGGGCAATTGCTCCGGATCGCCGCCGACGTGACCGATTCCAGCCATGGCACGTTGCTGCTAATCGATGCCGAATCGTTCACCCTCCGCACCCGCATCACTTTAAGCGGCGGTGATGGGTTGCCGCTGAATCTCGCTGCAGCGCCGATCCTCAAGCATGGGTTGGCCGGCTGGGTTTTGCGCACGCGCCGCGGCGCTATTATTGATGATATTGAGCGTGATACGCGCTGGATCCCCACGCCGGGGTTAGAATTGATGCGCTCGGCGTTGGCAATGCCACTGTTTCACGGCAACCGTCCGTTAGGGGTGTTGACGCTGGCTGACCCAACTCCTTATCGCTACAGCCAGCGCGCATTAGCCCTTGTTGCCGCCTTAGCAGCATACGCCGTGGCGATGATGGTGCGCCATCGCTACGAAGGAATTATCGAGCCGCCGGAAATCACGCAGGCACGCCAATTATTGGGTATGTATCTTGCGCCTGAGGTGATCCGCGATCTGCTTGCCCATCAAGCGAAAGCGATGCAGGCGCTGCAACCACATGTCATTACTGCAACCCTGCTCTATACTTGTCTGCGCGGCGTGGATCGCCTCACTGATTTGACGGTGCATCAATTGATCGAACACATTGCCAACCCGTTCCACACTGAATGCCGGGCCATTGTCTATCAGCACCAAGGCGCGTATGTCGCAATTGATGAACGGAGCTTTTGCGCCATCTTCGGCTTTCCGCAACCACGGTTTGACGATGCGCCAAGAGCGTTGCAGGCCGCGCAGCAGCTACAGACTGCGATCGCGCGCCTGCGCGGGCAGTGGCGCCAGCAGTTTGGCACTGATCTCGTGATCGCCGGTGGCGTTACCACCGGCCAACTCGCCGTGGGTGTGCTCGGCGGCGATCAACCGGCAACCATAGCATGGACGGGTGCGGCAATGCGCGAAGCGCGCCGGTTGTGCCAATTGGCGCGTAACGATGAGGTTGTCGTCGCTGCTTCTGTGTTGAAAATGACGCAGTCTGGGCAATTTACCCTTGAGCCATTAACGCCAGTCAGTTTGCAGAACGGCGATGAACCGATGCCGATTTACCGACTGGCCAGTTATGCATAATCACTATGAATGAGCGATTGCCGGTCATCAGACGATCAGATTTGAGCACCCAAGGATTGCTGCGCATCGCAACCGCGATTGAAACAGCGGCAACTCTTGATGAGTTGCTGATGCTCGCGCTGAACGAGTTTGTGCAAGGGCTAGGCGTATCGCTCTGCGGCGTGTTGCAGCTTGATGCCAGCGGCGAGACAATAGCGTTGGTCAGCACCTTTCCGCCGCGCGTTTCGTTACCGCCGCCAATCCCGCTGCGCGATTTGCCGCTGATGCAGCATGCTTTGCAGCATCGCCAGTCGTTGCAGATTGCAGATATTGCTGAAATTTTGCAGCAGGGTAATCGCGCGCCAACTGCGATCAATTTGTTGCAGGCACTGCTTGAGGCGCAGGTGCGCTCACTCTTGATCATTCCGTTAGTGGCGCAAGATCGGGTGATTGGCGCCTTGGCCTTCGCGACCCTGCAGCAACCGCGCCGGTTTGATGAGCAAGAGGTGAGCATTGCTCGCCTGATGAGCAGCCAATTGGCGGCGGCCATCACGGCTTTCCGCACCATTGAGGAAGCGGAACATCGCAACGCCGAGTTGGCGACGCTGAACGATATTGCGGCGGCGGTCAACTCGTTGCTCGATCCGCGTGACATTTACCATCTAGTGATGGAAAAAATTAACCAGTTCTTCCGCGTTGATGCCGGTTCATTGCTGATGCTTGACGAAGAGACCGGAGAACTGGTGTTTGTAATGACCTTGGAAGAGGGGAAAGAGAAGCTGGTTGGGATGCGCGTCCCGCCGGGGTTGGGGATCGTGGGCTATGTGGCGCGTACCCAGCAATATGCGATTGTGCATGACCCTGACAACGATCCGCGCTTTTACCGCGCGGTCAGCGATGGGATCGGCTATGATGTGAAGTCGATCCTCTGTGTGCCGATTGTGGTTAAAGGTCGTACCATTGGCGTGATCGAGCTGCTCAATAAGCGCACCGGCCATTTCACCGAGGAAGAAGCGATCCGGCTCAACCGGATGGCAGCGACGATCGGGATTGCACTCGAAAATGCGCGCCTCTTTCAACAGGTCAGCACCGTGCGCGATCGCTTCGAGGCGATTGTCAATTCGACCAGCGACGGCATTTTAATGGCCGATATGCGCGGTGTGATCGTGGCCAGCAATCTGGCGGCTGCGCGGCTGTTCTACCGTTCGCGTGACGAGTTGATTGGCCGCCGGATCGATGACGTGATCGCCGAATTGATGGCGCGAGCGCAGGTGGTCGAAGAACCGGCATGGCTGAATGATGGCGCGCCGCATCGGGTGGTTGAGATCGAATTGGCGGAAGGGCCAGTGCGCTACTTGCGCCATACCATTCTGCCGGTACGCGATGCCGGCGGGATGCAAATCGGCCAACTAGCGCTGTTTGAAAATATCGAAAAAGATCGTGAGCTGGCCCGGCTGCGCGAAGATTATACCGGCATGCTTATTCACGATCTGCGCGCGCCGCTGACCGCCATTATGAATGGGATTATGATGGTGCAGCGCGGTTTGGGCGGGCCGGTTTCACCCCAACAACAAGAATTGTTGAGCATTGCCCATCAGGGCAGCCAATCAATGCTTGAAATGGTCAACACCCTGCTCGATATCAGTAAGATGGAGCAGGGACGGATGACGTTGAATCTTGAGCCTCTGTCGCCATACGCGGTCGTTGATGAGGCGATCGAGCGTCTGCAAGCCTCAATACAGCAGCGCCAGATTTCCTTGTTCCAAGACCTGGCCGTCGGTTTGCCGCCGATCGAAGCTGACCGTGAGAAGATCGTGCGGGTGTTGCAGAACCTGATCGATAACGCGGTCAAATTTTCTCCTTTGGGCGGCAGCGTCGCGATTGGCGCGCGCCATCTTTCCCTGCCGGTCAGTATTAATGGGGGGACGCATTCGCAGATTCCCTTATCATTGCCAGCGTTACCAGCCGGTGAGTGGCTGATCTATTGGGTGCGCGACGAGGGGCCGGGCATTCCGCCCCAATACCATGCCCGCATCTTCGAGAAATTTGGCCAAGTGCAGCAGCACAAAGTGCGTGGGACTGGTCTTGGCCTGACCTTTTGCAAACTAGCGGTCGAGGCCCATCATGGCCAGATCTGGCTGCGCAGCCGTGAGGGAATGGGCAGCACGTTTGCGTTTGCGTTACCGGTTGCGCAGTGATCCCGCTTCATCCTACGAGAGATGACGAATCTGTTAACAAGACCCCCTATTGCATGTGACCATCATCGGCTATACTGGCAACGAGTCGTCGCCGCACACCTAGTTAATGGCTCAAAAGGGGGGTGACGCCGTGCGGCAAGTGATACGTATCCTGCGCTCACGCATTCAATATACTATCATCCTGCCCTATCTCTTGCTGATGATCATCGTCATGCTGGTGGGATCCGGCATTGCCATGACATTGGTAGCCGGTAGTTGGCAAGAGCGCTTCAATAACCAGCTTGGGCAAGTTGCGCGTAACTTTGCCGAAACATTTGCGTTGCGCGAAATTAGTAATATTGCTTACCTCGGCCAGATTGCCTTTACCGCTGCCAATGCTGATACCGGCGCCCCGGCGGTAGTTGATGCGATAGCGCAGCGCGATGAAGATGGGCTTGCTTTAGCGTTACGTGGCTTGTGGACGCTGGGCCAGAGCAATGAGAACGTCGCTCCGGATCGGCTTATCATCTTTGACCCCACTGGATTGGCCTTGCTCGATTGGGAACGCGCGCCGGGGAGTGATGCCCCTGTCCGTTATGTGGGTACGAACCTTGCTGGCTCGCCGCTGGTCGAGAACGTGCTGCGCGGCGTGCAGACGACGATCGGCGCTGATGACGCGCTTGGTGACAAATACAGCGGATTAATTGCATTTCGCCAGCCTGATGGCAGCGATGTGCTGCATTTTTTTACTGTTGCTCCAGTCTATGCACGCTCCAATAATAACCAATCGCCCCAGTTGCTTGGTGGTCTATTGGTCGCGCAACGGCTCGATCGCACCTTGGCCTTCCTCCAAAAACGTAGTCAAGCCGAATTAACGGCCTTGTTGAATAGCGATGGCACGCTGCTGGAAACGACTGCCCCCGCGAGTTTTCTACCGGTGTTACGGCTCGATCCGGCTCAACTCGCGCTATTAGCCGAGATTAATGAACACGGGACGTGCCTTGATATTGGCAATCTGAGCGGTCGCGTAGTGACGCCGGTTGAACGAGTCAACGTGCCGGCTTGCTCGTTGCTTACGACCGCCCGTGTGGGTGATTACGAATACCAACTGGTGTATGCGCCGCTGATCATCCGCGGCGCGCAGAGCGGTTATTTTGCCGTCGGCCTGTCACGCGATTTTATTTTGAGCGCGTGGGCCAGTAGCCGCAATGCGGTATTGGGGGTGACAGCGACCTTAGCGCTGGCTGCGGTGTTTGTCGGATATTGGGTGGCGCGTCGCATTACCCGCCCGCTTGATGAATTGGTGTCGGTAGCCGATGCGGTAAGCGCTGGCCAGCTCGATCGCCGCAGCGTCATTGCCGAAGAGAATGAATTCGGCCGGCTGTCGTTAGCCTTTAACCAGATGACGGCTCACCTGTTGCATTTGTATCAGACGAGCCGGCAGCTCAATCGCGAACTACGCATCGAGTCGATCTTGCAGATTGCTACCGCCAGCGCCGCCGATCTGCTGCCGCAGATCGAAGCGATCGCGGTTGTGCCGGCGCCTGACGGGTGGCAATTCCGATTGCGGCCTGACTCTCCGCAGCGCTACGCGGTGCTGTCCAGCCGCCGTCTCACCACATTGGCCATGCCGGGTGAAACTCAATTGACGCCCTACGCCGACGTAAACCTTACGGCTGTTGGGATTGCCAGTGCGTTGGCGATCCCATTGCAGCAAGATCAGCTAACGATTGGCGGGCTTATCTTTGCCCATCCCGAACCGGACGCCCTCCCAACATCAGTATTGCCCCATTTGCAGGCGATCGCCAATATGACCGCGGTGGCATTGGTAAATGCGCTGTTATATGAAGCCGCGCAATACGATGCTGAACAACGACGGGCTATTCTCGCCTCGATCAGTGATGGAGTGATTGTGAGTGATGCGCGAGGCCGGATTGTATTAATCAATGCTACGGCTCAGCAGATGTTGCAGCCAGTGTTGCCGGTCAACGGTGAGTTGCACTTGCGTCAATTGCCGCTCAATGGGAGTGAAGCTCGCTCAGAATTGTTTGGCCGGCCTGATCAGATGGTCAGGATAGGCGACCGCTTTCTGACGATCAGCAGGTCACCGGTTCGCCTCGCCGATGGCAGATTGTCAGGCGAAGTGATCGTTTTACACGATATCACGGCTTCGATCCAGATCGATCGGGCGAAGACCGATTTCATCGCGACCATTTCCCACGAACTGCGCACACCGCTCACCGTCGTGCGTGGTTATACCGATCTCTTGCTGAAGCAAGCAATCCCAGTATCTGATGCCGAGCAGCGCGAGATGTTAGAACGGATCCGGCAGAGCGCCGTCCAAATGACCCATCTGGTCAATAATGCGATTATGGTGGCCAATCTCGATTCGGGTCAAGTCGAGACCAACCTGCAGGCGATTAAATTGGCGCCAATTGTTGAAGCGGCGCTGCTCCCGTTGTACGCCGCGTTTCGCGAGCGTGGCGTGCAAGTCACCCTTGCGTTGCCTGAAGATCTGCCATTGGTGCTGGCAGATCGAGAACTATTAAAGCAAGCGCTGAGCCAATTGCTCGACAATGCTCGGCGCTATGTGCCGCAAGGTCGTGTGTTGATCAGCGCCGGCATTGCGGGCAGTGACGTTTGGGTGGCAGTTAGCGATACTGGCCCCGGTATTCCCGAGGACGTGATTGGGCGGCTGTTCACTCGCTTTCAACGGGTGGACGGAAATAATTCCGCCCAACGCGGCGGCGGGCTTGGCCTCGCGATCGCGCGCCAATTGATAGAGCTACAAGGAGGAACGATCACTGTGACGAGCATCCCCGGTCAGGGGAGCACCTTTACCATCCGGTTGCGTTGCGCAAAGGAGCAGAGCCGTGCAGTCGCTGGGTAACAGCCAGTGGCCAACTAAACGCGATTATTTGCGCTGGATGGTGGTGGCAGCGTTGGTATGCGCGCTGCTGCCGGTAGCGTGTGTGGTGCAACTCGTCTTTTGGTTCCTCACCCCGGTGAATGAGCCGTTTAAGAGCATTAGCGCGGCGAATGCGTTGAGCGCCTACGAACCATTTCCGGCTGATCTCAGCTTTGCGCCGCCGGCCAGCGATTTGCCCAATCTGGCTGCGACCGAGATTGCGCGCCGCACACAGACGCCAACGAGCCAAGCGACCCGGTTTTCACCGGCGCCGATTGTAGAGGTGCCGCCACCGCCGGTACGGATCGATCCGGCATCGCCAACCGCGACGCCAACCACAACAGTGACCGCACTGCCGGCTGGCGGCGGTTTGCCGCCGCTTACTCCGACACCCACCCCAACGGCCAGCGGTATTGGTGTGCTGCCCAGTCCGGCGACACCCGCAACGGCAACACCAGTGGCGATAACCCCAGCGACGCCAGCCGTGCCGGAAGTTCGGCCTAGCCCGACATCGACAACCCTAGCTGCAACGGCAACGCTGCGACCGTCGCCATCAGTGACGGTAATACCCTTACCAACGGTGACGGCGACAGGCACTGTCACACCGACGCTAACCGTTACCCTGACACCGACTTTCACGCCGACAGCGACGGCCACAGCACGTCCGCAACCCACGGCGACGGCGACGCCCACGGCGACGGCGACGCCCA
>FMJZ01055481.1_pt1 | contig 11218 bp, 7 predicted proteins | sample 1987881 | NCBI WGS metagenome assembly FMJZ01 (sample SAMEA4378227, study PRJEB15110) | soil metagenome | biome: soil; feature: Field; material: Soil | place: India | collected 2015-03-11 | depth 0 m | reverse complement strand
GAAGTTGCGGGCTACCCTTGACGAAGCCTCCTGCGGAGGCTAACCTTTTGGAGTGCTGAAGCTTGCTTCAGCAAATCCGCACCCACAACGTTGCACCGCTGAAGCATGGCTTCAGCACTCCATATCATATCTGAGGTTAGAACCTGTTTTCGCCCCGCTCAGCATGGCAGAGGCTGCGCAGTTGGACAACTGACTGCAGGTTTAACAACCTTCCCCTCCTGTTCGGAAATCTCAAAGAGATGCTTTACTTCGTTCTATTAGTTATAGATGTAGACACATGCGACTGAAACTTGATAACCTAAAAGGGGAGCATAATACCACCAGCAGGGCTGGGAAGGTCTACGCCTCGCTCAGCACGACAGGGGAGGCGGGCGGCACGACAGGAAACGGGTTGGGCGTGGTAGGAGAAAAAGAGGGAGGTCAACCATGCACGTCAACAGGGTACTGCAGAAACTGCGCGAGGGGAAGCCGGTGCGCGTGGGCGCGGTGTGGACGGTTCCACACTGGAAGATAGTGGAGATGCTGGGCATCGCAGGCTACGATTGCGTGTGGATTGAGATGGAGCACGCCGACACCACGTGGGAGCAGATGTCTCAGATGATTCTGGCGGCGCGGGCAACGGGCATGGAGGCGATGGTGCGCATCCCGCGCGGCAGCTACAACAACGTCATCCGCCCCCTGGAGGCGGGCGCGACGGGTCTACTGCTTCCCCATTGCACCGGCGCAGACGATGCCCGGGAGTTCGTGCGCATGGCGCGTTTTGCGCCGCTCGGCTGGCGCGGCATCGGGGGCAGTGTGGACATGCGCTACGGAACCGTGCCCATTGGGGAGTATTTCGACTGGGCGAACCGCGAGATTTTTCTGGGCGTGATGATCGAGCGCAGAGAGGCGGTGGAAGAGATAGACGCCATCGCGGGCGTGGAGGGACTGGACCTGTTGCTGGTGGGTCCGGCGGACCTGTCGCAGAGTTACGGCGTTCGGATGGACTTCACGCACCCGGTGATGCAGGAGGCAATCGCGCGGGTGGCGGAGGCGTGCGCGAGGCACGGCAAGTACTGGGCGGTGGCGGGCGACGTGCCCTCGTATGCCGAACAGATGGCGATGGGCGCGCGCTTTTTCAACATCGTGAACGAGATGAGCGTGCTGATGCAGGGCTTTCGCGAGGCGTTAGAGCGTTTTGACCAGCTGCGTTAAGCCTACGGCTGAGCGCGCGCCATCTCGCGCGTCTTCTGCCACTCGGCTTTCAGCTGTTCCAGAAACGCCTCCACCCGGCGGTTGGCATCCTCGCAGTGGATGGGTATCGGCACCGCTTCCAGCCCGACGGCATCGTGGCTCATCAACAGCCAGTCGCCCTTTTTGAACTTGAAGGTCTGCCCAAACATCTCTTCCGAGATGCCAAACGCCTCGGCGATAGCCTGACGGTCGGACTGGCGGGGCATTTTGCTAACGAAGTAGGTGTGCGGCTGAGCCATGATGCTGGTATCCAGGTAGCGCACGCGCTGGGTGGCGATTCCCACGCCCAGCCCGAACTTGCGCCCCCGTCGGGCGAGCGTCATCACCATGCTTCGGGAGCGGTTGTAGCTGTCGTCGGCGGCTTCGCGCCGCTGGGGGATGAACTCATCCGCCTCGTCGAACACGAACACCACCATCGGGCTGATTTTGCCCGTTTTACGCCGGTTTTCGAACATCAGCTCGCCCAGCGTAGCGGCGAAGTCGCGCAGGTGGTCGGGGTCGTGCGACTGCACGACGTACAGCCCGCAGCTGTGGGGGTCGTTGAGCCGGCTCATCAGCTCGCCGAGCGTCATCTGGTAGGCGTCGTACACGTGGCGCGGGCTGATGTAGCGGCGGAAGGCGTCGTCCACAGCGTCGCGCAGGTTCTGGAACGCCTCGCGGGCGTCGTTCGTGCTGAGCAAACCGCTGACGAACATCTTATCAATCCACTCCAGCAGTCGCCCAGCGTTCTCTTCGTTGAAGGGGGTGGCGTCTTCGGTGGCTATCCAGTTGCGCACCGCCTGTCGGATGCGGGCGTCGTTTTTGCCGAGTGTGCCTTTGGGGTTCCAGTGCCTCTCCACGAACCTGCCGAGCGTGGGCGGCTTTTCGCGGTAGAGGTGGATTCGCGCTGTTTTGGGGTTCAGCAGGCGTCGCCAGGCGAACCAGAAGTCGGTGCGCCGCCCGCTCAGCGCTTTGGGATACAGGGTGGTCTGCGTGAGGGCAGTCAGCGCCTTGCTGAAGCTCTCGCGGTTGGTGGGCTGTTCCATGAACTGCAGGACGTCTTCGGGCAGAGTCTCTTCGGTCAGCACCAGCAGGCAGGCGTCAGGCGCTTTCACGAGCCAGTCCGCCAGCAGAACGCTGTATTCGCCCATCAGGTCAAACAGCACCACCTTCACGCGCTCCTGGGGCACTGGCTGGGTTGGGTCTTCGGTGCTGAAGGCATGCAGGATTCGGTCTACCAGCGTGCTGACCAGGTTGGATTTGCCTGCGCCGGTGAAGCCGAAGACGGCGAAATGCGTGCGCAGGAGGTCCTCGGCAGAGACCTTCACGCCCACTTGCGGGTCGCGGGTCAGGTTGCCCACGGTGAAGGTCGGCACACCCTGTGGCAGTCCGCTGTTGAGCACATGTTCGGTGCTTGGGGTGTCCAGCAGGAGGGCGCGCGCGCCAATCATGGGCAGGTTGCTCTCTTCCTGCAGGTGGCTCTCTCCGTTCTCCTCCACCAGTTCCAGGTTGGTGGGGATGGCGATACAGCGGATTTTGGTCACATCTTCGGTGGGTTCGTGTTCCTGTTCTTCCCAGTCACGCACGGCACTGCGCGCCGCCTCCACCACGAAGCCGGGGTAGCCCTGCGGGTTGTCGCCCAGCGCGTAGTGCAGAGGCAAGATGGAGACCACCTCCAGAATGGAGCGATGGGTGGCGTGTGGCTGAGAGGCGAAGTTGGGCACAGCCAGCAGGGCGCCCTCGCGGATCAGGTTCATCGCCTGGCGCGTGTAGTCGAACCAGATTTCGAACTGATAGCGCGCTTCGGGGTCTTCCTCCATCCGAATGAGCGTGCCTTCCAGTGCTTTCACGAAACTGATCATCGTCGGGTCTCCTTTCGCCGTTCTCCTTGTTCGCGCAGGTGGCGCAGGGTTCTGGCGATGGGCTGGGCGTGGAAGGGGATTTCACTGCTCTGCACCAGCTCGCGGGCACGTTTGCCCACCGTCTTCGCGCCCCAGTCGGCTTTGTGCAGGGGGTCGGGATAGCCGATGACCTCGGGAAAGTGATTGCGGGTCAGCACATCCAGCAGGTACATCACCAGCTGCTGGACGGGGTTTTCGGCATCACGGTCGGGATAGAGCAGGGGCTTCACCGTGCCCACGCGCTCGTTGCAGACGACGAAATCGTGCTCGAACGCCTTCCTGTCCCACTTGGGAACCGCCAGCCGGTCCAGAAAGATAACGTGTCCGCTCAGCGGGGTGCGCTTATCGCGCGACAGGAAGAACTGTGCCAGCGAACGCAGGAACAGCCGCTCCGGCGACACAATCTCACCAACACGACTGGGCGTGCCGATGACTTCGGGCTGTTGCGTGCGCTCATCCATGCCCAATCGGAGCGTCTTGAAGACGGCGTCGAACTCAATTGTGCTCCAGGGCGCCTCAAGAGTGGGGTCGCAGTACAGCGGGATGGACTCCAGAAAGATGCGGTCGGTCCAGGGTAGCGGCGCCACCTGCAGGTCCCGCAGTTGCGGGTAGACGCCGATATGCTTGGTCACGCCCAGATAGTTGCGGGTCAGGTAGCGCGATTCGGAATCTTTCACCACGCCCACCAGCAGGATGTTTCGCTCCCAGCACTTCTCGATAAGCGCACGCAGTCCCACCGTGGTGAGGAAATGCACATCATCTGGCGACATCCAGCGGGTGCGGATGGCGGCGGGGTCGTCGGGGTCGGGCACCTGGTACACCAGCGCGGAAGTGTCTTTTTGCTGAAACAGGCGATAGCAGATGTTCTCAAACAGGCTGACGGTGTACTCCCACGACTGCCTGCAGGAGTGGACGGTGCTCAATGTGCCGTCGGGATTCAGCACGCAGGGCGGCTGGCGACGGCGGCGCCCATCGGGCACGGCGGGTTCCAGCAGGTAGCGCACGGTTTCCATCAGCTCGCCCTCGCTGATGCCCAGTGCGGACTGAATCTGTGACAGGTGCAGGCTCTGCGTGTCGCGCCGATGGAACTCGGCGAGCACGGCAAGGTATCGCCCGAACCGCTTGGTGGACGGAACCTGCAAGAGGTCGTTGATGGGATGGGCGAAGGCGACCTGAATGTCGAAGTCGTCCAGTTGGCGCCGGTCGTAGGGGTATCCGCTCAAGCCAGTGTTCGAGCCGTGCGACACCGCCGCCATCAGCCCGCTGAGCGACTGGTCCATCAGGATGAGGCGCGGGTAGTCGTGCGTGGTCGCGCTGGCGACCGAGTAGGCGAGGTATATCTCCGCTAACTGCATCAGGCTGGTGTGGATGTTGGTCAGGTTAATGCGGTCGTTATCGGAGACCACGAAGGTTTCCTGGACGTCGGCGTCCGTCACGTCTTCAATGCTGGCGAACGGCACCGGCACATAGGCGACCAGCGACACATCGCGGTTCATGTCCCATCGTTCGTACTGCACCACAGGCGGGTCGCTTTTGAGGCGTATCGAGCCTTTCGCGCCGTACGCCCCACCGAAGAAGACCACGAAATCCTGAAAAGCGTCTTTGGTGCAAGTTCCGTCAATGGCAACGAAGTCGATTCGGTCGGTATCCAGGATGCGTTCGGCGAGGTCGCGCAGGTGTCGTCGGTATCCTTCGGAGTGGAACCGCTGGGCAAAAGGAATAATCAGCCGGTCAAAGAAGCGATGGTAGAACTCACAGCCGCTTTCCAGTCTCTGCTGGTACAGCTGTTCGTAGAACTGGCGCGAGTATACCAGCGAGCGATGGTACCCTTTAAAGATGTCCGACAGGATAGACATACTTTCACTCAGCCTGCAGGTGGTTCAGGGCTATTATAGCAGAGAAGCGTGGCGGTGTCGAATGGGGGGCGAGAGGGGAAATTCAGGTGGTTTCTTGAATGATTTCCCGAAGTGTGGCAACAAGGTGAGGCAGGTCGTATTGCAGAATGTCCCAGAGTATGTTCAAATCCACAGCATCGTAGCCGTGGATGAGGCGATTCCTCAAACCAACAATTTGTCGCCAGGGGATTTCAGGGTAGCGACTCTGAGTTTCCACAGACACTCTATTCGCTGCTTCACCAACTATCTCCAGCAGGCGCGTCGGGGCGAGTTCTAGGACGTGGTCGGTTTCTATATCGGCGAGCTGTTTGCCCTGTACAAGGGCGAGTGCCTCACTGCCAGCGTCGAGCATGTGGCGCAAGCGTATTAAGTCATCCTTGTGCGACATAAATATCCTCTGCTTCAGCGGAAACCCGGTCGCGGAAGTATTTGCTCAGGAACCCATAGGTATTCAGGTCGACCTTGCGTCCAATCAGCTTAGACAGTTCCTGCTCTATCTCGAACAGACGCAGCCCCACTCGTTCTCCGGCCTCGAACTCGACCAGCATATCCACATCGCTATCTGGTCGGAAGTCCTCACGCAGGACGGAACCGAACAAGGCAAGCCTGCGAATACGGTAGCGCTGGCAAAGCGCTGCGATTTCTTCTTTCGGAATGTTAATTTGCGCCTTCATGAGGTATCCTCGGATTTTGAACGCCCTGCTAGATATTATGCATTTGTCCACGTAGAAGTATAACTCTTTCAAGTTGTTCAGGTCAATGTGCTGCGATGCTCAATATATGACATTAGGCTCAGCAGCTGCCGAGGCGCTGCCGAGCCATATCTTCTACAGCCACGAATGGTACGTGCGCGTGGAGTCGTCCCAGTAGGGGGCGACGCGGGTGTGCATGGCGGAGATTTCCGCCTCGCTGAGCGGGGTGAACTGCTGTGCCGCGTTCAGCCAGTCGCGCCACTGTTTCAGGTTGTCGGGGGCAATCACAGCGGTGTGTATCGGATGGCTGAGGGCGTAGCGGAACACCTCTACTGGGGTCAACCTGCCCGGTTGCATCAGCTTGCCAAGTGCGGGCACTTTCATCACCGCGATGCCGATGCCCATCTTTGCCGCGATGGGCAGTAACCCCTTGCTGAACGAACGCGGATGGTGCCACTCGGCGGGATTGAGAGGCATCAGCACCATGTCAAACGGATACCGCTCCAGCATCTGCTGAAGGATGGCGGGGTCATGGTGCCCCGAGATGCCCACGTATTTCACAATGCCCTGCTCCTTCGCCTGCCAGAACGCCTTGAGCGCACCGTCAGGTGCGGTTAACCGACGCACATCCTCTGCCGTGCTCACATGGTGCACAATCCACTGGTCCAGGTAGTCGGTGCGCAGGCGTTTGAGGCTTCGCTCAAGGTCGCGCCATGCGCCATCATAGTCCCTGCGGTCGCTTTTAGTGCCCAAGAACACCTCCTGTCGGCGTCCGCGCAGGGCTTCGCCGATAACGTCTTCGCTTTCGCCGTAGGTGGCGGCGGTATCAATATAGCGGACGCCTGCCTGCAGTGCCTCGTCGATAATGCGCGTGGCTTCTGTCTGATTGCGTTTGTATTCCAGCGCCTTGGCGCCGCCCAGCGCCAGGATGGGCATCGCAACACCCGTTTTGCCGAAGGGACGGGTGGGTATCTTGCTCATCACAACCTCCTTGCCACAGTTTCACCGAACGCTATTATACCCGCTGGTGCGCCGACGAATGGGCAGGAGTTTACCAGAATCGTTAGCGAATGGGAAAGAACACGAACCGCGAAAGGGGGCGATTCTGTTGAGCCGATTGCGCTGGCTGGCGGATGGCATCTATCGGGGAACAGACCCACTATCGGGGGCGCAGATCTGGCAGCTGACCAGCACCTCCGTGACCACCCACAACATTTATGGGGAATGGGTGTTCTCTTCCACCGATGGCGAGCGCATCGCCTTCGTGCGCGACATGGCGTACGGCGAGAATCAGCTGGATGTGTGGGTTTACGACCTGCCAACGCGACAGGAGGTAAAGATTAGCGAGGCGCAGGGCTGGCTAACCACCACGCCGTTTCTGGATGCGCTGTATTTTATCCGCCAGGTTGACGGCAAGTCGCATCTGATGCGTCTGCACCTGAAGACGCTGGATCTCCAGACGGTTTTCGTCTTCGACAGGTGCCCTCTGTGGACATCTGCAGCCGCCATCTCTCCTGACGAACGGTATTTCGTCATCTGCCTGCGCCTGGGCGAGAGGCGATACGGCTTGTTGCGGATTGACCTGACGCAGGGCACTTGGGAGGTTTTCCACGAGAACGAGGACATCTTCAACACGCATGTGCAGTTTGAGCCGTCCAAGGGCGAGTATATCCTCGTGCAGTGGAACCGCGGCGGCTTGCTGGACGAACACGATAACATCGTGCGTGCAGTGGGCGAGGAGGGGGCGACGCTGTACGTGGTCGGTCGCGATGGCAATGGCTTCCAGCAGCTGCCTGTGGGCAAGCCGTTCACCGCGCCGGTGACGGGACATGAGTGCTGGGCTGGGGCAACGGGCCAGGTGATGCTGACCACCGAAGACGGCGGCGTTTACCTGTGCACGCCCGGCGACTCGCAGGCACGTCTGGTGACCCGAAAGGCTGGCTTTAACCACCTTTCTGCCTCGCCTGATGGGCGGTTTTTTGTGGTGGATGATTTCCGCAACGGCGTGCTGTATGTGGGCAGTGTGGCGACGGGACGTTGTTTCCCGCTGTGCTCCTCCGGTGCCAGCTGCGGTACTCCTCAGCACACCCACACCCATCCGTACATCACGCCGGGCAACCGCTACGTGATTTACAACTCGGATGCCACGGGGATAACACAGGTCTACACCGCGGAGATACCGCCGCGCCTTCTGGAGGACGTGGAAGCTGGGTGAGATACCCGCGTGCCGGAAAACCCCTCTCCCCACCTCTCCCCGACGCGGGGAGAGGTGGATGCCGAAAGAAGCCCTCACCCTGCCCTTCTCCCACAAGGAGAGGGAAACACAGCTTGGCGGGAGCCTCGTCCTCCAGGTATAGCGCTTCCGCCCAATTGGAGGGCGAACCTCCTGATGAACTGATCCTGACCTGCCCTGAGCGCCTTAGGCGAGGGACTATAACGCGACGGCGATATCTGTTATGCAGATGACCCAGAATTTTTTTCCTGCAATCCATCGCTAAAACGTTTCTGTGGCACGAATCTTGCTATATATACGCAATGGAATACAATACCAGCATCAATGCTGGGAATAACATCACAAAGGAGGTTTACATCATGAACCGTGTTCGCAAACGCTTTGTGACCAAACCGCTCGCTGTGATGCTTTCTGTTGTATTCTTGCTTACTAACGCGGGGGGGTGACATCCCTTAGCGTATTTACCGCTGCGCTTGCCTCTGCCACTCTCTTCCTTGCCAATACCGCATCTGCATACGCCTCTCAATGGCACCTCTCCGTGAATACCCTTCTGGCTGGCGGATTCGCCTATCAGCCGCCAGGCTCTATCAGCCCCATCGAGGATGGTACGGCAGCGGGTTCAGGCTCTGGACATCCCTGGCAGGCACAGGTCGCAGGTATCAACGTGCTCTCCTAAGCAAAACAGACCAATGTGCCCCTTGTGGGCTGGCAGGCACGGGGTGGGATGCCGGTGAGCTTTAGCCTGCACCACAACAGCAAAGGGGTCTACTCCAACCCCCTCATTGCCGCCAAGTGGACGCACACCTACGATACTCACCTGGATGTCTATCAGCAGGTAGTGGGCGGTAGTCAGGCAGCGGTCATCTGGGGTAACCATACCATCCAGAAGTTTGATCTGCAGAACGGGCAGTGGATACCACGCGATGGCTATCGCGACCGGCTCCATGCCAATGGCAGTGGCTATGTGCTCACGCTCAAATCGCAGATACGGCTGGAGTTTGAACCGACGAGCACGCAGGGACGATACCGCTTGAGTCGCATTGTTGATACTAACGGCAACGCCATCACCCTCACCTACGACGCAAACGGTGTGCTCTCGCAGATAAGTGACCCGTCAGGACGTCAACTGCAACTGCAGTATTCTGGTGGAAAACTGCGCGAGGTACGCTTTGTGGTGGGTGATTGGAGCCGTACCTGGACGCTGGAATACGACACAGTGGGACGTCTGGAAAAAGTGTACTATCCGCTTGTTACAACCGGCGAAGGAGTTCAAAACTACTTTGTGCAGTTCGGTTACTCTCCATACAACAATATTGTGAGCTACACCGATCGCGCCGGGCAGACATGGGAGTATGGCTACGGTGACCCAGAAACAAACGGCGACCCCGATTCTTTGGAGTGGGAGCAGTTGCCTGGCATCTCTCAGCGATTCCAGTATACTCTGGTGCAAGAGGGTGGACTGCGCGGTCTGCGCGTCACCGATGCGCGTGGGGTATCTACAACCTTCTACTCCAACGCCACCGACGTTTGGGGCAGGCTGGTGCAGGTGAAGGACGGCGAGAACCACGTTACTTATTTAGCCTACAACGATGCCGATTACGCCTGGGCGCCCAGTAGCATTACCACGCCAACAGGCACGCAGTGGCAGATAGACTACGATGCGAACGGCAATATCGTGGGCGTCACAGACCCAGCAAACAACCGCTTTGACTTCAGTTATGACAACGCCAACCGCCTCACGGAAGTACTCGAGCCGCCGGTCACTGACGCATGGGGCATCTCCGAGTCTGCTCGGCACAAGACTGAATACAGTTACGATAGCAACGGCAACCTTGTTGAAGTTAAGCAGTACACCAGTGAGTCTGATTTCCTACGGACGCAGTATGGATACGACGCCTACGGACAGCTGACCACCATCACCGATTACAGTTACGATGCCTACGGCAACCTTATTAGCCTGACCACGCCACTGGGCTACCAGACCCAGTGGGAGTATGCCGATGCGCAGAGCACTTTCGGGTTTACCGAACCCAACGCGCGCATTGATGCCAAAAACCAGCGCGTGGAATACACCTACGACGAGTGGGGACGCCTGCGCACCAGGAGGTATCCCAACAACACCACCGTGCAATATCACTACGATGCGCAGAGCCGGCTCGTGCGAATGGTAGATGAAACAGGCGAAACGGTGTGGCAACACACAGCACAGGGTTGGCTACAGAGTGAACAGAAGGGCACTGGCTGGCGGGTAGAGTATGAATACTATCCCAACGGTCTGCTGTCGGCAATGAGTGAAAGCCTGTCGGGTGAGGTGGTCCGTACCATCCAGTTTACCTACACGTCGCGCAACCTGTTACACACGTTGAGCGAGCTGGGCAAGACCACCACATGGACATATGACGCCGACGGTCGCGTGGTGGCAGTGGATTTGGGTAATGGGGCACGCCGGGAGTATACCTACTTGCAGGGTCGTCTGCATCAGATAACGCACAAAGACTCCACAGGTGGGGTATTAGCCTCGTTCACTTACAGTTACCAGGAAAACGGGCGATGCAAGCAGGTCCATGAGCAGCTGTGGAACACTCAGAGCACGATACGGTATCGTTATGACTTTCTCAATCGGCTGGTTCGGGAGCAGCGCACGGGGTATGCACCGGTGGATTTGCAGTGGAGTTACGACGCGGTAGGTAACCGCATCCAGCAAGTGCAGGACGGGGTGGTCACGAACTACACCTATGATGATGACAACCGGCTGTTAACGGCAGGTAGTGTCACCTATCGGTGGGACGCTAACGGCAACATGATTGAGCGCACACAGGATGGCGTTACTCGCTGGTTCACTTACGACTATGAGGACCGGCTGACTACTATCCGACGTCCTGGTGGTAATATCGGGATAATCACTCACCTGTATGCTTACGACGGCTTAGGGCGCCGTGTGTTGCGCACAGTTAACGACTCTGGCACTTTCCGGTCAGCCAACTTCCGCTTCGCAGGTAGTTCGCTGATTCGTGAGCAGTGGAACAATCCGAGTTCCACCAACCACCTGATGATGAATTGGAAGTATACGTGGGCAGGTGGGATGGTGAACGCGGTAAACATCGCGTGGGGCGACCAGTGGTGGTCTGGCAGTGACCGGTTGGGATCCGCGCGAGTGCACACCGACGAGTGGGGTGGCAGTGTCACCTATCTAGCGATATTCACTGCCTTTGGGGAGCGTCTGGACGTCGGTTTCCGTACCCCTTACACCTTTGCCGGAGACTGGGGCTACCGCGACGACGGCGA
>FMJZ01012781.1_pt1 | contig 11221 bp, 11 predicted proteins | sample 1987881 | NCBI WGS metagenome assembly FMJZ01 (sample SAMEA4378227, study PRJEB15110) | soil metagenome | biome: soil; feature: Field; material: Soil | place: India | collected 2015-03-11 | depth 0 m | reverse complement strand
CGCGGCATGCTGCACCGCCCGGCGCACATCGCGCGCCCCGCCGATGCTCAATTCCGGCCACTCTTCCAGCAGTAACCGCGCCTCGGCGGTCAGTGCCTGCCGCCGGCGCACCTCGGCCAGATCGGTGGCCGGAGTCAGACTTAAGGCCAGTTCACGCGAAGCCAAAAACGCGGTATAGTGCGCTAAGCGGTCGCGGATCGCGTCAAATTCAAGCGTATGCAACGATGATTCCGGGATCGACATACTCGTACCGTTGAACACAGCCGTTCCTGTGTTCAGCCTACCATTAGCGCTTCGATCGCGCCATCAGCCGCAAGGTTGATTACTGGACTTGAAAGATGATCCGCGCTGCGTCGGGCAATACTGGATCGACAAGCTCGTACAGGCTGGGCAAGACAGCATTGGCAAAGAACCGCAACATCAGCGAGGCGCTGATTTGACCGCCGAGCCAGCGCGTAATCGGGTAATCAATGTTGGCAAACCCGCGCACGATGAAGAGGTTCCAGAGCAGCACGGCTGACAGCCCTAGGATCATTCCGCCGATGACAAGGCCGAGCGCAGTGCCAACGATCCGGTCAATCATCTCAAGATGATGCGGTGTATGCACGTAGCGGAAAGTATAGATGCCGACGAAAGTGAGCACAATAAAGCAGAGCAGGTGGATCAGTGCAAAGGCGACGTATTGGTTAAATAAACGTTGCCCGCCTAGTTCGCGCAAGAAGATATCGGCCAGACTCTGGTAGTACGAGCTGGCCAGCACAGTGCTGAGATAAAACGAGAGGATGATCAACAGCAGCCGCACGGTGCCTTGGAAAAAGCCTACCGCTAGCGCGCCGAAGAAGAGCACAACAAAGAGCAGATCAACGATATTCATAGTTCCATTTCTCCCGGCGCTAATCCCTGTCTATAGCTTAAAGACGTGCTAGCCGATTATAGCATACTAGCTTGCCCGTTTCTGGTTCGCAGCGCAACCGTGTTTCTGAGAGGTTGTCACAATGACCAGCCACACCGATGTTGCCGGCCCAGCCGCCGCAACGACCGATCATACCGCCCCAGCACCCTCTACCCCGCGCTCGTTGCTCCCATCGGAAGTGCAGCGCGGACTGACAATCTCCATTTGGGAAGGGGCGATTGCCAACATTCACATCAGTATCACTGGCGCCATCGGCGGCAGCGTCTTCCTCAGCGGGTTTGCCCTCTTGCTCGGCGCCAATAATTTCCAGATCGGCTTGTTGGGGGCGCTGCCGTTTATTGGCCAACTCTTTCAATTTCTCAGCGCCTACCTTGAAGCGCGTTTCGCCAATCGGCGCGCGATTGTGCTCTATTCAGCGCTGGCTGGCCGGCTAGTCTGGGCATTTCTGCTGTGCTTGCCGTTTACCGGCTGGCCGGCAGCATGGCAATTAACCGTCTTTTTCATTGCCCTTGGCTTTTCCTACGGCCTCAACGGCATGGCCGGCAATGCGTGGATGAGCTGGATGAGCGATCTGGTGCCGCCCAACCGGCGCGGCAGCTATTTTGGCATCCGCAACACGGTAGCCGGGATCAGCGCCATGGTCAGTGTCTATGCTGCGGGTCTCGTACTCGACCGGTTTCGCGCCGATGGCGCTACGGCGCAGGGCTATGCCGTCATCTTTGGCGTGGCGGTGCTGGCTGCGTTTGGCGCGGCGCTCCTGATTGCGCGCCAGCCTGAACCGCCCATCACCCCGCGCCCGTGGAACGGCGTGAGTGCGTTTCTGTTTGATCCGTTGCGCGATGCCAGCTTCCGGAATTTTACCGGGTTGGCGACTGGTTGGGCCTTAGTCACCGGCATTGCCGCCCCCTTCTTTAACGCCTACGGTCTCACGGCGCTACGGCTCGATTTTTCACTACTGGCGCTCACTGGCGTCGTTACCAATGCGGTCGCCCTCTTCTTTTCACCGCTGGTCGGTTGGTTGATGGATCGCTACGGCTATCGGTTGGTAGTGACGGCATGCGTCTTGGGGACAATACCGCTGCCCTTGGGTTGGATCCTCTCGACTCCCGACAATATCGTGCCGCTGTGGTTGACTGCCATCTTTTCTGGCGTCTTCTGGCCGGGGGTGAATCAAGGGTTAGGCAACCTCTTGATGGGGCGGGCGCCGGCAGAGCAGCGGGGTGCGGCGATGGCGATCTTTAGCCTGCTCACCGGCTTAGGTACGTTGCTGGCCTCGTTGGCCGGCGGCGCCATCGGCCAAGCGATGACTGGCGTCACTATTGCCTTGGGGCCGCTGGCCGTGAGCGGGTTGGCGATGCTCTTTGTCCTGACGATGCTTGGCCGGATGGTCATGGTCGGTGCTTTTTGGCGTGTACTGGAGAGCTAAGGGGTTATGCCTGACTCGGTGTTTGCGGCGGTGTCTGTTGGAGCAACCGATCAACCTCGCGCACTAAATCATCAGAGTCGACCGGTTTGGTGAGGAAGGCATTGACGCCAACGCCGGTCGCTTTGACTTCATCTTGCTCTTTGACACTGCCGGTCACCATAATGATCGGCAGATTGGCGTAGCGCTCATCAGCGCGGATGGCGCGCGCGAGTTCGATCCCGTCCATGCAGGGCATCTTCAGATCGGTGACGACCAGATCGACCTGAACGGTAGCGAGGCGGTTGAGCGCTTGTTCGCCATCAAGCGCCGTTACCACCGTGTAGCCGTATTGGTTGAGCACAAAGCTCATCAGGCGGTGGCTCGGAATATAGTCATCAACAATCATAATGGTAGTCATCGTCTCGTTCTCCTTTACGTGAGGCGCTTCACCAGCCGCCAGCGATTTCCGTCAGGATGGGCGATATAGCCTACGTGATCCATCAAATGCCGGATCAGAAATAGCCCGTACCCATGAATTTGCGCCTCGCTCAGAGTAGGATTCGGCGCTAAGTCTGGTGTAAACGACTCACCGGTATCATGCAGCTCGATCTCGATCCGCAGCGGTTGGTAATGGAGCGTGAGAGCGATGCTGATGCGATCGTCGCTGTCACGGCGATAACGGTAGGAGTGATGAATAATATTGGTACAGACTTCGTGGGCTGCCAACTGCACATTGTACACCAAGAGTTCATCATGCGCTCCCGCCTGCTGTAAGAGCGCAGCGATGGTTTCGCTCAGCAGATGCAGGTAGGCGTAGCGGGCCGGTAAATCCAACCGGATCATTTCACTGCGCTGCTGGCTCACGGCGCTGCTCCTTTGAGCACGATCAAGGTCTGATCATCGTCTTGCGGGTGGCCGGCGCTAAAGTGTTCCACCACCTGAAAGAGCCCGTCAGCGATCGCTCGTGCCGATTGCTCAGCCAGCGCATCTACTGCCATGAGTAAACGATCGATGCCGAATAATTCGTCCGCTGCGTTACGGGCTTCATGAAAGCCATCGGTGGCGACGATCAACAGATCACCCGGCTCCATCGGCAGATAACCATCTTGCACATGAGTGGCGGTCGCAACCCCAATGGGCGGGTTATCGGCCAAGAGCAGTGTGGCGGCGCCGTGGCGCGGACGGTAGATGACAGGCGCATGGCCGGCATTCGCATAGGTTATGGTACGCTGTTCGGCAGTATATTGGCCGACGAAGACGGTGGCAAAGACGCCAATGCGGGTGAAATCATGGAAGAGGTCTTCGTTCGATTGCCGCATGACTAGGGCGGGCGTTGGCGCTCGCATAAAGCGCGCTTTGCTGTGTAGTGCGGTCCGCGTCATGGCCATCAACAAAGCGGCTGAAACGCCTTTGCCGCTCACATCGCCAATCGTAAAGATGAACGGATGGTTGGGCAGATTGATCACATCAAAGAAATCGCCACCGACTTGCAGGGCTGGGCGTGAAGCGGCATAGAACTCTAACCCTGCTATCTCTGGCAATGCGCGGGGGAGCAGCGCGGTCTGCACCCGCCGGGCAAGATCCATCTCGCTGCGGAGCCGGGCCTGTTCGAGCATCTCGTGATAGAGCAAGATGCGTTCGATCTGGGCGCTCGCTTGATCGGCAATCGCGCGTCCCAGTTTTAATTCCGGTGTGCCGATGGCGTCAGCGCGATCGATAATGCCAAGGCAGGCCATGACCGCTCCGCGCACCCAGATCGGCAGCAGCAAGAGGTTGCGGATGCCGGGGAGGTCGGGAGGGCTGCCATCATCTTCACTGATCAGCAATGGCCGATCCTCGCGTTGCACGCACCGGTAGAGCTGCCAGATGAGGTCAGGGTTGATAGCGCTCTCGTTTGATTGGACGACGATCGCATCATTACCCTGCGCAGACGCATAGGTTGCAAAACCGGCCCGTCCCCTCAACATCCGCTGCGCTTCGGCAACGACTGCTGCCAAGCTTTCGCGGATGGTCACCAGATTGCGCATCGCTTGGGTGAGGCGATAGAGCGCCAACTGCTGATCTTGGCTGGCGACCAGATCAGCGGCCATGCACTGCAATTCGTGTTCGAGTTGCAAGATCTCCCCGATCAGGCTCGCCTCAGCTTGCAAGCGCCGGTGAGCCGTCTCGCCCCGTAACCCGCTGAGGTGTAATTCACCAACAATGTCGTCATAGCGGGTGATCGGAGCGGTCAGATCGGGCGGCAGTATCCGCTGTCCGTCCGGCCATGATGCCAAGAGGCGACCACGTTCGTAGACGCTGAACGCCTGCGCGCCTTGCGCGAGCCACGCCTCGGCAAGGGCCTGTATGCGGTTGTATTGCGAGCTGAGGAATGAAACCAGCATCATAGGCGCGTTTACGCATTGAGTACCGCTAGCGCATGGTCAGTGTCGACAAAAATGTTGAACGCTTTGTCGAGCCGGGTTAATTCAAAAATCATCATGATTGGCCGGCGGAGTCCGCAGAGGGCAAATTCACCTTGCCCCTGTTGGCACCGCTTGAGGGCTGCCACCAGCGTCGCTAATCCGGTGGAATCGACAAAGGTGGTGTCGGTGAGATCTACCAGCACACGGGCGCCGGGAGCGGCAGTCGCTTGTTCGAGCCAGTCTTGCACCGGTGGCGCGGTGTAGGCGTCGAAGCGTCCTGCGATTGCGATAATGGCTACGGTGCCGGCATGACGTAGCTTGATGTCCATGATCATCTTCCTTTAGAGGCTTCAAGCCCATTGTGATCGACGCCGGGACAGCTTGTAATGGCGAGAGGCGGCGTCATATCATTGGGCAGCGAGTGGTTTGTGCCCAGCGAGTCGCGCATGCTTTAGCGCAGGCGATTCATCTTTTGGAATCATCCCTCGCCTTGTTGCTGTAGTATACATCGATGCTGGCAGTGTTCTGCTGCCGGCTGTGCGATCGCGTGCTGTTACGATTGCTCCTTCTGCTTGACTGGCGCCGGCTCAACGCTGGCTTCGGCTAATGCTTCGTACAAGATATCGGTCATGCGCGTCGTATAATGATCAAGACTCAGTCTTTGTTCAACGAGTTGCCGCCCCATCCGTCCCATCTGCGCCGCTGTGCCCGGTTCAGCCAGCAGTTGTTCAATCGCGGCGCGCAATGCTGCTGGATCGCGCGGCGGTACGGAGATTCCGCTCACCCCATCGACAACAAGGTCGCTTTGACCGGGGATGCGCGTACAGATAACCGCGCGCTCCATCGCCATCGCTTCGAGGATGGCGCAACTGCCAACCTGCGCATCCACCGGTTCGAGCAGCATGACCACAAACCGGCTATCGCTATAGAGTTGACGTAATTCGAGAGGGGTGAATGCTTGGATGCGAACGTTGGGCGGGAACGGATGCGCTCCGTTGCTGTTGCCGTGGGTGATCCACAGGCCGGCAGCGGCTACGACGACATCGATGTGCAGCCCTGCGACTGCCTGCAGAAGGGTTTGGTAGTCGGTCTGTTTGAAGCCAACCACCACGATCTGTAGCCGCACTGTGGGGCGCGGTGGCGCGTGGCGCGGGTGGAAGAATTGTTCGTCAACCGTCACCGGTAGGTATGGCGCCCGCTGCGGCGGTATGTACCAGCGCTCGCTGATGAAGCGTTGCTGCCACGGTGAGTCGACGATAAACCGGTCAATGTGGCTCTGAACGCCAAACCGATCGAACAACGCCTGCTGCTTCGGATGAGATAATTGATGAGCTAGCATAAGGTGGCGCGGGCGACGGTTAGGGCTAAACAGCTTGAGCAGGGTCGCGAGCGCCAGACCAACCTGTTCGTTGCTGGTCACAATAGCTTGATACTGATGGCGGCGCATAAAACAGGCCCACGCCAGCATGAGGTGTGGCCTGCCCAACCGCGCGCAGAGACGGCCAACGATGCTATTATCGGCGCGCGCAATCCGGTAGTCGATGAGATCGGCCTCACAGGAGCGGGCTAGCTCAAGGTAGCCGGCGCGTGGGCGACGTCCGGCTGAGATCTGTTGTGCAAGGTCAGCAGGGATGATTCCGGCGACAGCGAGCAAGACCTGTTTCACGCCTGATCCTCTCGTGCATGTAGGCTAGTTTGACCGTCCTCTGTGGGCCATTCGACCAGTGTCATATTGGCGCTGCGAATGATCGTTACGATGCCGCTGAGCAGGTGATCCTCATGCTTCACGGCTGTAAACATGCCAGCTTGCTGCGTTGAGTATAACGGGCCGGTATAACCTTCACGTTAATGGCGTGACGGTTCGGCTTGCAATGTTGTCATACCCGTTGCCAGCACAATGATCATGACACCGCGGCGTCTGTGGTATATCTACTGGTGGCATCGTTGCATATTGCTTGTAGGTAAGGAACCGGCATGCGTTTACCTTTGTTGTTCGCATTCCTGCTCACCAGTCTGATCGCGGCTTGTGCCGCACCGCCGCCGCCAACGCCGGCGCCGGTAACGCCTAGCCCGACGGCAGTCGTGCTGAATGAAGTGATGTTTACCGAACTCGGCGTACGATTGCGCCTGCCAGATGGATGGCAGAGCCGGGTAGAAGGGAGTGCGTTGCGCATTGCGCCTGATGCGGCGACCCTTACGACCAGTGTGATCAACGCGCCGGTGATTGCGCTCGATACGACGCCATTGGCGGCGCTGACCGCCCAATACGGCCCGGCGGCGGCTAACCCAGAGACGGTGTTTGAGCTAGCGAGCAGCGCGATCCAGTCGGCTGGCTACACGATTGCGCCTACCCAAGCAGTGCAGATCGGTGCGGCCCAAGGGTTGGTTGCCGATCTCAGCGGCCCGGCCAGCGCCGGCCGGTTATGGGTGTTGGTCGATGAGATGCGGGTGGTGCGCGTGTTGGCTCAAGCGGCAGCCGCCGACTGGGAAGCTGAACAATCGATCATTGAACAGATTGTGGCGTCGCTGGAGGTGTTGCCGTTGCCTACCCCAACCCCGACGCCGGTTGATGTGGCTACCCAGCCGCAGATTGTGCGTTCAGGGCCGCCGGGGTTTGTGCTGCGGCTGGGTGGTCGCAGCGGCCCGGCCAATAGCCGGTTCGTCGCCACACGCGGGTTGGCGGCAGCGCCCGATGGCACGCTCTACCTCGCCGAAAGCGGGCGCGGGATTTGGGTTTTTGCCCCTGATGGCACCTTGCGCACTACCTTCGGCGCCAATGAATTGCTCGATGCTTACGATGTTGCGCTTGGCCCAAACGGCGATCTCTACGTTGCCGATTATGGACGCAACGCGATTGTTCGCTTCAGCGCCGATGGCGCGTTCCTTGGCCGGTGGGGCGGCCACGGCAATGCGCCCGACCAGTTTGGCCTGTCGGCGCCGCAACGGATCGCTGTCGGTGCTGACGGCAGCGTGTACGCGCTTGACACCCGTCCCGGCCCCGATGGTCTGGCTGCCAGTAGTATTGTCCGCTTCAGCGCTGAAGGCCGGTTGATAGAACGGATTGCCTTGCCACCCGATCTGGCGCCGGCGGATGTAGTAGTGGATCGCAGCGGCGCGATCTATCTGGCCGAGAGTTTTGCCGGCGCGATCGTTAAATTGGCTCCTAATGGCAGCGTGCTGGCCCGTTGGGGTGATCCGGCTGATCCAACCCAATTGGCCGGGCCGGTGCTCGATATCGACCGCGCCGGCTATCTCTATCTCGCCACCTATGCCGGCACGATCCTGCGCCTTGCCCCTGACGGCACGATTGTGGCCCGCGGCGGCGCGCCGGCTGCTCCCGGCAGTATCCCCAACCCCGGCGAGTTGAGTTTGCCCAACGGGATTGTGGCCGCTCCCGGCGGCGTGGTCTGGGTGAGTGACAATAGCGGCGAATACAGTGCGGTGACAGCGTTCCGCTTGCAAACCGACGCCGATGCACTGGCGACAGCGATCGCGCTCACGCCGGTCGCGGAAGCGCCACCGAGCGAGACGGTGCAGCAGTGGGTGGCGTCAGCTACGGCCAGCAGCTTCTACGCGCCCGATTACGACCCGAGCGGCGTGGTCGGTCCGCCCGATGTGCCGGCGTGCCAAGACAACCCTAATGCGTGGGCGCCAGCGACTCCCGGTAGTCGCGAGACACTGAATGTCTCCTTTGCCGATCCGGTCTTTGCCACCGGCCTGATCATTTACCAGAACCACCAACCCGGCTACATCACGCTGGTCGAACTGATTGACGAACAGGGTACAGCCAAGGTGGTTTACCGCGCCGAACCGGCCCCGGCGCCTGAGTGCCCGTTTGCGCTCACGATCACGGTTGAGCAGACCCTTACCCGGATCGTTGGCGCGCGGATCACGCTTGATCAGCGCGATGGCAGTTGGAGCGAGATCGATGCCGTAGCGTTAAGCGGCGTACCGTGACGGCGCAGGGACATTGCAACGCAATGTCCCTGCGCCGCAATGTCTTTGCGTTGTCTGGTGCAATGTCCTACGACCGCCGCACCGGCACGCCGTGTTCGGCCAAATATTGCTTGACATCGGCGACCGAATAGTCGCCAAAGTGGAAGATCGAGGCCGCCAGTACCGCGTCAGCGCCGCCTTCAACAATCCCGCGGTACATATCGTGCGGCGAGCCAACCCCGCCCGATGCAATCACCGGCACCGGCGAGATAGCGGTGATCGCTTGCAGCAGTTCGAGATCGTAGCCGGTGCGCGCGCCGTCGGCATCCATACTGTTGATGCAGATTTCACCCGCGCCGAGATCGATCCCGCGCTTGATCCACTCGATCGCGTCGAGGCCGGTCGGGCGCGGGTTAGCGCCAGTGTGAGTAAAGACCTCCCACCGCGGCGGCTCGCCGGGTGCGTTCACCCGCTTGGCATCGACCGACAGTACAATGCACTGGCTGCCGAACCGCCGCGCGCCTTCGGCAATCAGGTTCGGATTGTAGACTGCCGCCGTATTCAGGCTCACCTTGTCGGCACCGGCCCGCAGCATCCGGTACATGTCCTCAACGCTGCGCAAGCCGCCGCCAACCGTCAGCGGGATAAACACCTCGGCGGCGGTGCGCTCGACCACGTCCACCATAATCGCCCGCTCGTCGCTCGAGGCAGTAATATCGTAGAAGACCAGTTCATCGGCGCCGGCGGCATTGTAAGCCGCTGCCAAGGCCACCGGATCACCGGCGTCGCGGTGGTTGAGGAATTTGACCCCCTTCACCACCCGCCCGGCCTTCACATCAAGACAAGGAATAATGCGTCGCGTTAACATACCATTGCCTTCGTATGTGTGCGCCCATTTATGCTCGCATCGCCGGCGGCGCGTCAAAACATCACCTAGTTACTGGCCGGCTGCGCTCCCGCCACCGCTCTGCTAGCCTCACCAACAAACCCTTCGCGCCCTCTGCGTCTTCTGCGCCTTTGCGTTGAAACGCTCTGCGTCTTTGCTCCCTCTGCGCCTGATCACTTAGGCCGCACCTGCCCGCGCCGGCCCCGCTCCTCCGCTGGTGGTGCCACTTCAGCCGCCGCCGCTTCTTTTTGGGCCTGTGCTTCATCAATCAGAAACTGGGTGGCCCGCGTACTCCACAATGCCAACAGCGCAACGGTAAAGAGCAAGAAAGGCGCCATCAGCACCACACTGCTCAGAATCAAGATGAACCCCATCAGCAGCATGGTTACAAGCGTATAGACGGGCCGGCTAACAATCATCACCAGCGCATTGCGCGCAATTTGCTTCAGCGAAGGCCGTTCCATCAACACCATCAGCGGAAAAGCGTAGATAATCAGTGCCGACCAGAGCATAAAGAGGTAGAGGAAAAAGCCGATCAGCACCCCGCCCAAGATACCGGGAACGCCGGCATAGAAGGCCAGATTCCACAAAATCAACACCAACCCGGCCATCCACACCCCATACAGCCGCCATGCCGGCACAGCATAAGCCCGCATCCCGGCGAAAAAGTCGCTGAGCTTGCTGGCCCGCCCCTCCATAATCCGCTTGCTCAGCACATACAAACCGGCAAAAGCAGGCGCCGCCGGCCCGACTCCTACCAGTGCTGCCGCTGCTGCCGGCAGCGCCGCATTGCTCACCATAGCGACGTAGGCAATACTAAACAGCGGCACGCTCATTGCTGCCCACAGAATGTTAGCCAGTGTGAGCAACAGAAATTCGTCGAACAGATCGCGTAATGCGTCCCACAACACGCGGAAGGGCGCGGTTACAGCGGATGGATTGAAGGAACGAGGTTGGTTCATCACGTTGGTATTATACGCGACAACAGATCGCGTTTCTAAGGTGTAGCTCGCCTACGGCGCATCTTCGGCCCACAACACGATCACGCGCCGATCATCCAGCGCAAACAGACCATGGTCAAAGGGCGCGTCGCTCAGCGAGCGCCAGCCAATCACTTCATTGCCGTGCATGTCGTAGATTGCGAATTCGCCGCTCACTGCACCGTTGGTAAAGTAACGCGCCTGCGGCCCCACCAGCGCCAATACCCTGCCGGCCAGTTCGCTCGCCTGCGCTGCTGGTACAATCTCGTCAGGGTAGGCGAGATCGTGGGCAATAATGTGCGTAGCAATCTTCACCGCAATCCGCTGCGGCACCTCGATCCAGTGCGGCCCCAGCGGTTGAAAGTCGAGTTCGCGCGCCGCAGCATCTAATGCCTCGTAAGGTGTTTGCGGCGCGCGCGTGAGCCGAAACGCCGCACCGGTGAGCGGGTAGCTCTGCGCGCGCGCGGTCTCAATCGCCACCCACAAGCCTTCAATTGCCGGATCAGTTTCAAGTATCAGGAAAGGTTCGGCCATAACGCCTCGTTGGTGTGTGAGTATGATGGCTCTATCATAACAAATGTAGCCGGAAGCGTCGCACAATGCAACGAGGCGAACAGACCCTCACCCCCAGCTCCTCTCCCGCATTGCCGGAAAGGGGCACTGCTGCGTTTCACTCCCGCCATGCCTTGCCCGCCA
>FMJZ01013709.1_pt1 | contig 11251 bp, 7 predicted proteins | sample 1987881 | NCBI WGS metagenome assembly FMJZ01 (sample SAMEA4378227, study PRJEB15110) | soil metagenome | biome: soil; feature: Field; material: Soil | place: India | collected 2015-03-11 | depth 0 m | reverse complement strand
AGTTGCTCGTGGTGATCGCGATTATCGCGATTCTGGCGGCGATTCTGTTCCCCGTGTTCTCAAGAGTTCGTGAAAAAGCTCGCCTTACAAGTTGCCTGTCCAACATGAAGCAGCAGGGCTTAGCAGTTATGCAGTATACCCAAGATTACGACGAACGATATCCTGTTTCGCTTCAAGAGTTTGATTCTCCCGGCGACCTCTCTCACCTCACTTGGGGCGGAATCCTCGCATTTCCTGGTGGTGGAGTTTGCAACCAGCCTTTAGGTCGAGCACCAATAATCGTTGACAACTTAACGCCTTACATCAAAAATGAGCAACTCTTCACTTGCCCAACGCTGATGGTACCGATAATGAGGAACTCTCATGGTCATCTATGTGAGGATTATGCAGGTTCATATGGTTATCGCTGCTACGATGGCTTCGGGAGACCTGGGAATGTTCCGACTTACACTGGCGGAGCAGAATTAGCGGCGGTGATTTTCGGCTTAGTCTCAGGAGTCGTTTGCCCACAAGGAGTGCAAACAAGTTCGGTTGGATGGAGTGCTTGTGGCGCTTCCCAAGCGAGTATCACTAAACCTGCAGAAGACATGCTACTCTTCTGTAACTCGTGGGGCGCTCACTATGGAGCGACTGATGCCGATGTAACTGCAGGGCGCGCTACAGGTGGAACACCAGTTGTCTACATGGACGGACATGCAAAATTCCAACCAATTGACATTGGTGGCTTCTTGCGTTTCATTTGCGATCCACTCACCAATTAAGGTCAAAGTGTTATCTCTTCACTTTGGACTTGCCAGTAACATCTTTTTCGCTTGTTGTGGCGTGATTACATCTACGCCTGTATCAAGCATGTGAGGAATTTTCTTTCCTTCCAGTGCATCTTTAAGGTATCGGACAGCGAGGTAACCCATCCTGTATGGTCTCTGTTCAACAATTGCTTGCACTACCCCTTCAGCACAATATTTCAGTGTGGTTGGGATAGCGTCAAAGCCGACGATTTTGACTTTGCCTGTCTTGCCTGCTTCTTTAACTGCCTGTGCAGCGCCGGGGGCTCCGTAAGCGTTAACCCCGAAAATACCAGCAAGGTTTGGGTGTGCCCGGAGAGCGTTTTCTGTAATCTCAAGGGCCCTTGTTAAGTCACTCTGACATGCCTGCTCAGAGAGGATCTTGATTTGAGGATACTTAGAGATCGCCCGTTTGAAACCTTTAACCCGCTGCATCAAGTTTTCTGCTCCCGGCACACCCTGAATGATGAGAACTTCCCCTTTGCCCTTTATCAACTTAGCTAACTCTTGACCAGCAATTTCCCCAGCCTTTTCATTGTTCGTTCCAATGTAAGCAAGTCGCTTATTGGTTTTTGCATCGGAGTCAACAGTCACAACAGGGATGCCCTTGCTAACAGCCTTTTCAATTACTGGGACTAAAGCCTTCCCGTCGCAGGGCGAAACTCCAATCGCATCAACACCGCGAGTGAGCAAGTTTTCAATGATGTCAATCTGTTTGTCAACTTCTGTCTCGGCGGAGGGACCAACGAAAGTTAGCCTGACCCCAAACTGTTTTGCTGCTGCCTCAGCGCCTTTCTTGCACCGAACCCAATACTCCCCTGTCAAGGCTTTTGGGACGATAGCGACGTGCCACTGCTTCTTCTGTGCCAGAGTAGTTGGCGGAGTGAACAGCAAGAGAATCAACCCGCCTCCAAGAATGCTGAGCATCATTAATCTCCGCATAATCATCACTCCCCTTTCATGCAAACTTTCATGTTCTCCCAAATTGAGTATCCTTAGAGCTTCTCGCACCGTTAAAAAATTATATGAACCCGATTGAGCCTTTGACCTACCCTTGCCTCAACGAGAGAGCGCAAGCATCCATCCATTAACAGTGTAAACCATCACTGTGTAACTAAGTAGTAAAGGGTGTCAGGGGTGAGCGAGATATGCTTAGCGTTACCAAGTGTTTTGGTGGTGTAACCATTGGCATCCAATTCGGTCACTCGGCACTTGGTAGCATCTGGGCGACGGAACACGATTGAGCCGAGAGGTTGGCGCATCAATATCGGGGCTGAACCCAATTGGATGATGCGGAACAAATTGTCTTGCCACTCCACCTGCCAACCATTATTTCGCTCCTCAGTCATCACCTGCACTAAAATCTTGCGTGAGGTACGAATTGGTCGGTCATCCATCGTCACGACGAGAACCGAGCCGTATTCACTGCTGAATTCAATTGCGATGTCTGGTAACTCTATTCGTCCAACTTTTCCTAAGAAACCTACAGCACCTTGAGCCATCGGACTTTTCAGCATCAAGACACCGCGCCCATAGTCCCAGACCAATTCACCTGTCTCACTTGTGATGGTTTGTCGGTTGCGGTCAATGAAGCGGGACAAATCGGCGATTTCTGATGAGCCACCTTGTTCGCTGATGTTCAGCAAAATGCGACCAACAAAAAACGCCATCGGGTCAAGGGCTTGAATTTGCTCGGTCTTTGCCCTACTGCCAGCAGGTATATCTTTTGCTCTAAGTTCGTCAAGGTTAATTGGTGCTCGGACAGGAACTCCTTTGAGGGCAAACAAATCTGCCAACCTTGCCTCAACCTTGACAACTGTGTTGGCAAACTTAATCAAGCCTTTGCGATACAGTAGAGCGCAGGCTGGGAATTGTCCCATCACGGTCGGCGTTTGAATAGCAAACTTGCTCATTGTTCGCTGCCAGAACGGTCCATTTAAAGCGAAGAAGAAGAAACCGTCACTGCCTTGCAGTGCACCATAAGTAGCGCACAAGACAGGAAACTCGGCTCGGAAGCGATTGGGTGGTGTCCAGTTGATTTCGCTGATGATGGACGGTTTGCCGTTGTAGCAAATGTCCATCACAGGTAGCGAGAAGGAAGGTTCTTTTGCAGGCAAAGTTAGAGCCGAAAGGTCGTTGTAGAGGTCTCCGACACTGATTGCCCAACCAGCCCGCTCACCTTTATGCGTCCCGCTAAAGTAACCGTGCCTGTCCATGAAATCTCCAACTAAATTGCTCCATTTGTCAAGTGGTCCAAGTGTCCGTTCGTCAGCAGTAATCCAGTTGGAGCAAACGACTAAGCCTTTATAGCCAAGGCCGCTTTTGATGAACTTAACCATTGCAGCGAAGAAATCTCGTTGGTGCTTCGCCAGGAACTCGGCAGTATCTTGACAGCGTTTGTCTCGTTGGTTGAAAATTTCCCAAAGGTGTAAAAAGCCAACACGCTTTTGGGAGAATTCATCTCGTTGGTGTTTGCGTCCGTTCCACGCTTTCAAAGCATTGTCAAGTGAGCCATATTTGCGTTCCAACCACTCACCAAACTCACGCTCAAGTAACTCCATCTGCGACGCCGGCACATTGTCGTAGTTGAAAGTCCAAAATAGGTAACTGTCCTCGTTGACGAGTTCCACATAGGCGACGGCAGGTTCGTCTTTCAGCGGGATGCCAGTGTATGGGTTCGGAGTTGTCAAGAGAGTTCGCCACCAACCTTTGTAAATGTCCTGAAACTCACGATTGAAAAACAAGAGTGCAAACGGGTGTTGATCTTTGTATCCTGAGAACCCATCTCGATGCTCTGAAAGACGAAGCCAAAGGGGAAAATAAATTGACAGCCCAGTGTAAATGCCTTGACGCTTCATTGCGCTGACGAAGTAGAACAAACTGTCAAGGTAACCAGTGTCAATCTGCCTCATGTTGTCACTTCTCCAAACGCTTCCATGCACTCTCACGATGTTGACGCCCAACTTCGCCAAATGTCGGGCAAGGTAATCAACAAACGGTTTGGGCAACCTCACTATGTCTGGACCGGCGTTAACGCCCCAAAAGCGGACGGCTTCGCCGGTCTTACTGTGGACGAACTGGTCGCCCTTGACAGTTATGAACCCTTTTTCGCCTGCAAGTTTTTCATTAAGCGAACGAAGGTCAATCGGCGATGGCTTGAAAGTATCTGCGTCTGGATCAAAAGGTGACCATCCTGCGATTTTCACCAACGCTTTTTCGCCGGGCTTGAGTTTGCCTTTTGGAATCCACAATTGGTTGATGAGCAAAAAGCAGTCATAAGCGGCAGCGCCCTCTTTATTGGTTTGCTCAATGCGCAGGCGATGCTTGCCAGCAGTCAAAAGGACTTGTCCTGCATAAATCCAATTGGCGACTATGAAAGTGCGCAACTCCTCACTGTCAAGGAGCGAAACTTCAAAAGGAACTTCCTGCCAAGGTTGGTCATCAAAACGCCAACGAAACGGACCATGTTTCCAAAACTTGCGGACGAAAAAGTGGTAATTAGCAGTTTGCGGGACGGAGATTTCATATTCCAAAAACGGCGTTTGCTCGTATTTGCCCGTAACACCAATCCATTGCCTTTCTGACAAAACAGCGGCTTCACGCTCGCTTTGGGGAGCAAATGGGTTACGTTCAGGTGGTGGGAAATTGGTTGAAACGGGCTTTTCCGCCTCCCACCAAACCCAAACGAGTTGACCAACGGTGGGTTTCTGAGGTCTTGATGCTTGACAACCCAATTTCTTGATCCCCAACAAAACGATTGTCATCGTCACAATCGCTGCAGCCGTCCACTTCAGTAAATTCCACCTCATTGCAATCCCTCCTAACTGCTTTTTCTTCCGAAAATTATGCTTGCCACGCTTTCAATTCGCTACCGATTTCAATCAATGTTGCAATTCTAAACCACGCCCCACTTCCTGCCGATACAGGTTATGGCAAGAAAAGCAAAGGGGGAGATGGTGATGTTGACTAACCCTTACTTGCAGCAAATGGTTGAGACGGCAACGCCGGTGCAATTGATCGGCATGCTCTTTCAACGAGGAAACGAACTCATGGACGAAGCCGAACGAGCCTTGACAGAAAATGATTTTGAGCGAGCCAACGAAGCACTAACGAAAGCGCAAAAAGTCGTCGCTGAACTTATCAGTTCTTTGGACATGGAAAAAGGTGGGGAATTGGCTTTCAACCTACATCGTCTTTACACCTTCGTTTGGGAACGGCTCTTGCACGCCAACTTGCGCAAATCCGTTGAACCCCTGAAAGATGCAAAGCAGGTTTGGGAGCAACTCAGTCAATTGTGGGACGAAGTGGAAGCAAGAGAAGGAGGTGCTTGATATGCAGCAGAATGGCGGCTTCGGCTCGGGTGCAAAGTCCGAAATTTACACCGAAAAGGTGAGCCAATACCAGAGGGAATACGCTCACCATCCTGTCTGCAACATGTCCGTGCTTGATTTCGTCCCCAAATCAGCACGACGCATTTTAGACATCTTCTGTTGCATGGGTGGTGCAGGTTGCGAACTAAAGAGCCGTCAACCTTGTGAAGTTTGGGGTGTTGAAGTTTCGCCTGAGTTGGCTAAAATCGCCTCTCAACATTACGAGCATATTATCGTCGGCGATATTGAAGACAATGCGGCTTGGCAACAGTTGCCTAAAGGCTACTTTGATGCCGTGATTGGCGGCGAGGTTTTGGAGCACCTCATTGCACCTGAACGGGTTTTAAAGCGATTGCACGAGGCCGTCACACCTGACGCCACATTGGTTTTGAGTGTCCCTCATTTCGGGCACGCTTCGGTCATACGAAAATTGCTTCGTGGCGAATGGGATTATGAACCAACGGGAATTTTGGACGACAGACACCTTCGTTTTTTCGGGCGCAAAAATCTTTGGCAAATGCTCCTTGACAGTGGTTGGTTGGTGACGCAAAGCGCGGCAGGTTTCGTACCTGACCCTCTGCCAAAGGAATTGAGAAATGAATTGGTGAGCCGCCGATGGGCAACACAAATGGGTTTGGAAGAAAGCCAAATCATGGGTCTTGCCCTCGCTGCAAGACCTATGCCTCTTGACATTTCTAAGGGCGAAGAACCGACAGATGGTCTGGTCAGCATCATTGTGCTCAACTGGAACAATTTGCCATACTTGCGCCGCTGCGTTGAAAGCATTTTTGCTTACACTCGTCCGCCTTTTGAACTCATCATCTTGGACAACGGTTCAACGGATGGCTCTCGGCACTACCTCAATGAATTAGTGCGCAAGCATCGTAATGTCAAGGTCGTTTTGAACGAACGCAACATCGGTGCACCTGCAGGACTCAATCGCGGCTTGGCGGTTGCTGATGGCAACTTCTTCGTCTTCCTTGACAGCGACACTGTTGTAACCGAAGGTTGGCTGGATCGGTTGCTCCGTTGGATGGAAATTGACCCAACCATCGGCATGGTCGGTCCGTGCTCCAATTTCGCTTCAGGACAGCAAATTTCTGTCAAATACCGTAACCTGAAGGAAATGCACCAGTTCGCTCAAGAATGGTGCGAACGCAATATCGGGACGGGATATGAAATGCCTGCCCTCATCAGTTTTTGCGTTCTGATGCGGCGCAGTGTAATTGACGCTATCGGAGGCATGGATGCTCGCTTCGGTCTCATTATGCACGAAGACATTGATTACTCTTTGCGAGCACTAGTTGCAGGTTTCAGGTTTTGGTTGGCTTTGGATGCTTTCGTCCATCACTATGGAAATCGCACGAGTGAGCGATTAGGGGTTGAAAAGATGATGGATGAAGCATGGCCTCACTTCACTCAAAAATGGAACTTACCTCCTGAGGCAGAAAAGTATCGCCCACGAATCATGCTCGTCTCTGAATTGTTTGACCCACGCCGTCGCCCACCTTGTCCTACCGAACTTTATGAACCATTGCCCGACAAATCCGCAATAAAGGTTTTGGACGGACGGAAATTGAACCCTTTCATTTCACTTTGCATGATTGTCAAGAACGAAGCGGACAATTTGCCAAGATGCTTGGATAGCGTTAATGGAATTGTGGACGAAATCGTCATCGTGGATACAGGTTCAACGGATGAGACGACGCAAATTGCAGAGCGTTACGAGGCGAAAGTCATTAGCTTTGAATGGACTGGAAGTTTCAGCGACGCCCGCAACGAATCACTCAAGCACGCAACTGGCGAGTGGATTTTGTGGTTGGATGCCGACGAAGCACTGGCTGATGGCAAAGAAAACTTGCGGAAAATTTTGGAGCAGAACAGCGAGTATGACGGGTTCATCTTGCCAATGGTCAGTTTCGTTGGTCATCGCTCACACCGTGAGGGACATGTTCACCCCGCTTTCAGGTTATTCAGAAACCTGAAAGGCATCCGCTTTGAGCGCAACTTGCACGAGCAGATTGCAGGCTCTATTCTCAAAGTCAAGCCAGACGCTAAGTTCGGTATTTTGCCCGTTTGGATTGAGCACTATGGCTATCTTACACCATTGGTGAGGCGAAAGCAAAAAGTTGAGCGCAACTTGGAATTGGCGAAAAAGGACTTGCAGTCAAACCCCACAGATCCATTCGCTTGGTATAACTTAGGTCGTGAGTATCTCAGGCTAAGTCAGTGGGAGCGGGCATATTACTGCTTCCGAAGAGCCTTGTTCCATCACGGCGACAATTTCACACCTTACTTGTTGAGATGCTTGTGTGACGCAGTGCAATGCTTGATGCGTTTAAACCGACCGCAGCAAGCGTTAGCGTTTTTGCATGAAGTTCAACAACTTCCAGTTACAACACCTGACTTCTGGATGCTGGAAGGTCAAGTTCGGTTTGCTCTAAATGATCGGTCGGGTGCATTGAGAGCCTTTCAACAGGCATTGCAATTTCAGCATCAACTTCCGACCAACTTTGACTGGGCAGAGGGCTCAACTTCTTACGGCGCTTGGTATTGGATGGGTTTGTGCTACCAAAAGATGGGACATTTAAGTGAAGCCTTAAAGTGCTTCGGACGGGCAATTCAATTGGCGCTTGCAAGAAGGCGCTACTATGAACCCGCAATCAACGCTTTCGTGCAATTGATTTTGCCTCAATGTCGCTCCGTTGACGATTTGGAGCAAGCGCTTTCGCCTTTCTTGCCTGACGGAATTTTTGCTCATCCACACCTTGGGGTTTTGACAGCGAAAGCAGCATTGCACCACTATCCGTTACCAGCGTGTGCAATGGAAGTGGTAAAAACATTGACAAAGTTAGCTGTGAGTGATGAGAAGAGAGATGGGCTGGATGAAACGGAGTTAGTTTTTGTCAAGGGCAAGTTGGCGCTTTTAGAGCACCGTTACTCAGAAGCAGCAAAGTTGTTCGCGCAAGTCCCGTTAAATGCACCTGAAGGAGCAGCAGCGTGGAATTTGCGCATTGTCGCTCATGCCCTTGCTGGCGAATGGGATGAAGCCTTTGCTGCTTGTGGTGATGACCAACTGTGGCAGGTGTTACTTAAGCGATGGAAAGAAATTGATGGTTCAACGAACGGAGATGCTCTCAACCTACCGAAAGAATTGCTGCCTTCACTTCAAGAGAACTTCCTAGAGTTGTTGGCCCTTTTGCTGCAACTTCAAGAGTTTGAGCGTTACGAGCAAGCACTGTCTTTGCTGGACTGGCTTGTCCCAGACGAACGGGAACAGAAAATGCTGTTGGGCAAACTTTACGGGCAATTCGGCTTCTGGGACATGGTTCTGGAGACGCTTTTGCCCATCGCCCAAGACGGCGGGATGGATAGGGAAAGTTGGCGGTTGTTGGCAAGAGCATGTCAGCAAAAAGGTTTCTACGACGAAGCAGTAGCAATTTTGTTGCGGCTAATTGAAAGCGACGAACACAAGGACGAAGCCCTTGCTGATTACATGGCATTGGCTGGTTGCTATATCGCAGCAGGAGATAAAGAGGGAGCGGAAGCCGTTATAACACTTTCACAACAATTGTCAAGTTGACAAGTTTTCATATATTGTTGGCTTTTAGCCAGTGCAAATTAAGCGAAGGTGAGAGTGATGCACTTGTTCGTAGTTCGCCATCCAATCTTCAATAGATGGAAGCGGGTGATTGGTTACGAAGTGCTTTTCCACGCTATTGAAGGCGTGATGTCCAAAGACCGCGAACAAGAAAGCCGATGGGTGATAGATGCCCATTTGCACATTTTCCGACCGATGAGGTTAACTTCTGGTAAAACCGCTTTCGTCCCAATCCCACGCTCAATAATGGTTCAGGAATTGGTTACAGTCTTGCCGCCAAGCCAAACCGTTTTGGAAGTTGATGCGGATGAAGGAGATGACGAACTTGTTAGCGCTTGCTTTAGGCTGAAGGTTACAGGTTACCCTATTGCCGTAAAAGGCTTTTTGCCTTGGGCACCTATGAGACCGCTTGTCGCTATTGCTAACATCTTGAAAGTTGATTTCTCCAAAGTTACTGGTTCAGAGAGGGGAAGGGCTGTCTCCGTTTACGCTACTCCGACAAGGAAAATGCTGGCAGAAAACATCACAACCGCTGAAGAGTTTAGCGAAGCGGAACGACTTGGCTACGATTATTTTCAGGGCGACTTCTTTTGCAAGCCTGAAACTCTTTCAGCAAAGGCTCTTACGAGTTACCAGTTCACCTACTTAAGGGTCATGCAACTTCTCAACGACCAAAACTTTGAGTTTGGCAAGGTTGAGCAGGTGATCAAGACCGACCCATCCCTTTCCTTCAAATTGCTTCGCTACATCAACTCGTCTGCAATCGGCATCAGACACCGCATCTCATCATTGAGACAAGCGCTTGTTTTGCTTGGGGAGCGGCTTTTGCGCCGCTGGCTCCTTATCGCCGTCACAACACTGCTTTTGGAAGATAAACCCCCTGAACTGATCGTGTTAGCCCTTACCAGAGGTCACATGTGCGAGCAAATTGCTGCCACTTTGGGTTTACCTTCCGAACCTGATCCGTTCCTTGTGGGTTTGTTTTCCGTCTTTGAAGCCCTCGTTGACCAACCTTTAACAGAACTACTTGACGAACTGCCGCTGAGCAACGAAATCAAAGACGCTCTGCTTCAGATGCCGACACCTTTAGGGAAAGTTTACTCGTTGGTGCGAGCGTATGAGTTGGCTGATTGGACGACTGTCAAATCTCTCTCCGAGCAACTCAAGTTGTCCCAAAACCAACTGGCTATTTTCTATGAACGCTCGGTCAGGTGGGCTGACCATTTGTTACTTCGTGAAAGTGCAACCTTGTTGACTTAACCTCACTCGTTTTGAACTGTTTCTGTTAAACAGCGGTGCAAGTAAATTCGTGCGATGTCAAGGTCTCCCTCCTGCAAGTATTGCCAAATGTCGCTCGTCCAGACCTTTTCAATAAACTTGCGCCGCTGTTCAACCGTCTTCAAAACCTTTCTCATCTCCTCTTTCATCTCACCCAACAGCGCTACCAAAACTCCAAACTCGTCACCAATTAAACCCTCCAAAAACATCCTGACTTTTCTGGCAAGAGCAGGGCTGTTGCCTGAAGTTGAAACAGCGATGACGAAATCACCGCGCCTCAAAATCGATGGCATGTAAAAGTTGCAAAGTTCTGGAACATCAGCGATATTGCACCATATCTTGCGAGTCTCGCAATCGGCAAAAATTTGTTGGTTGACTTCCATATTGTCGGTGCAAGCGAACACCAAAAACGCATTGTCCAAAGCAGAAGGTTCATATTTCGTCGGTAACCATTGGATGCGCTTTTGCTCCGCTAATTCAGCCAAATCGCTACACAGGTTTGGGCTGACGACAACAATTGAAGCGCTGCACTCAAGCAACTGTTTGACTTTTTGAGCGGCTACTTCCCCACCGCCGACCACGACACACTTTCTGCCATCAACTCGCAACATAACGGGGAGCAAAGTTTCAGCCATTTTCGCTTCACCTCAAAGCGGGAACTTCAACGGCAAGGGCAACCATTGACCGAACCTGTAATAACTCAACCTCAAAAGCCAAAAGGCAATAAGTGCAAAGAAGAGGAACCATGCGATCAATGCTCCCCAACGCCTTAGCAATCGTTCCCAATCAAACGGCTTATTTACCAGTAACTCGTAGACAGCGAAAATTGCTCCAAACCACATGGCGATGAAAAGCACCAACCCAAAGGGATGCCATTCAAAAGCCTCTTTGAAGCGACCGTGAGCAGCAGCCTCAAATGACCTTGTCATCCCGCAGCCCGCACAAGGATAACCTGTCATCAACTTGAACAAGCATAGCGGCAATTGATATGGAAACAGAGGCAGGAGGTATGCAACGGTTGTCCCGAGAATCACGAAGGTAATGAAAAAGATGCGCCTCATCTTCCAAGATGACTTGAAAGTTTCCTTTTGTTCCGTAGGGCCTGAAACTGTCAATGGGTTTCGTGAATTTGCGTCCATCTCCTATCACCACAAAGCAATTTTGTCAAAGCAATTTAAAGCAGGACAGGGATTTCATGTTCCATCATTAATTTTTTT
>FMJZ01028622.1_pt1 | contig 11261 bp, 8 predicted proteins | sample 1987881 | NCBI WGS metagenome assembly FMJZ01 (sample SAMEA4378227, study PRJEB15110) | soil metagenome | biome: soil; feature: Field; material: Soil | place: India | collected 2015-03-11 | depth 0 m | reverse complement strand
CGATGATGCCAGCGGCAGCGTTCTCTTGAAAAGCGTGCTGCGGGCGCGTTGTCCAGTTGTAAATCTGCACGGGCAGCACAGTGAACTTAGAAAACAGGTTTTCAGGCAGCGTGCCGATGTAGACCACAGCACCGACCACCAGCAACGGGGCGGTCTCGCCCACCACGCGCGAGAGCGAGAGGATGACACCCGTCAGGATGGATGGCATCGCGACAGGTAGCACCGTGTAGCGCACCGTTTGCCACTGCGTTGCACCCAGCGCGAGCGAGCCGTCGCGTAAACTTTTCGGCACAACGCGCAAGCCCTCGCGCGCCGCCGTGATAATCACAGGCAGTGCCAGCAACGCCATCGTAGACGCGCCCGCAATCAGGCTTCTGTCCATCGACAGCGTGCGCACGAACACCTGCAAGCCCAGCAGACCATAAATCACCGACGGCACACCCGCCAAGTTGGTGATGTTAATCTCCACCATGCGCGTGAACCAGTTGCGCTTGGCGAACTCTTCCAAGTAAATCGCCGCGCCGACGCCGATTGGAATCGCAATCGCAGCAGTTAGCAGCAGCAGGTACGCGCTGCCCACCAGCGCAGGCAAGATGCCCGCCTGTTCCGCGCGACGCGACGGGAAGCTCGTGAAGAAATCTGGACTGAGTCGCGCAAAGCCATCGACCAAAATCTTGGTCAGCAGCACGACCAGCGTGGTCATTGCGAACAGCACAATCAGCGCACCCAGTAGCTGGAACAGTTGCTCGCGCCGATGCTCGCGGGCGCGCCACTCCGGACGACTGGCGACCTGTATCATACGCGCGCCCCCTTGTATCGCTGTCGAATGCCCTCGCTAATTAAGTTCAACGCCAGCGTGATCAGGAACAGCAGCAATCCGACGGCGAAAATCGTGCGGTACTCGATGGAGCCGTGCGGCGTATCACCCATCGTGATGCGTACGATGTAGGCGGTCATCGTCTCCACCGCCACCAGCGGATTGAAGGTGAAGTTCGGTTGCTGTCCTGCAGCGATAGCGACAATCATCGTTTCACCCACCGCGCGCGAGATGCCCAGCAAAAACGATGCCGACACGCCCGACATCGCCGCCGGCACCACCACGCCCCACACGGTCTGGAAGCGCGTCGCGCCCAGCGCCAGTGAGGCGTAGCGCAAACTGTTCGGCACGGCGTACAGCGCGTCCTCGCTGAGCGATGCAATCGTGGGCAGTATCATCACGCCCATCACTAGCCCCGCCGAGAGCGCGTTGAAGCCCTCCAAGCCCGGAATGAACCGTTGTAGCAGTGGCGTGAGAAATGTCAGCGCGAAATAGCCGTACACGACCGTCGGAATACCCGCCAGCACCTCTAACGTGGGCTTCACCACCCGGCGTACGCGGGGCGAGGCGTACTCGCTGAGGTAAATTGCCGTCAGCAAGCCCACCGGTCCCGCCAGCAGCAGTGCAATCAGTGAGGTCAGTAGCGTGCCTGTCACCAACGGCAACACGCCAAACGACGCATTCGCGAACGTCGGCGTCCACACCGTGCCCGTGAGAAACTCCACCAGCGAGACCTTCTCGAAAAAGCCGAAACTCTCGGTGAACAAGATAAACACAATCGCGAAGGTGGTTAGCACACCGAGCAGCGCACACAAGAAGAGAAAGCCACGCACGATTTTCTCCTCCAAACGCACGCGCCGCCGATTGCGACTGCTGACTCCCACTTGCACCACTGCGCGCGGGTATGCCACTCTAACCTCTGTCGGGGCGTTATTGGGCACTCTTCTCCGACTCCTCCTCGATCTTATAAAGGTCTTCTAATTTCACACCCACTTGCGAGCCGTGCGCGCCGAACGCTGAGCCGGTAATCCGCTTCTCCACCCGCTGCTTCGCCAGCGCGTACACGTTCTCGGGCAGCCCGATGTAGCCCACCTCGTTCGAGAGTTTGCCCGCGTTCTCCAGCGCGAATTTCACAAAAGTTGCCACTTCAGGGCGTTCAAGTGCTTTAACACTAATATACAAAAACAGCGGGCGCGCGAGTGGCTGGTAGGTGCCGTTCAGCACCGTCTCACGCGAGGGCTTCACAGGACCGTTGCCGCTGTCGATGCCTACCAGCTTCAGTTTGTCTTGATTGTTCTCGTAGTATGCCAGCCCGAAGTAGCCCAGCGCGCCTTTGTTGCGTGAGACGCCCTGCACGAGAATGTCGTCGTCCTCGCTGCCGGTGTAGTCGCCGCGGCTGGCTTTCTCCTTGCCCACAATCGCCGCGGTGAAGTAGTCAAACGTGCCAGAGTCCGTACCTGCGCCAAACAGCGTCAGTCGCTCGTTCGGAAAACCGGGGCGTATCTGTGACCAGTTGTTAATCTTGCCCTGCGCAGCGGGTTCCCAGATTTTCTTGAGCTCTGCCACTGTGAGCGAATCGCACCAGGTGTTCTGAGGATTCACCACCACCGCCATCGCGTCGTAGGCGATAGGAATCTCGATATACTCGATGCCATTTTGCTTGCACAGTGCGTCTTCTTCCTCGCGGATGGGGCGCGACGCGCCTGCGATGTCAATTTCGCCGTTAGCAAACTTTTTGAAGCCGCCGCCCGTGCCCGACTTGGCGACGCTCACCTGCACTTGCGGGTACTGCTTTCCGAACTCCTCCGCCAACGCTTCTGAAATCGGCAGTACCGTGCTGGAGCCATCGATACTGATTTTGCCCGAAAGCGTGCTTGTCGTGCCATCAGCAGCGTTCTGCTGTCCCGACTGCTGCTTGCCACAAGCCGTCAGCGAAGCAGCCACCGCACAACTCACAATCAACCAACCGAAGCGGGGTTTCATAGCGGTAGAATCATGCGCCGCCGAATGTTAAGAATAGGTTAAGCGCATGCGCCCGCTTTGGTCGCTTCTGTTAGCCAATCCACTACCGCCGTCAGGTCGCCGCCGGAGTCGTCGTAAGCGCGCAGTTGGTACTCCGCGCTGGTGCCTTCTTTCACGATTTTGCGGGCGTGTTTCACGGCGTCCCAGCTGCCCAGCTGCTCGGCGTAGGGGCGCAATAAGGCAAGCAGGTCCTCCACCAGTTCATCGAACGGCAAACTTTTGCCTGCGCCGAAGTCAATCAGCTCGCCGCGCACGCCGTGCCGTACCGCGCGCCACTTGTTCTCGCGGATTAAGTCCCGATGATAAATCCGCCACGACTGATTGCTCAGGCGCAGGTCGACCAGAAACGCCACCAATGCCTGCACAATTGCTGCGATGCACACGGCGTCCTCGATGCGCGTACACACATCGCACACGCGAAACTCCAGTGTTTTGTATTTCGGGTGCGGGCGTACATCCCACCAGACTTTCGTGCGGTCGTCAATTGCGCCCACGCGCTCCAACGTACTCATAAACCGATCGTAGTCGGCGTAGGAGGCAAACGAGTCAGGAATGCCCGTGCGCGGCAGAGTCTCGAACACCACGCTGCGGTAGGACATCAGCCCCGTGCGCCTGCCGTCCCAAAACGGCGAACTGCACGAAAGCGCAAGCAGGTGCGGCAAAAAGTATCGCGCCTGATTGAAGATATCGATCGTGAGTTCCATATCGCCGATGCCCACATGCACGTGCATGCCGAAAATCAGCAGGCGTCGGGCGATATCCTGCATGTTCTCTTCTAAGGCTTTGTAGCGCAGGCGCGGGGTGATGGTTTGCTCCATCCAGCGCGAGAAGGGATGTGTGCCCGCCGCCACGATGCGCTTACCCTGCGATTCAGCGACCTCAATCAGCGCACCGCGCAGCCGACAGAGTTCCTGACGCACCTCGTGAATGTTCGCGCAGACCTGACTCCCCACCTCAATCTGCGACATCATGAACTCCTCTTTCACCTGGTCCTGTAGGCGCACGCGCCCGTCGGGCAGAATCTGCGCCACATAGGAATCGAGTGCACGGGTCTCCGCGTCGATAATCTGGTACTCTTCCTCAACGCCCAGCGTCAGCGGCACGCCTTTGAACATGGTCTCACCGCTGGGTTAAATACTTCGTTGTGCGCGAAAATCCTGCAATTACTGTCGTAATCTCTTTTCGTGCAAGAGTTGGTCAATCCACAGGCGTTGGGCATCGGTGAGGGGCGAGTCTTGCGAGTAGTCGATCAAGCGATGATGTTGGCATAGACAATAAGCATCGCGTGCATGCTGTGCCAGAACCCCTCCAAATACGGATTCATTCCCGAAAACGGATTTTGATGGCTGATTTTTACCTATTTGGGGATGCGAATTGGGCATAATATAGGGGCGGGGCGACAAGTTGAGCGATTGGCTAAGGATAGCGGAGCATGTAGCGGGGCGTTGGCTGATTCTCGCCATCGATACGCTGCTGGTGGCGTTTCTGATTTATCGGCTGCTGCTGCTGGCGAAGGGCACACGCGCCTATCAGGTGCTGGTTGGGCTGCTGGTGTTCGTGGGCGCGTTGTATCTAAGCGACGCACTGCGCTTGGAGACCATCCACTGGCTGTTGGATCGCATGACCACGTTGGGACCTGTGGCGCTGGTAATCCTGTTCTTTCCCGAGCTACGGCGTGTACTGGAGACGATTGGGCGTGTGGAGTTCTGGCGTAGCAGTTTCGGCATTAATCCCGACCTGGAACCGATTCAGAAAGCCATCGGCGAGGTGGTGAGCGCGGTGCAGCAGATGGCGCGGGATCGCATCGGCGCGCTGATTGTGTGGGAGCGTAAAGACCGCATCGCGCAGGGCGACGGAGTCGAGCTGCAGGCGGAGGTTGGCTCGCCCCTGCTGCGGGCGATTTTCTATCCTGGCTCACCTTTGCACGATGGCGCGGTGATTTTGCGTGGCGCGGAGATTGTGGAAGCCGCCGTCTACTTCCCCACAATCAGCCAGAACCCCGAGATACCGAGCAGCATGCACACGCGCCATCGCGCGGGCATCGGCGCAACTGAAGACTCCGACTGCATCGCGATTATCGTATCGGAAGAGACGGGGCAAATCACGGTGGCGGTAGACGGCGCGTGGACGCAGAATGTGGATGCCGACCACCTACGCCGCCTACTCAGTGACCTGCTCACGGGCGAAGCGCGCCCGCACATCCTGGCACGCATGGGTAGCGCGTTCAGTAATGCACGCAAAAACCGTCCACAGAGTCGAAGACCAGCCACGAACGACGGGAAAAAGGCGGTTTAGGATTTGTAAGGACTTCGCAAAAACCTACGGCTAATCGAACAAACTCGGCTGTTTCTCCGCCTGTATCAACGCTTGAGGCTTGGGGAACAGCGCGTCGAAGTTGGGGAACAGGTCTTCTAAACGCGCCGCGAATTTGTAGAGCTTCTCCACATAGTGCTCACAATCTGCGTCGCCCGCATACTCATCCAGCAAACCAAGGCTGCCATCCTGCTTGCGGTAGACCATAATGTAGTCGCCAATCTGGAAGCGTTTGGCAAGTTCGTATAAGGGGTGGTTGGGCTGCTTGCTCTTTTCGGTAATCCGCTCGCGCCGGCAGAGTTGCTCGATTTCTATCTCGCCATTCAGGATCTGTTTGGCGAGGCGTTGGTAGTCTTCCCCCACTTCGTGAGGCTTACCGTTCAGCAGACTCTCGATGGCGCGATTCAGGAACTCGCGTCCGAACTTCTCATCAGCACGGGAACGCAACGACGCCCCCTTGAAAATCAGCTTACCGTCGTAGCCCTGCAGCACGTAGTTTTTGGTCTTGATAGAGAGCATCGCCTTGTAGCGTCCGTCGTAGGCGAGTCGGATACCTTCGGGCAGTACCTTGCCTACCTGCTCTACGAAGGCGATTTCATCGGCTTCGATTTGCACATGCGCAGGGGGTTGGAAATAGACGCCGTCGGTGTCGATTTCCACCACTACGCCGCCCAAGCGTTCAATTTCGGTGGCGATCAGCTTCACGAGCTCCTGCCCCTTGAGTGTAACGGCTTCGGCGGCGTCGTAGTCGTTGAAGTTGAAGGGCGCGCCGAGATAGCCGTAGTAGGAGTTGATTAATATCTTGAACGAACCTTGCAGTCCATCCCAGTAAGCCGATTCTGCACCCTGTGTCTTTTTGGCGCGGGCTTTGGCATCGAGGCGCAGGTGACGCAGCCGTTCCAGCGTGGGCAGGAACACATCGAGGTGGTCGGCGCTGGGCTTGATGCGATAGTGCAGCATGATGCTGGGATACAGGCTCTCCACATCGGCTTTCACGATGCGCGGAATCAGCCCGATTTTGCGCACTTCGGTGTAGCCACCGGGATACGACCTCGCCGCTTGCTGGGTGGGAATGGCGTAGCCCTGTGCAAGGTAGGCGCGAACGAACATCAGGTTCGCCTTCTCGCCTGTGCCGATTACAGCAAGGTTCTGCAGCGTGTCGGGTAGCATCTGGCACTGGTAGAACTCGGTAGGTAGCGTGAGGTCGGCGAGGCGGCGTGTTTCGTGCACATCTTGCAGGCAGTAGCGGCGCACAGTGTCGGGGTCGGTGCGCCACAGTTCGGGGATAAGCTCGCGCTCCAAGTAAATCCTATCAGGCGCAGCGATGCCGAGTTGCTGGGTGGCTTCTTTCAGCCCGTAGCTCTCCAAGTCGCCCCTGCCGATATCGAATCGTTGCACCGCGAGGTAAGTATCGATCAGATGGCGTCCGTGCGCGTAGGCAGGGGTGAAGGTGCGGTTGTTCGCGCCGATGATGCATTGGCGGGGCGAGCCGAAGCGCAGTTCCGAGCCGTCGCGCCCGAATATCAGCGGTATGCCCAACGCCGTTGCCCGCACTGCCAGATACGGCAAGTCAAAGCCAAATAGGTTGTGCCCTTCAATCACATCGGGGTCGAGTTGCTGGATGCGCTCCACAAGTTGCTCGATGATTGCCTTCTCGTCGCCCTCCAGCAGTTCTTCGTAGCCGCGCGTGTCGCTGAGGGCAATCATCAGCACCTGTGCGCCCGACTGGTCAGGCATAAGGGTACTGGTCTCGATATCGAGCTGCACGCGATGAAGGTCCTGAAAAGTCATACCCTTGAACAGCGTTTTGCCCGAAAGCATGAGGTACTGGCGCTGCAGCGAACCGTAGGCGAGAATCTCGCGATGCTCGTCGCGTAGGGCACGGCGCAGGTTGTCAAGGGCGTCTCGGTCGGCACAGTAGGCGAGGTATTTCAGCATCCGTCGCCCCTCCAGCTCCCCACTCAGCTCCTGCCACTCCACATCGGGGATGGTGATACGCATATCGCTCAACAGCCACGGACGGAATCGCTCCTCTCGAGTGCGTATGACGCCATTCTCGCGGATGAACAGGCGAATGTGGTTGTTCACCGCCTCCACCGCCACGATGTGGGGCGTGGGGTCTTTGCCGAACAGCACGGGGTCGTATTCCAGCGCATGCGCTTGGGGAGCAGGCTGTAGATTGACACTCTCCCCCTCCAACAGCAGTTGCGGCTGGTCAGGCATGGCAGGATTATACCTTGCGGGCAAGGTTCATAAGCGAGGAGGTGCTGCAGGACTCTCCCACCATTACGTGCGAAGATTTTCAAGCATGTGGAGTATCAGCGGAAATCATAAACTAAGGTACAGTAGCAATCGCATCGCCTCGCGGTTGCGGATTCGCCGCGCGCTGTAATCAGCCAAAGCGGTATACTTTCCCACGCATGGCGTGGCTCTTTCTGCTGATTGCAAGTTTGATGGAGATTGTGTGGGCGACAGCGTTGAAGTTCTCGAACGGCTTCACGCGCCTTGTGCCCACTGTGATTGCACTAACCACCGCGTGGGCGAGCTTTTGGTTCCTGTCAATAGCGATTCGCAAGATTCCATTAGGCACAGCGTATGCCATCTGGGTGGGCATCGGGGCGTTGGGCGTGGCGATTGTGGGCATGGTGTGGTTCAAGGAATCGCGCGACTTCTGGCGGTTGTTTTTTATCGGCTTGATTGTGGTGGGAGTGGTAGGCTTGAAGGTTGTCTCGCGCGATGAGTCACTCTGAGGGGCAGAAGGCGGGCTACAGTTGGGCGCGGGCGTCTGCGCTGATGATGACGGCGATTTTCGCCAGCCGTATTCTGGGCATGCTGCGCGATACGGTAATTGCGTTCCGCTTTGGACAAAATGAACTGACAGACGCATACCGCGCGGCGTTTCAGTTGCCCGATCTGCTCTTTTTTATGGTGGCGGGGGGCGCGCTCTCATCCTCGCTGATGCCTGTGTTTTCGGGCTACTGGGAACAGGGGCGCAAAGAGGAGGCGTGGCGTGTGTTCTCGATTGTGGCGACGGTGATGGTGGGTATTACAACCGCGCTGGTGCTGGTTTTGGAACTCGCTGCGCCGCTTGCCGTTGCGCTCATGTTTCCGGGTTTCGACGCTGACCGTCTCGCGTTGACCACGCAGCTCACGCGCATCGTGCTGCCCGCGCAGATTTGCTTTCTGTTGGGCGGGCTGATGATGGCGACGCTGTACGCCCGCAAGCACTTCCTCGCGCCTGCACTGGGACCTAACATCTACAACATCGGCATTATTCTGGGTGGCTTGGTGTTGGCGTTATGGCTGGGCGTGGCGGGGCTGGCGTGGGGCGCGCTGTTGGGGGCGTTTGTGGGGAGTGTGCTGCTCCCCCTACTGGTGATGCGCCGTTTGGGCAGCGCGTTCAGGCTGGAGTTCAACCTCAGGCATGAGGGTGCGCGCGAGGTGTTCCGCCTGATGTTGCCCGTAATGTTCGGGTTGTCGCTGCCGGGCATCTATATGCTGATTCTGCGCGTGTTTGCCTCGTGGCTGCCTGCGGGAGCGATTTCCGCGCTGGATAATGCGAATCGACAGATGCAGGCACCGCTGGGCATCGTGGGACAGGGGATTGCGCTGGCGATTTTTCCTGCGCTGACCTCGCTGGCGGCGCGGGGTGAATGGGGTGCGCTACGCCTCACGCTTCGGCAGGGCTTGCGACTGGTGTGGTTCCTTACCGCGCCTGCTACGGTGTTGCTGATTGTGTTGGCGGAGGACATCAGCCGCGTGCTGCTGCAATACGGTAAGTTCACGGCGGCGGATACGCAGTTGGTGGCGAGCGCACTGCAGGCGTTCGCGCTGGGACTGTTCGCGTGGTCGGGGCAGGCGTTGATTGCGCGGGGCTTCTTCGCGCTGCGCGACTCGCTCACGCCCGTGCTGATTGGCTCCGCTGTGACCGCGCTGTTTGTGCCGCTATGTATGCTGTTGATGCGCGTGATGGACTGGGGGCATGTGGGCTTGGCGCTGGCGACCTCGATTGCAGCAACGGCGCAGATGGTGTGGATGTTCCAGATTCTGAACCGCCGTGTGCCACCTGCCGAGTCCGCTGAGTCTGCCCCGCTGATGGGATTTTTGTTGCGCAGCGGGTTTGCGACATTACTCATGGGCGTGCTCGCCTACGGGCTGCACTGGGGGCTGTATACTGCGCTGCCCGATTTTCAGGTCAACATTAGGTCGCTGCTCATCGGGTTGCTGGTTGCCAGCCTCAGTATGGGCGCGTACCTGTGGCTGTGTGAGCGACTTAGCGTGCGCGAAGTAGACTACGTAAAGCGCGCCTTCAACCGTCGCGCGTAGGGTAGGCTCGCCCATCGTCAGGTACAATCTACGCGGAGGCGAACGGACGATGCCGTCGGAGATGATTCACCTAGAAGGTCACGTAATTGACTCGCTTACGCTGTCGAAGGTGCTGGACATCCTCTCATCGTATGAGGGCGTGCGGTACGAGGTGCGCCATGCGAGAATCGGACATACACGTGCCGAACCGAGCAAGTTCGATATCCTCGTGGAAGCCGACACGGAAGACCTATTGGAGCGCGCTTTAGAGGAGGTACAGCAGCACGGGGCGTACTTCGCGCACGCCGATGCACAACTGGAGCCTGCGCCCAAAGACGGCGTGTTCCCCGAAGATTTCTACTCCACTACGAACTTGGAGACTTTCGTGCGCGTGCATCATCGCTGGGTGCATGTGGAGAACATCGAGATGGACTGTGGGGTGCGGGTATGGCAGGAGGAGGGTCAGTGGCGTGCATCGACAATCCCGATGGCGCGAGTGAAGCAAGGCGACTTGATTGTAGTGGGGCACGAGGGCATCCGCGTCACGCCCCCTGAACGGCGCGACCCGACCTCCGTGTTCGCGTTTATGGGCAGCGATGTGTCGTCCGAGAAGCCCAAAGAGCGTGCTGTGCGCGGCGTGGCTGAAGAGGTGCGCAAAGCCAAAGCGCGTGGCGAAAAGGTACTGTTCGTCGGGGGACCCGCCATCGTGCATACAGGCGCAGGACCCTACTTAGAGCAGCTTATCCGAAACGGCTGGATCGATGTGCTGTTCGCAGGCAACGCGCTCGCCGCGCACGATATCGAATCGGCGATGTATGGCACTTCGCTCGGCGTCTCGCTCGACTTGGGTTCGCCCGTTACGCACGGACACCAGCACCACATCCGCGCGATTAATCGCATCCGCTTGCTGGGCGGGCTGAAACAGGCGGTGGAGCAGGGGGTACTCACCAAAGGCGTGATGTATACCTGCGTGAAGCATGGCGTGCCGTTCGTGTTGGCGGGCAGCATTCGCGACGATGGTCCCTTACCCGAAGTGATTACCGATGTGCTGGAGGCGCAAGACGCGATGCGAGCGCACATTCCAGGCGTGGGGGTGGCGATTATGGTCGCCACCACGCTGCACTCGGTCGCCACAGGCAACATGCTGCCCGCTTCCGTGCGCGTGTTCTGTGTGGACAGTGACGCCGATACGGTGATTAAGCTTACGGACCGAGGCACGCACCAGACCTTCCCGATTGTGACCGACTGCCACTTTTTTATGAAGGAGCTGGCGCTGCACTTGGTGGAGCCGTTTCGGAAGCAATAAGGGGCGGTACGAGGGCGTTCCCGCCGTCGTATCGCAGAGTGTTTAGATACACGGGTTCGGTGCGTTAAAGTGTTTCAGATTCGTCGCGGGAGTGTTGCTGCCCATATAATCCATGGGGCTTTCCTAAGGGTGTATTAGAAAGAAGATGCCAACTCCCCCAATCCCGCTCCCGAGCGTACTGAAAAAGTTGACGGCGTTATTATCCAGCCATCGAATGCCGCGGTGAGGCGATGTGGGCGCGTCGCAGCAAACGCGTTTCTCGCCGATGGTTTGGCAAATGGGGCATCGGAAACGCGCCTGCACAGTTGCGCCCAGAATACTGTCCAACAACATGCCCAGTACGCCTGCACTTGCCGCCACGCCGATAGCTGTTGCATCACTCAGCAGCGGTGCGCAAAGCAGGGCAATCACCACTGCGCTTCCGACTCCCCCAAGCGTGCCTGCCAAACTCACGCCGCCCGACTCGCCTTTGGGGATTGGCTTGCCCGTGGTAATCAG
>FMJZ01018514.1_pt1 | contig 11262 bp, 12 predicted proteins | sample 1987881 | NCBI WGS metagenome assembly FMJZ01 (sample SAMEA4378227, study PRJEB15110) | soil metagenome | biome: soil; feature: Field; material: Soil | place: India | collected 2015-03-11 | depth 0 m | reverse complement strand
AAAAAAATTGTCAATGATTTAAATATTAAATCAAAAACAGTGGAAGAATGCCCAAAAAGGTAACGCCTATGGTGCAAAATAAAATAGCAATTTCAAGTTCTCTTGAATAAATTGGTTTAGATACTTCCACAGGCTCTTTCATATACATATACATTACAATTCTTAAATAGTAGTAAGCTGATATAACAGTAAAAATCACAGCAATAACTACAAGCCATGTAAATCCTGTTTTGACTGCCTGAAGAAATATGTTGAACTTAACAACAAATCCTGCTGTTGGTGGGACTCCTGTAAGAGAAAACATAAATATGAGCATGGCAAAAGCAAGGGCAGGATGAAATTTATGAAGTCCTTTATAGTTTTCAATATCCTCTTCATTAAATGCAATAACCATTGCAAAAGCACCTATATTCATCAATGTATAAATAAACATATAAGCAACAATTGCAGTTAAACCTGACTGTGTTCCTACAATCAATCCAATTATTATATAGCCTGCGTGGGCTATGCTTGAATAGGCAAGCATTCTTTTTATATTTCTTTGTATAAGAGCGAAGAAATTCCCAGTTAACATTGTAGCAATAGAAAGCACAATAAAAAAGTTGCTCCAATCAACATAGTAATCTTTGAAAATTTCAATCAAAACCCTACCAAAAGCACCAAGAATTGCTACTTTTGGCAAAGTAGATATAAAAGCAGTTACAGGTGTGGGTGCACCTTCGTAAACATCAGGAGCCCACATATGAAATGGAACAAGAGCTATTTTGAAACAAAGGCCAACTATAAAAAGTCCAAGTCCTATAAAAATCAATGGATTGTAATTTGAAATAACCTTTACAATTAAAAGAAAATCTGTTGTATTTGTTGCTCCATAAATAAAAGCGATTCCAAAAAGCATAATTGCTGATGAAAATCCACCAAGCATGAAATATTTAACCGCAGCTTCATTTGCACGCGGGTCATATCTTCTAATCCCAACTAATGCATATATGCTTAAAGACATAAGCTCAAAGGATAAAAAGAAGCTTATTAACTCTCTTGCAGAAACAAGTAACATCATACCAATTGCAGAAAAGATGATAAGAGCTATGCTTTCATTAAACAAGATTAATTTTTCTTTTAAATATGAAGTGAAAACAAGCAAAGATATGAGAGTTCCAATGGTTATAATAAGCTTCAGGTATATCGTTAAGAAGTCATTTAAAAACATTCCACCGAAAGCTTCACCTTCAAAAGATGGAATAAACAATGCAAAAATAACTAAAAATAAAACAGAACTCCATACTAAAACTTCACTCTTAAGTTTCAACAATCCAGCAAGCAAAATCAATGATGCAAAACCAGTAAGAGCTATCTCAGGTATAAGAGCTTCATACTGCAAAGGAATTTGCGGTACAGTCATTTCATTGCCTCCACTGTCTGTGTTATATAAGTTATAAGCTCTTTTACAGAGATATCCATGAAACTTAAAAGAGCATTTGGATAAAAACCAATCCAAAAAACAACTAAAACAAGAGGAAACAGAGTAACAATTTCTCTTGCATTCAGATCACCATAGCCAGGTATGTGATAGAGCAATGCCGGATTTGTTTTTTCAAAAAAAACTCTCTGGTAAAGCCATAACATATAAGCTGCTCCAATAATTAATGCAGTTGCTGCTAAAACACACATAAGTTTCCATGCTTTAAAAGCTCCAAGAAGTATCAAAAACTCACCGATAAATCCATTTGTTCCTGGAAGTCCAATTGAAGCAAGTGTAAAAATCATAAAAAATGCTGAATATGCAGGCATAACTGTAGCTACTCCTCCATAATGAGCTATCTGGCGTGTATGGGTTCTCTGATAAACAATTCCAATACATAAAAATAGTGCTCCTGTAACTATTCCATGATTGAGCATCTGAAGAATTGCACCCTGTATTCCCTGTTGATTTAAAGCAAAAATTCCCAGTGTTACAAATCCCATATGGCTTACAGAACTATAAGCGATAAGACGTTTAAGATCTTTTTGAATCAAACATATTAAAGCACCATATATAATTGCTATGACTGAAAGAACCATCATAAAAGGTTTCATTGCAACAGTTGCCTCTGGAAACATCGGAAGATTAAATCTAAGAAATCCATACGCTCCCATTTTAATGAGAACTCCTGCAAGTATTACACTTCCTGCTGTTGGTGCTTCAGTGTGTGCATCTGGAAGCCAGGTGTGCACAGGCCACATAGGAACTTTAACTGCAAAAGCTGCAAAAAAAGCCCAGAATAACCACATCTGCATTTTATATGGATAAGGAGTTTTCATAAGAGTAAGAATATCTGAAGTTCCTGTATAAAAATAAAGAACAAGAATTCCCACAAGCATAACAACACTGCCAATAAAAGTATACAAAAAGAATTTTATTGCTGAATAAATTCTTCTTGGTCCACCCCATACTCCGATAATCAAATACATTGGAATAAGCATCGCCTCCCAAAAAATATAAAAGAGAAATATATCAAGGCTCATAAATACACCAATCATTGCAGAATGAGTAAGAAGCAAAGCAGCATAAAACTCTTTTATCTTTCTGTCAATCTCTTTCCATGAAACTGTTATACAGAGAATTGTAAGAAGGCTGCTTAAAAGAATGAAAAGAATACTTATCCCATCAACTCCAATAGAGTATTTTATTCCCCATTGAGGAATCCACACATACTCTTCTTTAAACTGCATCATAGCAGTAGATTTATTAAAAGATATATACAAAGGAATGCTAAAAATAAACTCTATGATTGAGATTATAAGGGCTAAAAATTTTATTAACTCTTCTTTATCTCTTGGAATTATTGCAATCAGAACAGCACCAGCTACTGGAAAGAAAATAAGAATTGAAAGAATTGGAAACTGCATATTATTAACAGCAATACCGGATATCAAAATAACACTCCCTACAAGAACACCAACTAAAAGCGAAATCAGAAGATGCTTTTTAAGCTCAGAATTATTAATATTTTGAGTTACCACTTCCCCATGCATTTTTTAACCTCATAAATTGAGAATTATTAAAACAAAAATAATTATTCCAGCTATCATAAAAATCGCATACTGTTGAAGCTGACCAGTCTGAATTGGTTTTATCAATAAACCTGTTTTATAGATAAGTTTTGGAATTCCATTAACAATTCCCTCTATTATTTTTATATCTGTAATTCTTTCTACACCTTTATCAGCAATCCATAAAGTGGGTTTTACAAATAAAAAACTATAAAGCTCATCTACGTAGTATTTATTCCATAAGACTTTATAAACTCCAGAGAAAGTCTTTGTAAGTCTTTCAGAAATTGTAGATTTTATAATATACATATATCCAGCAATCAGTATGCCAGCTAAACCAGCAATAATTGACATTATCATTACAAATTTTTCTTGCTCATGAGACACTATTAGCACAGGTTTAGAGACAACTGGTTCAAGAAAATGAGAAATAGAAAAGTATCCAACAACAACTGAACCAATTGCAAGAACTATTAGTGGAACTGTCATTATTGGAGGTGATTCATGAACATGATTAAACTCTTCTGGTGTACCTCTAAATTTTCCATGAAATGCAACAAATAAAATCCTGAATGTATAAAAAGCAGTCAAAGCTGCTGTAACTGTTCCGAGAAACCAGAGAAACTTCCCGTAGGGTTTAGCAGAAGCAAAGGCAGACCATAAAATTTCATCCTTACTGAAAAATCCTGAAAATCCTGGAATTCCTGCAATAGTAAGAGAAGCTATCAAAAAAGTAATATATGTGATAGGCATTTTTTTTCTCAATCCACCCATCTTGTATATATCAAGTTCACCAGCCATTGCGTGCATTACACTACCTGCTCCCATGAATAAAAGAGCCTTAAAGAAAGCATGTGTGTATAAATGGAATATCCCTGCACCGTATGCAGCCACCCCGCAACCAATAAACATATACCCAATCTGACTTATTGTTGAGTATGCAATGATTCTCTTCATGTCTCTTTGTACAAGTGCTATTGTTGCAGCAAAAAAACTTGTTACAGCACCTACTATTGCAACAACTGCAAGTGCAATATCTGACATTCCATAAATAGGATTAAGCCTCGCAACCATAAATACTCCTGCAGTAACCATTGTAGCTGCATGAATCAAAGCACTTACAGGAGTCGGACCTTCCATTGCATCAGGAAGCCAAACATGAAGAGGAATTTGAGCAGATTTACCAACAGCACCACAGAAAAGTAAAAGAGCTATAAGAGTAATGAGATCAACACTCCATCCAAGCAGATTTATTGTCTGCCCCTGAAGCCCTGAGATTTTAGAGAATATATCTGTGTAATTTAATGCATAAACATTTATGAAGAGAAGAAAGATTCCAAGTGCAAAACCGAAATCACCAATTCTGTTAACAATAAAGGCTTTTTTACCTGCATCAGAGGCTGATTTTTTCTTATACCAGAATCCAATTAAAAAGTAAGAGCAAAGTCCAACCGCTTCCCATCCAAAATAAAGCATAACAAGATTATTGCCCATAACAAGCATAAGCATTGAAAAGACAAATAGATTTAAGTAAGCAAAGTATCTGGCATATCCTGGATCACCATGCATATATCCAACAGAGTATACATGAATTAACCAGCCAACAAAACATACTACAAAAAGCATTACAGCAGTAAGCTGATCAATAAGATATCCAAAGCTTATTTTTAAATCATCAGAGAGTATCCATGTATATATGTCATATTCAATAGTCTTTCCAGAGAAAACTTGATCAATAGCAAACAATGCAACAACAAGAGAGCCCAAAATTGAAAGCACCCCAGCCCAGCTTACTGTTTTAGGTGATACAAATCTACCTATAAAAATGTTAAAAAGAAATCCTGCTAAGGGAAAAAGAAGTATCAATATGTAGTACTTTTCCATCTTAACCTCTCAAATTGGCAATATCATCAGAGTGATTGATACCTGTGTTTCTAACAAGAGCAAGAACAATTGCAAGTCCTATAACAGCCTCACATGCAGCAACTGCTATTGAAAATAAAACAAAAATCTGTCCAGTTAGATTAGCATTATAATAACTAAATGAAGCAAAGGCGATATTAACAGCATTAAACATTATTTCAAGACACATAAGCATTACAATCAGATCTCTTCTTATTAAAAAACCAATTAAACCTATACTGAACAGAGTAGCACTCAATAATAAATACGAACTAAGAGATATCACTTGGTCTCCTTATCGATTGGAGTTTTCTTTGCAATGATAATTCCACCTACAAGAGCAATCAGTAAAACCAAAGAAAGTATTTCAAATGGCAAAAAATAGTAAGAATAAAGAAGTTTACCTAATAAAGTTACATCAGATTTAATTAAAACATTTTCTGATGATTTTACAGTTCCCAAGAAAATATATAAGCCTCCCAAAAATAGAAAACCTGCAGTTAATCCTGCAACAGAAAATTTTACAAATCTTTTGTGTCTAAGCTCTTCTTTTATACTCATAATCATTATTGCAAAAATAAACAATACCAAAACTCCTCCTACATAAACAATAATCTGAATAATCATTAAAAATTCAGCATTTAAAAAAAGAAAAATTGCTGCTACATGAAGAAGAAAAATTAAAAGAAAAAAAGCACTATGAATAATATTTTTGGAAGCAATTACAGCAATGCTTAAAATAGTAAGACTTATAAAAAAATATATATAGAAACCTTGCTCAATTAGCGGATTCATCAGCTACCTCCCTCTTTATCTCAACAACTCTTTTAATTGGAATTGGTTTCTGTTCTCTTTTTGTCTTAGGCCATCTTGATGGATCAATTCCGGGTGGTTGCCAGAATTTATTAAAATAAAAATCAGCTGGCCATTTACTTGCAAACTCATCCCAATTTTTAAGCAGCTGTTCTTTATTGAAAATTAGATTATTTCTTGAATACGATGAATATTCAAAATCTTCTGTAAGTACTAAAGCACAAACAGGACAGGCTTCTACACAATAGGCACAAAATATACATTTTGAAGCATCAATAATGTAGTCTATTACAACCATCTTATTTTCTCTTTTTTCTCTCTTAACATAAATACATCTTGAAGGACAAACTGTTGTGCATCTCATACAGCCTATACATTTATCATTATCTGTAAATGGATCTCTTACAAGAGCATGCTTGCCTCTGAAACCATCATGAATCTTTCTTCTTTCAAAAGGATATTGTATGGTTACGGGTTTGCTAAAAAGCATTTTCAATGTCAAAAAAAGTCCCTTAAATATTTCAACCAGAAAAATCGTATTTACAATCTCCTTTAATTTCATGTCACCTCACAAATAATACTTAAAAATTGAAGTAAACACAATGTTAAGCAAAGCTAAAGGAATTAAAATCTTCCATCCAATTGCCATTAGCTGGTCATATCTGTATCTTGGAAGAGTTCCCCTGAGCCAGAAAAATAAAAATATGTGAAAATAAACCTTCAAAAGAAACCATACAATACCTGGAATTGATCCTAATACTGGTAAAACTTTTATTAAAATTGGTGGAATTGTCCATCCTCCCCAGAAGCATATTGTTGCAAGTGCAGACATACAAAACATTGCAAGGTATTCAGCAAGATAAAAAAGTGAAAATCTTATACCAGAATATTCAACAAAGTATCCTGCTACAAGTTCTGTTTCTGCTTCTGGAAGGTCAAATGGTAATCTGTTTGTCTCTGCAAGCATGGCAACTAAAAAAACAAAGTATCCAAGAAACTGAGGAAATAAAAACATTCCATACCAGTATTCTGCCTGTCTGTTAACAATCTCTGTTAAATTAAAGGACTCAGCCATAAGAATAACTCCAACAAGGCTTAATCCAAGAGCAACTTCATAGCTTATCATCTGGGCTGCTGAACGAAGTCCTCCCAAAAAGGCATACTTTGAGTTTGATGCCCATCCTGAAAAAATTATTCCATATGTTCCAATTCCAGCTATACCGATAACATAAAGTAAGCCTACATTTATATCTGCAATAACCCAGTTTTTATTTACAGGAATTACAGCAAAGGTGCTTAAAGCTGCTGTTAAACTAATGAGTGGAGCTATTCTGAAAACATTACTGTCCGCTTTTATGGGAATAATATCTTCTTTGAAAATAAGTTTTACAACATCGGCAATTGGTTGAAGTAGCCCATGATGTCCAACAACCATAGGACCAAGCCTTAGTTGAATATGTCCTATCACCTTTCTCTCTGCATAAGTAGCATAAGCAACATGCAGCATAAGAATTCCAAAATAAACTGTAGTTTTGAGGATCGCTACAGCTATAACCCAAATCGTATCCATTATCTATCACACTCTCCTAAAACTATGTCAATTGAGCCGATATTTGCTATTACATCTGCAACTAACGAGCCTTCACACAGTTTTGGTAATACTCCCGCATGAACAAAAGACGGAGCACGGACTCTCATTCTGTAAGGCTTTGAAGAATCATCACAAACAATATAAAATCCAAGTTCTCCTCGTGGTGCTTCAACAGAAGCATAAACTTCTGTAAATTTTTGAATAAACTCCTTAATTTGCTTATCTTCAATATATAACTCAAAAATAATATCTTTTTTATCAATTTTTAGTGGAGACTCTGGCATCCTAATTCTTAAAGCATTCTCAGCAAGAATAGAACCCTCAGGAAGTTTTTCAATACATTGTTTTATAATTTTTGCAGACTGTCTGAATTCAAGCATCCTACATTTATATCTGTCGTAAATATCCCCATTCTTACCAAGTGGAACTTCAAAATCCACTTTATCATAGGCATCATAAGGAAAAAACTTACGAACATCATAGTAAACACCTGAACCTCTTAGTGTTGGTCCTGTAAGTCCCCAGTTTATCGCTTCTTCAGCTGTAATTACTCCTACTCCTTTTGTTCTCTTCAACCATACTCTATTACGGTCTATTAATGTTTCATACTCTTCAACTTTTCTATGAAATTCCTCTGTGAATTTATAAGTTTTATCAAGGAATTCATTATTTACATCACATCTTACTCCACCAACTCTTGGATAACTAACTGTTAATCTTGCACCGGTTACCATTTCAAATAATTCAAGCAGATATTCTCTGTCCCTCATAGCATAAAGAAAAACAGTCATTGCACCTATATCAAGAGCATGAGTGGCTATCCAAACAAGATGACTACAAATCCTTGCAATCTCAGACAGCATTGTTCTTATAAATTTTGCTCTTTCAGGAATTTGAATCCCAATAAGTTTTTCAACTGCTATACAAAACCCTACATTATTTATCATACTTGAAAGATAATCCATTCTATCAGTGATAGGAAGAGATTGGACATAAGTTAAATCTTCAGAAAGCTTTTCAACTCCTCTGTGTAAATAACCTACATAGGGAATGCATCTTTTTATTACTTCTCCTTCAAGTTCAAGGACAAGACGAAGAACTCCATGCGTTGCTGGGTGTTGTGGTCCCATATTAACAGTGAGTTCTTTTACTGTTCTAATCCTGTCTTGCATTTTCCTTCCATGCTTTTGCACTCTCTTTTAACTCCTTGTATGTATCCCATTCTTTATCTGCAAGAGCGCTTTTAACTGGATAGTCTTTTCTTAAAGGAAAACCTTTCCAATCCTCAGGCATGAGTATTCTTCTAAGGTCTGGATGTCCTATAAATTGTATTCCAAACATATCATAACATTCTCTTTCAAACCAATTAGCTGTTGCCCACAAATCCGCAACTGAGTCTATACAACACTCTTGCTCTGGCACCTGTGCCTTTATTCTGAGTCTGTGTTTATATTTAATTGACATAAGATGATAAACCACATCAAAACGGGGTTCTCTAAAACCAAGATAATCAACCGCTGTAAGATCTACAAGATAATCAAACTCTAACCCTGGTGTATTTTTTAAATATGCAAGAATAACTTTCATTTTTTCTTTTTTTACAACAATTGAACATTCGTCTCTAAAACATATAGACCATAAAACTTCTTCAGAAAATTCGTCTCTAATCCTTTTTATTATCTCTATAGGATTCATAACTACACCTTCTCTCCGATTTATCAATTAAACAAAGTCCTGAAATGCAGCCTGTTTTTTTATGGAGATCACTTTTTATTTTTTCCTGTAATTTTAATACTCCATCTATTAAAGCTTCAGGTCTTGGTGGACATCCAGGAATATAAACATCCACAGGTAAAATTTCATCTACTCCCTGAACAGTGCTGTAAGTATTAAATATTCCACCACTACAAGCACAGCTTCCCATTGCAATAACATATCTTGGCTCTGGCATTTGATGATAAAGATTAACTATCACAGGAGAGATTTTTTTTGTTACTGTTCCTGCAATTATCATTACATCTGCTTGTCTTGGAGTGGCTCTGAAAATTATACCGAATCTATCAAGATCATAATGAGATGCCCCAGTTGCCATCATCTCAATTGCACAGCAGGCAAGTCCAAATGTAAGAGGCCATAAAGAAGAACGTCTTCCCCAACTTGCTATTTTATCAAGTGTTGTAATGATCGTATTTGCTGCTGGAACTATTTTAATACCCTTTTCTATTTCCACAGGCTCTGTAACAGTATCAACAATATGAATCATTCCTTTCTCCAATTAAAAACATTCTTACCAATTGCATAGAAATAACCGATGAGTAAAATAAAAATAAAAAGATACATTTCTATTAAAGCATAAAATCCGATCTTTTTATATACAACTGCCCAAGGATAAAGGAAAATAGTTTCAACATCAAATATAACAAAAACTAATGCAACAATATAAAATTTAACATCAAACCTTTCCCATGCATCTTCCACAGAAGGAATTCCACATTCATATGGGGTCAGTTTCAATGTATAACTTATTTTGGGGCGAAGCAATCTACTAAGAAAAAGCATCGAAAGCCCAATAATAATTGAAATAATTATTACTATCAAAACTGGCAGATATCTGTGTATTAAAGCATCTGACTCCATTTACCACCCTTAAAAGTGATAGCCAATATTATAACAAAAATAGATAAAAAAAAGAATGGCTCTCTGCAAGTTACAGAGAGCCATAAAGATTCTACTTGGTTTCTTTCGGAGCGAATAATTCTTCTTCTTTTAAAAGTCTTTCCCAGTTTCTGTCAATCATCTGTTGAATCTGTTCAATAAGATGTTCTTTTCCCGGTTCAAAAATATGTTTAAATCTTCCCTGCGCTTTCAGAAAATCAACAATAGGTTTTTTTTCTTTTGGCTTAAATGTAACTCTTGTAACTCCATTTTCCACTTCATACAGCGGCCAGAAACAGGTCTCAACTGCTAAACGACTTAAAAGTATAGCATCATCTGTTCGACTTCTCCATCCACGATTACATGGAGTAAAAATGTTCATAAACTTTGGTCCTGGTGTCTCTATCGCCTTTCTTACTTTTTTCATTAGGTCGGGCCAGTGGCTTGGTGATGCTTGAGCCACATAGGGTATTCCATGAGCTGCCATAATTTTTGTTAAGTCCTTTCTTTGTTGAGTCTTGCCAGGAATTACTGCTCCAGCTGGGCATGTTGTTGTATCTGCAAAAGTTGGTGTTGCACCAGAACGTTGAATTCCTGTGTTCATATATGCACCATTGTCATAACAAATATAAAGCATGTCATGTCCACGTTCCATAGCTCCTGAGAGGCTTTGAAAACCTATATCGTAAGTACCACCGTCACCACAAATAGCAATGAATTTTATATCTTCATTAATCTTTCCTTGTTTTTTTAGCGCTCTATACATTGATTCAACACCAGACAGTGTTGCTGCTGCATTTTCAAAGGCATTGTGAATCCATGGCACTTTCCATGCTGTATAGGTTGATATACAGGATGATACCTCAAGACACCCTGTAGAAGAGGCAACAACTACAGGATAATCACATGCTGCAAGAAGAATCATCTTAACTACTGTTGGTGCTGCACAGCCTGCACAAAGACGATGACCTGCGGTAAATCTTAATTCTTTTTTAGACAGTTCTTTTAAATTAAGTGGTGTAGCCATTTTACTCCCTCACTCCAATGTATTCTTTAAGAATTTTTATTTTCCCTGTCTTTGAAATCTGTATTAACTCTTCAATAACCTGTGCTGCATGCTCTGGCATGTAGTCTCTTCCTCCAAGACCATATATTCTGTTGATTAAAATAGGCTTTTGACTGAAATTACAAAGACTTGCTGATATATCAAGATAAAGAGGTCCGAAAGAACCACCAAATGCATCTGCTCTGTCAAGAACGCATACTGC
>FMJZ01005119.1_pt1 | contig 11269 bp, 6 predicted proteins | sample 1987881 | NCBI WGS metagenome assembly FMJZ01 (sample SAMEA4378227, study PRJEB15110) | soil metagenome | biome: soil; feature: Field; material: Soil | place: India | collected 2015-03-11 | depth 0 m | reverse complement strand
CCCGTTCTTAGAAATTGGGTTCGACAGGAGCCTCACCCTCTCAGTAGTCAAAACCAAAGCGCAATGACGCAATAAGTTCATTGACAATTTCTGGAGAAGCAAACTACTGCCTGACCAAAGGATTTTCACGGGCTTGAAGTTGTTGCTAACTTCACAGGCTTCTTTGAGTTTGCACTTTCCCAAACAGCCTCAGCGACCCGTAAATCTCTTGCGCCATCCCAAAGTGTGCTTGCTGGTTTAACCTCTCCCAAACACGCTTTCGCAAACGCCGCAATTTCATCTCGGTAGCCGAAAGTGCCTTCTGCCTTTGTTGCCAAAATTTCCGTCCACTCAGGTGTCCAAGCAAAAACCTGTGTCCTTCCGCCAACTTTGAACTCAGGGAGAAGCAAATCCTTTGGTCGGTAACGCAAATAAAGCATTTCAATTACCTCAAGGTAGCAACCGCTGCCTGATAAGCAAAGCCTTTCACGAATTTTCCAGTCTTTCGCTTCCAGCGAGTTCAGGTTCATGACGAACGGGACACCGCTTTGAAATTCGCCGACAATTGCATAAGCGAACATGTTAGCGTTCAATCGGTAAAGTTTCGCATTCACTTCAGCAATTTCACCGCAGAAGAACCGAGCGAGATTGAACAAGTGGACTGCTTGACCGATCAGAAACGCCTTCGCTGGCTCTTCAATGCCCCAAATTGCGGGATAAGGTCCGTTGGAGAACTCAATTTGAAGGCAGTGGATACCACCAAATTCTTGGCTTTCAGCAATTTGCTTTGCCATCTTGTAGCCAATGGCGTAACGCTTCATGTAAGCGACTGCGCCCCATAAGCCTTTCTCTTCGGCGTATTGAGCCAATGAAAGCGCTTCATCAAAGGAAATTGCTGATGGCTTTTCTACGAAAATAGGCTTGCTTGCGTCCAAGCAAATTTTCCCTACCTCAACATGCATTTGCGGTGAACCGACGATGATAACGCCGTCAAGTTCTTCCTTTTCAAGCATCTCCCTCACATCGGTATACCAACGGAGTGCACCGAAGAAGCGAGCATTTCGCTTAGCGAGTTCTTCCTTGAGGTCGCAAACGGCGACGAGTTCAACTTCAGGGATAGTGCGGAGCGTGGGGTAAAGCGCAGAGGTTGCATGACCACCACAACCCACAAACCCAATCCTCGCCTTCTTGTCCGACATTTCAACCTTCCCCCTTTGGTCGTATTAAGTTTGCGCCTTCGTGCTTTCTTTGTTCTGTCAATACAACCTTTCTCACTTGATCGGTTCACCTTCAAGGATAACTGTCACCTCTGCCCTCACGCTATAACCCTCAAGCCGCTCGCAGGTGAAACTGACTGTGTTGTAGCCAGCGAGCACTTCTGGAACTTCACCCCGAGGCAAAACCTTTTGGATAAACTTGCCCCGTTCGTCATAAAGCCGACAATCCGACGGGGAGAAGAATTCCAAATATTGCCCGCTTTCTAAAGCCAAAGGGAAAACAAGCCGCTTGCCGTTGACGCTTACCGTCGGGTTGACCAACTTCCCTTTCGTCACCGGCAGCGCTTTGATGGGACTGATGTAGCACTGCACCTCTTCGTTTGGCGGCAGGTTGTTGTAGTAAATGGTTAACCCGCTGACAGCGTGGCGTATGAGCGGGTTACGGTAAATCGCATAAATGTCGCCGTAAGGCCAAATGTAATCACTATGCCTTTCGGCGTCCCGCTCCTTGAAATGCAACTCAAAGTAACGCCAACCGTTAAAGTCCACGATAACATAATGCTCGTCAAAAGTCCCCCAATATTGGGGCGGGTTCGTCAGTTGGAAGTTCAAAACTTCACCCTTGCCATCGCCATAAATCCAAACACCCAACGCCCCAAACTGGCGCAAGTCCAGAGGTGGTGAAAAGGTTTTCGTCACTTTAGTCCATGTCCCTCTTCGCTCTTTGCCCCCGTTCCTTGCCCTATAACAGCCGCTTACCTCCCCAATCTTAACTTGTTCGGTGGACGGCATCAACGAACAATTTACTCCTGCTGCACATTCCGCTATCCATAAGCTTTCCCTAAAGTCCACAATGATCCGACCGTCGGGGCTTTCGTAAGGTGAGGCAACTTCCAACGCTTGAATCCTGAGTCTGAGGAGTTGAGCGGCGAACCGATTGCGAACCGTCCAAACTTCGCTGCCATCACCTAAGCCCGTGATTTTGTGTTTGAGGTAATCGGTGGGGACAAATGCCCATTCGCCATCGGCAATTTGCACAAGGAGAAATTCCTCGCCTTCTGCCTTTAACTTCTCCTTGACTTCTTCGGGGAAGTGACGGGCAAGACGAAGCCGCTCGTAGCGACCGATCAGTTCAAGGTATTCGTCCTGACGGGCATTCCGTGGTTCGCCCAACTCGATGCCTTGAAACGACATGGGCATGTCGTAGGCGAGGGCTTTGCAACACAGATACTCCACCTCGTCGGGCAGTTCGGCGTAAGTGTTTTCGCTCGGACCCAAAATCGCCCACCAACCCAATTGTGCAGGCAGCAGGCTGCCCGTCCGATACTCTTCGTTTGCCTTGCAATGGATGTCCACGAACTTTTTGAGCCCCCAGTTAGGATGGTCCCACGCTCCGATGCGGGAGTGAAAAGTCCACGAGTGGTAGTCCCAATCGCTCGCTTCCACCATCATCCGTCCCTTCAAGGGGCTGAAAATCGCCGCCCGCATCTTGGAGACGCCATACCAACCGCCCGGCATCCCTTCCGCACCGTCCATGTAAATCATGTCAATGCCGCAAGTGTTGACCACCCTCGCGACATTTTCGGCGATTTCATCCACCAGCGAACTGTTTTCGTCGGGGAAGAAAACGGTATAGCGGCAGTAGAGGTGCTCAACAGGTTCGCCCTTATTGTGGTTGGACGATTTCGTCCCCAAAGCGCCCCGACGACAGTCGGCAAACCCTGGCGGGTCTTGGGAGAGGGCGGTATACTGGATGAGTTCGTCGCCGATTTGAACGACGTTGCCCCGACTGGCATATGCCCATATAACATCCAACCCTTTGGGCGGTTCCGTTGTCGGAATGAAAGTTGCTTTTTCATCCACTGACTCTGCCAGCGTGAAGATAGCGTCTTTCTTCAGCCGCTTGTCGGGAACAGGCGTGACAAACGGGTCATGGGGCGAAATGCCGAAATGAACATGTAATCCTGCCATCAAGCCAGCGGCATGGATTTTTCCGACGACTTCCTTCAAACCCTCCAGCCCGTTGGGGAAAAGGTTTTTGTGCGGTTGGTAGTGACCGAAGGAACTGTCCCAGCCAATCATGTGAATGAGGGCGATGCCCGCCTTCTTGCAAAGCCCAATCCATTCGTCCACATTTGCCTCGGAAACGACGGCGAAGCCATAAGAGCCCCGCGTCTCTTCGGCATCCAAGGCGAACGGTCCGCCGACAGGTGAGGAAAGCATCCCTTCGCTGATGACGACTTCCTTGAGCACCGAACGCAATCGGTCAAAGGGGCAGCCAACCAAAACGGCTTTGGCACCCGAAATTTGATACTTGGGGAAACAAACGGCACTTAATGATGGGAAGACACCACCTGTCAAATTGAACCCGACCCGGAAATCCTGCACCCTCAGGCAGCAGGTAAACTCGCCGTCCGATACGATGCCTGAAGTCCAGTTGACATGTTTTGCCATTTTGACCCTTAACGAGCAGAACACCAGTTCATCTATTCGCTCATCGCTCACCGATTCCACTTCAAAAACGAAGTAACGCTTTTTCGCCGTCGCCTTGATCACGACGGTGATGTTCACTTGGGGAAATTCAAAGGTTAGCCTGCCGTTGGCAAACGAGCATTGGGACGGTTCGTAACTTTTGCCTTGCTTCCGGATAACGGCGAACGGTTGGAGCGGCTCGCTGGCGCAGTAGTTCTTGCTCGTCCTTTTGTCCACGAATCCGATGCTTCGTCCGTTGGCGTCAATGACAAGGTGGACGAAATCGTTCTCAAGCGTCATCTCTCGCCCATCTCCCTTACCTTTGTCAACAAATGCACTTTTCGCCAGCCAAATTGTTGTTGCCTTCAAAAATGACCGGCGACCAATTGTCCATCGCTTTTGATGTCCTTCCTCCACCCTGACCACCCCCCTTTAAGCAATTGTCAAGACATTTTGTAGCCACAAGCGTAGTGCAGGCAAAATCATCTCAGTTAAGTGTCAGCCCTTGCTTCTGCTGTTACTAGCGCAACTCAAAAATCAAAGGCGTCCAAGGTTCAAATCCAGAGGTCAATTGTGCTGTCACACCGTAGTCTTGACCAGTCATGACATTGCGGATGCGAGATTTGCGAGCAAAAGTGATTTGAATTCGTTCTGGTTTCTCAAGGGCTTCACTCGCTGAATACCCAACTTGCCCAAGTTCACTAATGCGAAATTCAGGGTTTCTGATTACAGCGACATACTCTGCGCCTTTGCCCTTGTATCGCCAAACTTCAACGCAAGCGACTTCTTGACCTGTGTCGGCATTGACAATTTTAACTGGCGCTTCCAAGCCAGCCATTTTCAGCAAATTTCTCATCAAATCGCGATGAGCCTTCCCTTCTGGTGGCAAAAGTCGCAGTTTGCCGTAATCGCGAAAGTCCAAATTCAGATAAACTGCAAACCCTTTACCGTAACGGTTGACAATCACTGCAGGTGCTTTCGCTCGGAACATAGGCTTGCCTGTCGTCGTCAAAATGTCAGGCTCGTAGACGGCAATTGGCTCATCATGCGTCACCCAAATTTCACCGCTGTTCGGCGTCGGCGACCAACCAACGCTTTTCCTGTCAACGCCGAACAAATCGTCCAACTGCCCTTTCGGCAACCTCTTGCAATGTTCGTACATCGTTGCACTCATGTTGTCAGCGATGATAACCCCGCCGGCACTCACAAACGCCTTAATTTGCTCGCACTCTTTCGCTGACATGGCGACAGATTGTGGGAGCAACAAGACCTTAAACTTGCGCTTCAACAATTCACCGCGCTCAATTTGCTCGTAGGAAACGAAATGAAACTGAAAGCCCAAATCCTCAACAAGCCGCACAAATGCATCTCTCGCTTTGGCATATCGCGAATGAACGGCTTCATAAGATGAGAACCGTCGTGGCCAAGTGTCACCGTCTTCTCGTGAATCAAACATCCAATGGGCTCGGATACTCGCTTGTGAATAGTGAATTGCAATCGGGTCAACAATTGGCTCAAGTTGGAAAATCAGGTGAGCAACGGTTTTCAGTTCCCTAAAGATGGCAGCCAACTGCTTCCCTCGTTCAGTTGGTGGCAGATCGGGTTTGCTTTTGTCAACGCATCGGCTTTTTTCGTCATCCCAAACGATGCAGCCTTTATCGCCGTGAAGCAAAAGCCGCCAAAGCCGCAACCTAATCCTGTTGTAGTCGGTTCCGAAAACGGTTGACAAGATTGGCGCATCTTTGGGCATGAAAGAACGGAAGATTTCTCGGCTGTTGCAGATATCGTAAGGTTCAACCCAATCAATCACCTGCGATAGTCGCCATAAATCGTAACCACCCCAAGCACTTGGCATTTGCGTTCCTTCCAAACCAACCAGTGCGTTTTTGTCAACTTCTCGGATGATTTGACGCATTTTCGCAAGGGCTTGGGCAAAGGAAAAGTCCATGAATTCACGGTGGTCAGCCCAAGGGGCATAGTTTTCAAGTTGCCCCAATTTCAAAGCAGTTCGTTCTCGCCCTTTGATTTCGTAAGTTGTCATCGGCACAACTTCATTCCACGAACCAAAATTTGTTCCCCATTCGCTGTTCAACGCTTCAAGGGAACCATACTGACTTTTGAGCCACTCACGGAACGCTATCAGGGAGTGTTCACAAAAACAATAGTCCATTGGAGATGCGAATGAGCCAATTGAAGGTTCGTCCTGCAGGTTGTAAAACAATGAACTATGCGGCGAGTATCGGCGAACCATTTCGGTCAGATATTTTGCAATTTCATCCCAGAATGAAGGGTCGTCAAAACAAGGTTTGCGCACCAAAAACTTTTTGTCGCGCGTTTTCGTGTAACCTTGAAAGTCTTCGTCGTAAAGTTTTCGCCGACCATGATGGAACGCAAGTTGAGGGACAAGGTTCTCAACATAGAAGCCGAAGCCGTAATGCACGAAAGGTTGAGGGTCTCTGCCACGATAACACTGCTTTGCCGTGAAACCCAACCCGCAAAGCCGATGGAACCAGAGAGCAAGATCTCTGGGGGTTGGCTCCGTGCTCCACATGATGACTTGATATTTGTACCACTTTTGCGCTGGGGTTTGAGCAAAAAGAACAAACGATGCAAATATCAACGACCAAAGAAGCAACTTGAACACTTTCGCTCCCATCGCATTCACCCGCAAAAGTTTGTGTTTCAACATTTTCTTCAAGCGAAAATTGCGCTGTTGTTTAACCAACGGTCTTGTCGTTTGTGTCGGTTCTTTTCCATGTCGTCCAGGTCAATGTCCTCAACTTGTCAACTTTTTGTCCAGTCCATACAACCTTGTTGGGTTCTCGTAGAACCACAGCCTAGCGAGCCACACTGCTTCGTCCAAATCCAGTCTCCCTTCGTCTATTAGTTGCGCCAGGGCGTAAGCGATATTCTCGCTTGGGTCAAGTCTCCTGAAATCTCCCCAAACGCCTGAGTGGACAGCGACCACTAAATCCCATTCGGCACAAAGCCTGAAAGTCTCTTCGGTCAAGAAAAGTTGCAAATCTTCTCTGTCCGTTTCCGATGCATTTCCATTCATGATTGCCTTAAACGCTTCTTCTGCCCTTTGACGGGATGGTGGTGGTTCTTTACGAGGTAGAGGGCTCGTCTTGAGCCCAATAACCTGTTCATTTTGCTTCCAAGTTTCAAGCTTTCGTTTCATCCACGCGATGTAATCGTCAAGGGTTCTCACAGTCATGTTCAAACTGACGCTTCGCTTTTCAACTTCCTCTCGCGACCTTACTGAAGCAACATAGTCAAGGGGCAAAATGGGGATGAGGAAGGGTTCAGTGTAATCGGTGCGGCCTGCTTGGGTGAGCGCAAACTTGGCTTTACACTTCTCAACTAAAACCTTGCGGTAAATTCCGGGCTTGTTCATCGCAGCCATCTTCTCAGAAATCTCGCGGTAGTTTTGGCGGGTGATGTCGTTGTAACCGTAAATGTCTCGCAATGCGATAAATGCTGGACGAGCGTAAGAGCCGAAGCGAATGAACGGCAAGAACCGCCCAAGGGTGCTGAAGCGTTCGTCAAGGGGGATTTCGGGATTGAGCATCCGCTCATACTCGCTCGGAGACATCCCCGCGGAGATCAAGTCGTTTCGGGTGTAATGCGAGAAGAGAAAGCAAACATCTAATTTCAATTTCAGCCTTTCACTTTCGGGGGGAAGATGTTCGTGGGCGTCAACGATTTCCATTTGCCCCATCTCTTCTACCAACCGCTGCACAAGACCGTGATGCACCATCGCCCTCACCCCTTTCAAAGGTTTACCCGCTCACAACATAGCTGCCGAACTTCAGTGTCGCTGCCCTTTACAGGCAACGGTCCTTTACTTTGACGGCTCTTGATGTTCGCAGGAGCCTATAGTCAAGACCATCATCTCACCGAGAGTGCGCTCAACGATTTGTTCAATCGGCAGCATCTTTTCTGCCTCAAGCACATCCTTTAAGTTCGCTCTGGTATCAGGGTGACGGGCAATCAGCGAACAACAGTCTTTGTAAGGCAGAATTGACAGTTCGTAAGTTCCGATCTGTTGAGCGAGGGCAACGATTTCTTGCTTGTCGTAAGTGAGGAGCGGACGGAAGATGGACAAATCGGAAGCGTTGTCCACAATAGTCAAGTTCTCCAAAGTTTGGGATGCGACTTGACTGAGGTTGTCTCCTGTGATAATTGCTTGGTGACCGTTCTCTTTTGCTATTCGGTTTGCGACCTTTACCATGAACCTGCGGAAAAGCACTAACTCCAACTGAGGTGGAACTTTACTTGTAAGCAGGGACAACTGAAATATGTGGTATGGGATGAGGAACAGTCGTGAGGAAATACCTTGTGGTGCGACAATTCTCTCAACTAAATTGGGCACTTTTCCAGAAGCGGCTTCTTCGTTGCTGGGCATTGCATGAAAATGGACAAAATCAACTAAGCAGCCCCTTCTCATCGTCAGCCAAGCGGCAACGGGGGAATCAATTCCGCCTGAAAGGAGCGCAAGGGTTTTGCCCGTGACACCCACAGGTAAACCGCCGACACCTTGGATTTTCGGTCCAACTTGGTAGATGCAATCTCGGTAGATACGGAACGAAATCGAGACGCTCGGGTTGCTCAAGTTAACAGGTGCACCTGTCGCGTTCACAACCTGCTGCCCGATTAAGCGCTCAAGTTCTAAGGAAGTGAGGGGGAAAGATTTGTCAACCCTGCGAACCCTTATGGCAAAACTTCCTTTTTCGGAGGAAATAGCACCGTAAATTTGGACGGCAGCCTCAATCATTGCATCAACGGAGCGGGGCAAAAGTTTGATGGGAGCGACATAGGCGACGCCGAACACTTTTGCTGCCGAAAAAAGCGTGTCAATGAATTTTTCACCTTGGACAATGACGAACAAGCGGTCAAAAAGGTCTTGAACTTTGACATTGAACCGCTTCAGGGCATTTTTCAAGTTTCGGTAAAGAGCCTTCATGTAGGCCTTCCTATTGCCACCTTTCAAACCAATTTCGTGGTAGTGGACTACAAAGCCGTCCCATAGCAGTTTGAGCCATTTGTCAAGTTCAGGTTGGACAATTCGTTCCTGCACCAACATGTTCACAATCACCTGCGTCAAAAGATAGGGTTTCTCAGTCTTAACTCTCCCATCATCCAACGCTACATTATGCGACGGTGATGGTTGATGTGGCGATGGTGTTGGTTGATTGTCTGTGTTTTGATTGTCAAGGCTGTTGGGCAAACGCCAGCATGGTTCTTCGCATCGGAAGGAGTTCGTTTGCCAGAAGAATTAGACGAGTATCGTAAGGCAGGCATGACGGTTTTGTGGGTTCAAGTTAACTACCGACTGGATGGCGATTTCAGCGATTATGATGCTTTGCTGGACGAGGCCGACAGAATGAAACTGCCCTACATCATCGCCTTGGATTTGCGTCCGCCCCCAACTTTGCAATTGGGTTTTCGTTGTGCCCCTCATGATCCCTCTTACATCGTTTGGTTGCGTCGTTGGTTGGACTTAGTCATCCCTCACTTTCGCAATCGCCCGCATTTAATTGGCTACGCTCTCGGTCGGGAAGCAGATGAAGCCGTAAGTTACGACGATGAAGGGTTCGTCCTGTTCCTTCAAAGCAGATACCAAACACTGGAGCAACTAAGCAAAGCATGGCAAATACCTGTCGATTCGTGGCAAATACCCCAAGTTGTGGCAATGCAATCAGATGATGAGCAATCGCCTTTGCAGTATGGACGACCTTCTCTGGATGCAGCACTTTATCGTTGGGTGACTTTACAAAACTTGTTGACTTTGTGGGCGCAGGAGGTGCGAACGAGAGACCCTAACCCTCAGCACCTTCTATTTGCAGGTCCTTTGACCACATATCGCAGTCTCGCTGTTACTCCACCGACCTATCAAGGCATCATCCCTTACATTTCACCTGAGCGAGCGGAAGCGGATTGGTTGGCTCACAATTGTCACGCTGTCACTATTGCCCGGCGTGGTGGACGGTTCATTGTCATTCCCATGCTTACAACCCGCTTGAAAGATGGGCGCTTGATTTTACCTGAGGCATTAATTCGTTGGACAATGGCAGCAATTGGAATGGGGGCAAAAGGTGTCATCTTCAACAACTGGTCGGCAGTTAGCGATGTCGCCAGCGTTCGGGACAATTTGGCTGCGTTGACGAAGCGGATTCAAAACGAAGTTCCTGAAAACGCGTCACCAATTTCCCGCACGGCTATCCTTTACACCCCTTTAGGTGAAGGGGCATTGGACAGTCAAGGTTTCCCGCTTTACGGTTTCGCAGTTTTACCAGGGTTTCAAACGCAGCCGCTGAGGCTCAGTTGGGATGAGCCTGCATCGCTCTTTTTCTCCCTGCGCTTTAACGCATGGGTAACAGTGGATGCCATCACACCCTTTGAGTTGACCCCTGAAATCTTGGGTCGTTACCGAGTTTTGTTTGCTCCTGTAGCGGCTTACTTGGAACCAGCGATGCAAGTCAACTTAGCAAGTTTTGTAGTCAACGGCGGGGTGGTTGTTGCCGATTTAGGATTAGGTGCGTTTCAGGCAGATGCTCCCTTTCAAACTTTGCCGCCTTTGTTGAGGGATTTGTTCGGGGTGACGATTATCAGAAGATTGGTTGTTGGTCCAAGTGTGAGGACGAATATGGTCGTCGTTCAACCTCATCCGCTTTTCCCCAACCTTCCACAAGGGTTTGAGATTGGAAACGCAATAGGTGCATTTGGTCCAGTTTTGGGTCTGATGCCAGCAGCAAGAGCGCACTACTGGGCGTTGCTGACCGTTGCTCGGACTGGTAAACGAGTTGTCAAGGAAGGTGGGGAAACCCGTGCCCTTCCAGGAATTCCCGAGCGGGCTGCCGTCCTGATCAACAACTACGGGCGGGGTTTTGCAGTTTTCGCTTCAACATTCCTGTGGACAATTTGGTCGCCAAGGGATGTAGGGTTTGATTTGTTTCATGGCGCTTTACTTGAACGGGGTTCGGCTTTACGGATTGTCGGGAACAGATTCGCTCCATCCGTCTGGTTAAGTGAAACGGACAAAGGTATTTTGGTCGTTAACCCAACGAATGAACCGCAGCAAGTGAAGTTGCTCTGGCGAACCCCGATTTTTTACGCCTTGACAAATGCAACTGCCCGACCTGCCAGTTTCCTGCCTTTGGTTCAAGAGGTCAATTTAACGCTCAATCCTCACGATTGGGCATTTTTGAGGCCTATCGCCGATTTGTCGCCACCCGTTGAGGTTACTGCAGACGCAAGTGAGTTGCAAGGCTTGAAGATGAAGATAGGTGCTGCTTCTGAAGGGAAAGTGACCATCCGTTTTTGGATGCCCTCTGAAGTGAAGCGGTTGCGAGTTTTCATTGAAGGAGAAGGAGCGAAACAAGAAAGAGAAATTTACCCCGACCAATGGAGTAGGTTCATGCTTGACAATGTTTTAACACCAGCAACGGTGACAGCAAAGCCGATAACCAAATAATAAGCCGTGGAAGGAAACCAAAAAACCGCCCCAGCAAACGCTGGGGCGGCTTGATTTTTTGTCACAATTTCGCGTTAGAACGAGGTGCTGGCAGCAAGACCGACATATTGCTGCTTGGTCGGAG
>FMJZ01019592.1_pt1 | contig 11275 bp, 12 predicted proteins | sample 1987881 | NCBI WGS metagenome assembly FMJZ01 (sample SAMEA4378227, study PRJEB15110) | soil metagenome | biome: soil; feature: Field; material: Soil | place: India | collected 2015-03-11 | depth 0 m | reverse complement strand
TTCATAAACTGTATAGTATGTGTTGGACATATTGCATTTAGAGATTGACAAATCTTTAAATTTTTAGTATAATACTTTTTAATATGATTAAAGACCGATTAAAAAGAAGACACTATCGAATTCGAAAAAAGATTGTCGGCACTGAAAAACGGCCACGGCTTTGTGTTAAACGAAGCAATAAGCATATTTATGCGATTTTGGTAAACGATTGGGCTAATCGAGTTATTACTACTGTATCTTCGATTAGCAAAGAATTTAAAGAACTCGCGTTGAATCTGGAAAATAAACGAAAAATTACCATTGCGGAAAAAGTCGGCTGGTTTTTAGCTCAGAAGGCAAAGGCACTGGGCATCAATGAAGTTGTTTTTGACCGCGGTGGCTATCGATATCATGGACGAGTAAAAGCCTTGGCTGAAGGTGCCCGCAAAGGAGGCTTGAAATTTTAGACCCATGATTAACATTCCTGAAACTTCTCGAAGTCGAGACTCGAAGATTATTGTTGATGTCGAAGAGACTGAAATTGCTCCAGAATTTATTGAACGAGTAATTTTTATTAAACGCATTGCCAAAGTCATTAAAGGCGGTAAACGAATGCGTATTGCAGCTGGTGTGGTTGTCGGTGATGGTAAAAGTAAAGTTGGTATTGGTCATGGTAAATCGGCTGAAGTGGCATTAGCCGTTCGCAAAGCTGCAACGCGCGCCAAAAAGAATATGGTCTCAATAGCAGTTATTGGCAACACAATTCCTTATCAGGTAGAAGGCAAATATCGAGCAAGTAAGGTGTTATTAAAACCTGCTCCTGAAGGTACAGGTTTGATTGCTTGTCCCCAGGTCCGCGCAGTTGTCGAAGCATTAGGCATAAGAGATATTTACACTAAATCCTTAGGTTCCAATACGCCGTATAATCTTGCGATGGCAACATTACAGGCTTTAATGAAACTCCGAACTCCAGAAGAAATTGCCCGTGTTCGTAATAAAGCCTTAGCACATATACTCAAAAAATTCACCAACGATGACTGATTTTTCATCAAACGAAGTTTCTATATAAATAAATGTCCCTAATTGTCTTTTAATTTTATATTGAATCAGACATCTAATGAAAAAACTTAAGGTAACATTAATTAGAAGTTTAATTGATACCAAGCCTGTGCATAAAAAGAATGCTTGGGCGTTAGGGTTGAAAAGAGTTAACAGTTGTCGGATTCACAACGACACACTGGTGATTCGAGGAATGATTGAAAAAATAAAACATTTAGTAAAGGTTGAATATGTTGATTAAAGATTTACATCCACCTAAGGGCGCAAAAAAACAACCCAAAAGGGTCGGTTGTGGACCAAGTTCCGGACACGGGAAGACCTCAACTCGTGGTCATAAAGGTTCAGGCCAAAGAAAAGGTAAAGAGTACGATGCCCGCTTTGAAGGTGGCCAGATGCCTCTTTATCGCAAAATTCCTAAACGCGGTTTTAAGCATCCATTTAAACAGGAATTCGCAATCGTCAATCTTCTGGATATTACAAAAAAAAATCTCTCCGGTACTATTACTCCGAAAATTCTAAGAAAGGTTGGCTTAGTGAAAAAAGATTTACCCGTAAAAATTCTTGGTAAAGGTGAAGTTAGTACACCGATAATAATTCAAGCCCATGCAATTTCTGATTCGGCTTTGAAAAAACTTCAAGCCGTGGGTGGAAAGTTTGAACCAATTAACTTGATTTCTAAAGACTAAAAATGCTTCAAAACATTCCCAATATTTTTAAGATTCCGGATTTAAGAAAGAAAATTATCATTACCTTAGCATTAGTTGTCGTCTATCGCTTAGGAACCCATATTCCGATTCCAGGTATCAATGGCCAAGCTTTGGCAGTTTTGCTATCTCAAATGAGAGGCACGGTATTTGGCCTTTACGATATATTTGTTGGTGGTGCGTTGTCTCGAGCATCGATTTTTGCTTTAGGCATTATGCCGTATATTTCGGCATCAATTATGTTTCAGTTGTTAGGATCGGTCTTTCCGTATATTGAAAAATTAAATCGAGATGAAGAAGGTCGAAAAAAACTCAACCAGTACACACGATATGCGACTGTTTTACTGGCAATTATCCAAGCGACCAGTATTTCAGTATATTTAGAATCACAACCACCAACAGCGGTAGGACCTATTGTTGCACTTAGTGGATTTTTCTTCCGACTCTTAACGATCGTGACGATGACTGCTGGAACCATCTTCGTAATGTGGCTGGGAGAACAGATTACGGACAAAGGTATTGGTAATGGTATATCTTTCATTATCTTTATCGGCTGTCTTGATAGTATGCCTCAAGATTTTGGCCGTACCATCCAAATGATGCGTGCAGGCGAGATTTCTTGGTTGGCATTAATATTAATTATTATCGTCGTTTTCGGTGTCTATGCCGGGGTTGTCTTGGTCACCCAAGCAATGCGCAAAATACCGGTCCAATATCCTAAACGAATTGTCGGAAGACGGATGTATGGCGGGCAGTCGACCTATATCCCTTTGCGCATAAATACCGCTGGCGTAATTCCAATCATATTTGCTCAAAGCCTTATTGTCTTTCCATCAACCGTGGCAACTTTTATCAAAGCTCCCTGGCTCAATACAATCCAGAATTTCCTTGCGCCCGGTGCTTGGTTATATAATTTACTATTTGCCGGACTAATTATCTTCTTTACCTATTTCTATACTTCAGTCGTGTTTAACCCAAGAGATTTAGCGGATAATATGCAAAGATATGGTGGTTTTGTGCCAGGAATTAGGCCGGGCGAAAAAACTGCTCAATATCTTGACCGCAGTCTTTCACTTTTAACCCTACCAGGAGCAATCTTTTTAGCCTTTATGGCGCTTTTACCTTACTATCTAATGGATTCCCTAAGAGTGCCCTTTTATTTTGGCGGAACTACACTTTTAATTATTGTCGGCGTTGCCTTAGATACTATTCAACAAATTGAATCTCATTTGGTAATGCGCCACTATGAAGGTTTATTAAAAGGCACAAAAGTCAAAGGCCGGCGATAGGATTTCTGTCCCATCTTCTGACTTCCAATCCCTAAAACCATCAAATTAATTTAGGTTTATCCAAACTGCTTTGTTTGGGTGTAAATTATTAATTTAAGATTGCATAATCAGTGGAGGGTTAATTAACAATTCAAATACTATAATAAGGGACAAAACCAGCCACACCTATTCTCCAATGAGATACACCTGAAGCTCAACTTGGTAATACACTTACTGTACTTATCCATAAGTGTAGCGTCAAGATTTTTGTGTAAAATGTTTTTTTCATTGGTATGCTCTCCTTTCTTCTTAGTTAAATTATTATTGTATTTTGTTTAAAGGTGGAAAAGATACACCATTTTCTTCAGCATATCAATACTTGAATTTACACAAAATATTATAACATTACCTCCATAAGTTGTTTCTTGACACTTATTAATTATTATGATAAATTAAATTAATATGATATTTAGCCTTATATTATTATTGAACTCATTAGAATGTGGTGCCCAGTACGGGTTTAATCTTCCTGTCACCAACATTGGACGGTATTATTCTCCTGCAACCTCACCAACAGTCTTCTGTAGCTATAACAGATTTCAAATTGATTATGTTTTTACTCAATATACCGGAAAAAATCGTTATAATGATTATCTTTATCTCCACTCAGTCGGTGGATCCTTTAAATATCCGTTTTATCAAAAGAAATCCAGAAAAGTCGATATCAAGTTAGGCGGAACATATAATCGTATCCTAAGACGATTTGAAAATGGAAAAGAAGAAAATTATGCCTTGGGTATTAGATACGGCGTCGGTTACAAAGAAAGTTTAGGCCGATTTAAATTTATTTCCGATCTTTATTTAAATCAGATTATTCAAACAAGAAAATGGCAATCAATACAAATGTTGTCATCTGATTTTTTCTTGACGATGATGATTGGCTTTAGCATCCAATTTCCAATTAAAAAACATATTAAAAAAGTATCAATAAAAGAAGAAATAGCTCCGGAGGTATTACCGCCTATAACGGAAACTAAACCAAGTTTACAAAAATTGTCGCCAGTTTATTTTGATTTTGATAAATCGAACATCCGGCCTGCGGATGCAGAAACCCTCAAAATAATTGCTGAAGTCTTAAAAGAAACGCCCGAAATAAACATTATAATTGAAGGACACTGCTGTCCAATAGGAACTGCGGAATATAATATGGCTTTAGGTTGGCGACGAGCAATCTCAGTCAAGAATTATCTTGTACAGTTAGGAATCAGAGAAAACCGATTAACCGCCTTAAGTTATGGCGAAGAGCGGCCGGTAACAGATATTGAATCTGAGTTCTGGAAAAACCGACGATGTGAATTTATTGTAAAATAAAAGGATTATTTATGAGATACAAAATTATGACATATAAAATGATGAAAAAGAATTTTCTGTTTTGGGCGGCGAGTGTTTTACTGTTAATGCTGACCAGTTGTGATAATAATGATTGGGTCTTATATCGTGCAGGGCAAGAGTATTTTCCTTTGAAAAAAGGGTATTATTGGAAATATGACAAAGGTAATTCTCTTGAGTTAGTTGAAGTAAAAGGCGAAACAGTCGCTTTTGGTCGTGCTACTTGGAATCTATTAAGAAACGGTGCCAATGAATATTGGACTAAAAATGGCAGTGAAGTTAAAAAACTTTTCACCAGAAAAATCAATTACAATGGGGTTGACTATATCTTACAACAAAGTTGGTTATTACAATATAAAATACCGTTTGTGGTGGGTAATTTTTGGAGTGATGTTTTTACTGATACAGTTATAATTTTAGGTGATACTTTTAGGATCAGACAGACTATTTTCCGAAAAATTTGGGAAATTATCGATATCACAGTTCCGGCCGGAACATTTTTCCAAGTCTATAAAATTGAATTTCTCGAGACTTTCACTCTTAATGACTATCACAAACAGCATTTGGGTTACGAATGGTTTGCACCTGGTGTAGGATTAATCCAACGAACTTATGCCGATACAACCGAAACGCTAATCGAATATCGAAGTGAATGACTTGAAAATCAAAAAGATTTTACCCTTCTTTTCATCGCCCATACCTGATACTGACAAATGTATATCCTTAATTCAATTAAGAATCGATTTCAGCATTATTTCATCTTACATTTTGTTTTTACCCAATAACGATAATACCAAACACTCTATTTTTTCATTACTTATCTAATGTCTCAAATTCTTACGGCTTCGATATTCATCGCAGTATATGCAGTTTTAATTGCGACCCATCGTTTTCGGGTGTTGGCAATTTGGATAGGTGTTACATTACTTGTTATCGGGGGGATTCTTAGTCCTTTAAAATTATTACACCATATTAACTGGAATATTCTTGGCGTTCTTTTGGGAACGAGTGTGGTTGCCGAACTTTTTATCCATTCGCGAATACCTGCCTATCTTGCGGAGCAATTAATTGATATCTCGAAAAATTTAATATGGGCAATTATTCTGCTCTCCTTTTTTACTGGTTTGCTTTCCGCATTTATCGAAAATGTCTCGACAACTTTAATTATGGCACCAATCGCATTTGAAATCGCCCAAAAATTAAAAGCATCACCCATTCCCTTCGTTTTGGGGATATGTCTTTCAGCAAATCTTCAAGGTTCCGCAACATTGGTTGGTGATCCACCAAGTATGATTTTAGCTGCTAATACCAATATGACCTTTAATGATTTTTTTATCTTCCAAGGCAAACCATCACTTTTTTTTGCCGTCCAAATCGGAGTTATTGCCTCACTGGTTGTATTATACTTAATATTTCGCAAAAATAATCGACCAATAAGTCAAGTTGAACCTGAAAAGATTTTTAGTAAAATTCCCGGAATTATTTTAGGATTACTAATTCTTTCGTTGATATTTGCTTCTTTTTTAAAAAATAAAATCGGTAATATTAATGGCTTAATTTGTATTAGTTATGCGATAATTGCAATTATTTTTAGTGCATTTTCTAAAAGGATAAAGACTTACTCGGTATTAAAAGATGCAGATTGGGGAACATTAGCTTTTCTTGCTGGTATCTTTTGTTTAGTTGGCGCCTTAAAAGATACGGGTATTATCGATTTGATAGCCAAATGGGTCGGTGGTTTAACATCTGGTAATCTTGTTTTAACTTATGTGGTGCTTATCTTATTTTCGGTCTTAATTTCTGGATTTGTTGATAATATCCCTTATTTTGCGGCAATCGTGGGAATTATTTTCCCCTTATCTCAAACTTATGGGTATCCAGTGTATTTATTGCTATTTGGAACCATCCTGGGCACCACAGTTGGTGGCAATATTACACCTATCGGCGCTTCGGCAAATATCGTAGGCGTCGGATTACTAAGAAAAAAAGGTTACAAAATCCACTTCTTAGATTTTGTTAAAATTGGATTACCTTTTACGCTAGCTGCAGTTACAACCTCATGTTTATTTATTTACTTGTTTTGGCATTAAAATACTATTATCTGTAGTTCTTGCTTTAACCTTTGTTTAAGAATACAAAGATTCAACTTTTCCAAATCTCATAGATGTCAATAATTTTTCTTTTTCTCCAAGAGTTGCGCCTCATCTGAAACAACTTTTTTAGATTTACTTGTTTTGAAACTTCTTTGATAATCCTCAGATAGTTATATCCAGCCCTAAATAACTTCTAATATCTACAAAAAGATTTCACTCTCAAAATTAAAGTTTCTCATATAATTTTTGGGAAAGCAAAGCGTCCTATCGAAATTCCTGTTTGAGATTATGAGAAATTTTTCATAAGACTTCAAGGAAGATTACCTAAAAAACAATCTGCATCTAATAAATTAAAGATAATCTTACAATTGTCGACGTTTTACCAATCAAAACAGATATTTTAAGATATTTTATCAGACAACTTGGGCTAACGGATAGGCAACCTTCTCTACGGTGTATGGGGTAACCTACTCCTTATACTATGCTAAGATACGGCTAGCCAGGGGCTAGCCCCCTAACCATGCTGCTTTTATACCTCCAGAAAAATGCCATTTTGTTCTAAGTAAACGGTGGGATTTTTCGACTAAAGCCTCGGCAAAATAGTCGTTTGAAACAATTAGTAAGTGAATAATAATTAAATACATTACGAAGAATATGGGAACTATTTTATTATTGTAACCGAAAGAGTTAATGGAATTAACAATAAAAAAACTCCCTTAGATGAAATATATGATCGCTTTGAATGGATTAAGGTAAATTTTTATTCGGCAATTAAATAGATGCGACTAAAACACAATTTATTACCAGTTATTTCTTAAAGACATGAAAAAATTTGGGAACAAGCCTTGGAATTTTTTTCTTGTATGCTTCATATTCCGTTTTATAAAGTTTATTCAAAAAAATCTCTTCTACCTTAATTTCATAGTTAATAATTAATATACCAACGACTGATGCCAAAATAAATCCAAGATAAGTTGAAAAAATTAAAGGAAGCGATACGGTTTGTATAAGGGTGGCTAAATAACGGGGATGACGACATATCTGAAACACTCTTTTGTTTATCAATTTTTGAGCCGGCGTGGTCAGTAAAATCGAAAGCGCCCATAATCTTAGCAAGACACCACAAATAAATAAAACAAGTCCTAAAATGTTAATATATGGGTAAAAGATATTAAGTTGAGTCCAATTAAGCGAGGAAAAATCAGCAATCGAATATACTACCAGACTATAAAAAAATAAAGAAAAAACATTTCTAGTTTTCGAATTAATTTCGACAATTCCTGACTGGAAAAAAGGTGCAGTAAAGTAATATTCTACTGCCATCCAAAGAACTAAAATCCCAAAGAAAATTATTGGGATTTGAGACTTTGTTGGTGTCAGAGAATTAAAAAAGTTTCGAGAAAAATTTATAAAATACCAACTGACAAATACCGTCCAGAGAAATCTGCCAATTTGAAATTTCTTAATAAAACTCATATTGCTAACTGCTGGTTTTATCGTTGGCGTAGACATCAAGAATATCGAAAATAAAAAATTTATTTTACCTGTTTTGTCAAAATAATATTTTCATATTGCGAGCGGCTATTCGAATATAATTTTTCTTACTGGATACTGGCAAGGATTTGCATATACGGCAATATCACTGCCAAGATCACAAATACGGCACCAACTCCTAATATCATAATCAGAATTGGCTCAATCATACTCGTAAGATTTTTGACGATGTATTCCAGTTCGCTATCATAATGATCAGAGATCTGTCTTAACATATCGTCCAAAGCTCCGGATTCTTCGCCCGTAGACACCATTTGCACAACCATAGCCGGAAATATTTTTGCTTCCCGCATCGGTGCCGCCAAACTTTTACCACGTCGGACGCTCTCAGCAATCGCCTCGATCTTGGTCGCAAAATATGCATTACCAACTGTTTTGCTTACTAAATTTAAAGTACGAAGAATTGGTAAGCCAGTGCGGTCCAAGGTTTCAAACATTCGAGCAAAACGACTCAGGGTGGTTCGATAAAATATTCCTCCTAATATGGGCAAACTCAATTTAACTCTATCCCACCACAATCGACCACCTTTGGTTCTTACAAATAAATAGAAAAGAACAACTAATATCCCGATGACTAAAAATCCGTATACCCAATAATTTTGCAATATTTTTGTAATGGCAATTAATAACCTGGTCGGCAAAGGCATTTTACCTTTTAGTACAGTTAAAATGCTGAGCATTTTCGGTAAAACAAAAGTGGCTAAAACAATCATTGCGACGAAAAAGACAACGATCACAAACATCGGATAACGTAGTGCAGAAAGGATATCTGACCGTAATCTTCTTTCGTGTTCTAACAAATCAGCCACCCGAGACAATATTTCATCCAACACCCCACCGGTTTCACCCGCCCACACTGAGTTAACATATAGTTCATTAAATATATGGGGATAACGAGACAAAGCAGTCGACAATGTTACCCCGCCCATTAAATCTCGAGATATCCCATCTAATGCTCGTACCATTTCTTTATTTTTTGTCTGGGCTTTTAAGGCATTAATAGCGGTCAACATTGGTAAGCCAGCTTTATGGAGCGTAACAAATTGTCGAGTAAAATTAATCAAATCAACTAATTTAACTCTTGGCGCTAATATCGGAATTCTTATTTCTTTTTCGAGTATTGCTTTTTTTACTTTGTCTTCTGTAACTGAAATTGGAATATATCCTAACGCATCCAGTCGCTCGAGAACGCTTACCAAATCAACTCCTTCTAATGTACCGGTCAAAATTACACCATCTTTATTTCTAACCTTGTATCTAAATAACGGCATGGTTTTCTAATTTAAAAACCCATCGTATTATATTTTTTCAGCCTCTTTCATTATCTCATCGATAGTTGTAATACCGGCAATCACTTTCTGCAATCCGTCTTCCCAAAGAGTATGCATACCTTCTTGCCGAGCCAGTTGTCGTAAGGCGCTTGTTGTTGGTCGAGTAATTATTAAATCACGAATCTTGTCATTGTTTTTTAAAATTTCGAAAATACCGATTCTGCCTGCGTATCCGGTATTCCGGCACCGGTCACATCCTCTGCCCTTGAAATACACAATATCTCTATTCAGACCAAGTTCGTCAAGCAATTTTGCTGGCGGAGTATAGGGTTCTTTACATCTTTGACAAATTCTTCTTACTAAACGTTGGGCAATTGCGCCTTCAACGGCTGATGCGACTAAAAATGGCTCAACGCCCATATCAATTAAACGGGTGATAGTTCCAGGTGCATCATTAGCATGGAGACTCGTAAAAACAAGTTGTCCTGTAAGTGCGGCTCGAATCGCAACTCCGGCGGTCTCGCCATCCCGAACCTCGCCAATCATTATTACATCCGGGTCTTGTCGCAAAATATGCTTTAAGCCAACTAAATAGGTATATCCAGCTCGTAAATTGACTTGGGACTGAGATATATTGTCAATATCGTATTCAACTGGGTCTTCAATCGTTATAATATTTTTTTCTGTTCCTCTAATTTCATTTAGAATCGCATATAAAGTAGTAGTTTTTCCGCATCCCGTAGGACCCGACACAATTATTACTCCATGGGGTTTTGCAATCATTGCCTTGGTTTTTTCAAAATCTTGTTTTGAAAACCCCAAATCGGCCAGGGATAGCAATCGCACGCGGTCCAATATTCTCATAACGACGGTTTCTCCATAGGTTGTGGGAAAAGTTGATACCCGAAAGTCGATTTCTCGACCGTCAATAATTGCACCGTAACGACCATCCTGAGGCACACGTTTTTCCGCAATATTCATTCGGGACATAATTTTTATTCGAGAGACAACACCGATCCCCAATTTTTTAGGAGGTGACGCCACCGGTTGAAGCACACCATCAATTCGAAATCGAACCGTTATGCCATTTCGCGATGGTTCAATATGGATATCAGATGCCCTTTCTCTAACTGCCCGAATTAACATTTGATTAACCCATCGCACCACCGGTGCCTCAGATGCCATTTCTTCTAATTTTCGCGGAGAAGAATCTATTTCGGCATAAATTCCCGGTTCGTCAGGTTCTACGGTTTCTATGTCCTCTGGTTCCGGTAATACTTCTTCCGTGGTAGGCTCTACTTGTGCGCTGTAAAATTGATTTATCACTTGGAGTAAATCGCTCTCTTTACATACCATCGGTTCAATTTCTAATCCTGTCTGTCTTCTTAATTCATCAATTGTAATAATATCATGGGGATCAACCATTGCTATCGCTAAAACATTACCCGAACGGAAAAGTGGACAGATCTTAGCATTCCGTAAAAATTGTTCGGGAAAGCTTCCTAACAATTCCGTATCTAACTTAAACTGTAATAGATCAATAAACGGGACGCCGTATTGCTTTTCTAACGATAATTCTAAATCTTCGTCAGGCATGTTACCTTAATTTAATTTCCAACTTCTACCTCTTGTTGGCATTTTTATTTTCTACTTAACATTTGTTTTACTAAATTTCCAGATTACTATAATTGATATCATATATTTTTATTATAAAACTAATTCGTATTTTGTCAATAATAAATATTGAAAACACTGTAAAATGGTACAGATTACACCGAGACACGAAAGATCAAGATACTCGTATGTGCTCGTTGTGTCGCTTGAGATAATATTGACTTTGGCAGAGTTCTCATATTCATATTAGAGAGGGCGTATTGAAAAACATTAATACTTTTTCAGATTTTATCATCTTCGAGTTATTAACTTATAATGTGTTTTTTGGATTTCACAATATCTAA
>FMJZ01026290.1_pt1 | contig 11280 bp, 9 predicted proteins | sample 1987881 | NCBI WGS metagenome assembly FMJZ01 (sample SAMEA4378227, study PRJEB15110) | soil metagenome | biome: soil; feature: Field; material: Soil | place: India | collected 2015-03-11 | depth 0 m | reverse complement strand
CATACTCTGAGCTTAGAAGATTGGGAATAGGTCATGAGGAGATTATCAAAAACACAAAAATGATGAGAATACCAAAGGATATAACACCTATTTGTAGTAGAGATGACTTAACAGAATGCCCCAAATGCAAAAGTAAAAATATAATCCGTGACCCCGATGTCCTTGATACATGGTTTTCATCTGCCCTGTGGCCCTTCTCCACCCTTGGATGGCCTGATGAAACCGATGATCTAAGGGCATTTTATCCAACCAATGTGCTTGTTACTGGTTTCGATATACTTTTTTTCTGGGTAGCTCGCATGATAATGATGGGATTAAAGTGTATGGGGGATATTCCTTTTAGAGATGTTTATATACATGCCCTTGTAAGGGATATAAAGGGGCAAAAGATGAGTAAATCTAAGGGCAATGTGGTGGATCCACTGTTAATGATAGAAAAATATGGCACTGATGCATTTAGATTTACCCTTGCTGCATTTGCTGCACAGGGAAGGGATGTGAGATTTTCTGAGGACAGGGTTGAAGGTTATAGGCATTTTATAAACAAACTATGGAATGCCACAAGATTTATTGTGAGTGCAGGACCCCAGGGTTATGAGCCTTCTGACGATGTTGAAGAATTAGATTTACCCTCCAAATGGATAATGAGTAGATTGGCATTTGCTGTTGAAGAGGTAAATAAAAATCTCTTTAATTATAGATTTAATGATGCAGCAAGCAGTATTTATCAATTTGTGTGGCATGAGTTTTGTGATTGGTATATAGAAATCTCAAAATCAATTTTATACAATGGAGAGGAAAAAGAGAAAAAGGCTGTTATAAATTGTCTTTATTTTGTTCTTAAGAATATCTTAAAACTCCTTCATCCATTTATGCCCTTTGTGACAGAGGAGATTTGGAGCCATGTCTTTAAGAACCAAGGAAGTATAATGATTTCTTCTTATCCTGTTGATCTTCAAAGGGATTTTGAGTCTGAAAGGAAAGCAAATTATATACTTGATGTTGTTAAAGGCATAAGAAGTATAAGAGGGGAGTTAAATATTTCTCCATCTGTGGAGATAAAGGCGGATATAAAGACATTTTTTGATGAGGTGACGGATATTTTAAAGGAGAATCATACATCTATTGCTAAACTTACAAGATGCAAGGAAATAAATATAGGTAAGGAAATTAAGCGACCTAAAGGATCTGCTATATATGTTTCAACGGATTTTGAGATATATGTCCAAATAGAGGACCTTCTTGATATAAATCAGGAGATCAAAAGGCTAAATAAAGAGCTTGGTAAGATTAATGAGTCTATAACCTTTCTAAACAAAAAACTTATGAATGAAGATTTTTTAAGAAATGCCCCGAGAGAGATAGTAGCCAAGGAAAAGAAAAGGTTTGATGAGCTTGTTCAGAAAAAAGAGAAGGTTGAAGATAATATCCGTTTATTTATGACTATCTTAAGTAGTCAAAATGTTTAAAGGAGGAAAATATGGTAAAGGAGAAAGTAGAGGTTGAAGATAAAAATCTTGATATGGTTGAGGCAGAATTTCTTAATATCAGGCAGAGCACAGTAAGAAGTGTTGAAGGTGGGCATATAGAGCTACAACAGGTAGGGGCATTAAGCATAGATGGAGATAGAGTTGAGGTAACCCAGGGTGCCGCTGTATTAATGAGAGGTGGAAATGTTTCCCTTAATCAGAGTATTGGCGTTATGGTAGCAGGTTCTGAGACAGGTGTTAATTTCTCATTTGTCCCCGTTGCCTTATCAGCTGAAAATAGTCAAGTAAACAAGAGTGCTGTTGGAGTTATAGCAGCAAAGGATATAAATTCTAATAATAGTGCGTCAATATTAATGATAGGGAAAAACATCAATGGAAATGTTACCACATTGATTGATTGGCGATCTGCAATTGCATTTGGAGCTGTTTTTGGGGGTGTTTTAGGACTACTCTCCTTATTCAAGAGGAGATAGAAAATAGATGGTTTATTTTTAATGTATTTGTTTAAATTTGATGCAAAACTTATTGATAAATAATATTATTAATCTTGCGATTTTAGAAGATATTGGTAATGGAGATATCACATCAATCCTAACGATTCCTGAAGATTTAAAGGTTAAGGCACATATAATAGCAAAGGAAAGGTTTATCCTTGCTGGTATGCCCTTTGTCAAAGGGGTTTTTAATACAATAGATGGTGAGATAAAAATAAATGTATTTCATGAAGAAGGTGCCCTTTTGGAAAGTGGGGATATTATTGCTGAGGTCTCTGGCAGGGCAAGGGAGATTCTTGCTGCTGAAAGGATTGCCTTAAATATACTTCAAAGGATTTCTGGAATAGCAAGTTTAACAAATAGTTATATAAATAAAGTTAAAGAATTACCTGTAAAAATTGCCGATACCAGAAAGACTACCCCTGGTATGAGATTTATGGAAAAATATGGAGTTAAAATAGGTGGTGGCATAAACCATAGGTTTGGTCTTGATGACGGAATCCTAATAAAGGATAATCATATAAAAATAGTCGGCTCTATCAAGAAGGCTGTAGAATTAGCAAAAAGATCCCATCATTTACTAAAGGTAGAGGTGGAGGTAAAGAATTTATTGGAATTCAATGAGGCACTGGAGTCAGGGGCTGATGTGATAATGCTTGATAATATGTCCTTGGAGGACATTCGTGAGGCTGTGAGGATTGCAAAAGGTAAGGTATTGATTGAGGCATCAGGCAATGTCACTCTTGACAATGTTGTCAGTATAGCTGAAACAGGTGTGGACATTATTTCTATTGGCTCCCTAACCCATTCCGCAAGGGCAGTAGATATAAGCATGAAGATTATATAAAAACATGGAAAGGGAAGAACTTACATATAAAAAGGCAGGGGTCGATATTGACGAGGGTGAGAGATTTGTAAATATTATATCTCCTATTGTTAGAAAGACCTTCCGAAGGGAGGTAATGACTGATATTGGGTCATTTGGTGCACTTTTTAGGTTAGATATAAAGAGATATAAAGAACCTATCCTTGTAAGTGGAACAGACGGTGTAGGAACAAAGCTTAAAATAGCCTTTATGATGAATAGGCATGACACAATTGGAATAGACCTAGTAGCAATGTGCGTAAATGATATCTTAACCTTAGGCGCAGAACCGCTATTTTTTCTTGATTATTTCGCTACAGGTAAATTAGAAGTCGATAAACATAGTGATGTAGTCAAGGGTATTGCCCAAGGATGTCTTGAGGCAGGATGCTCTCTTATTGGTGGCGAGACAGCAGAAATGCCAGGATTTTATAAGGAAGGCGAATATGATGTAGCAGGGTTTGCAGTTGGTGTTGTTGAAAGGGATAATATTATAGATGGTTCAAACATAGTAGAGGGAGATATTTTAATAGGTATTGCCTCAACAGGATTGCACAGTAATGGTTATTCCCTTGCAAGGAAGGTCTTTTTTGATATAGAAAAATTTAAAGTTGATACCTATTTACCTGAAATTAATAATACGATTGGGGAGGAACTTCTTAGACCTACAAGGATTTATGTGAATGCCTTTAATGTATTAAGTAAAAAAATTAACATTAAAGGTATGGCACATATTACAGGTGGTGGTATTACCGGAAATCTGCCAAGGATAATAAGAGAAGGATTGTCTGCTTTAATATATAAAGATTCATGGAAGGTACCACCTATATTTAATAAGATTCAAATGCTCGGCAATGTACCTGAAGATGATATGAGAAGGACATTTAATATGGGCATAGGATACATAATGGTGATAGATAAAAATGATGTTGACGAAACATTACAAACACTTAAAGATAATGGATTTGACTCTTATAAGATAGGAGTTATTGTAAAAGGTGAAGATACTAAGATAAGGTATGTATAAATTATAGATTAACGATTATTTTTCACTTAGTTTTGAAAAATCTGCTATCCTTAGGGCTAATGTCTTAACAGATTTAATCAAAGCAAGCCGATTCTGTTTTATTTCTTCCCTTTTATCCATTACAAGTACTTTATCAAAGAATTTATTAATGGTATCTTTAAGGGTCATCATGACCTTTATAGCATCAAAATATTTGTTGTTATCTATTAATGGCTTTATTTCCTGTGAGGCAGATTGTACCTTTTCATAAAGTATCTTTTCCTCTTCATGGTCAAAGAGATCGGGATTTACAACTCTTTTTATATCATTCTTAGGTGATATATTGTTTATTCTCTTAATAGCGAGTAAAAATTCATTATAATTTATTTCTTCCTTAAATCTTTGCAAGGCATCAACCCTATCCTTAATTGTATAAAAGTTGTCATGTCTTACATAAGAGATAACCGCAGAAATACAGTCTGCAGTATAGCCCTGTGATAGAAGGAAGGGTTCGATCCTTTGTTCAAAAAATGTCATAATATCATTTTTTAATTGTTCATTTTTTATATTTAGTAAATTTAAGGAAATATCAAAAAGTTCATCTATTTTTAATGGATATTTTTTTTCAATCAAGATAGAAATTATCCCGATAGCTTGTCTCCTTAATGCAAAGGGGTCTTCGTTACCTGTTGGGACAAGTCCGAGCATAAAGAATGAGGCTATGTTGTCCAGTTTATCTGATAGACTGATTATTGCTCCAATATCACTTTTAGGTAGCCTATCACCTGAATGTCTTGGTAGATACTGTTCAGAAAGGGCAAGGGATACCTCTTCATTATAACCAAAATGCCGGGCATAATAGCTACCCATAATCCCTTGCAGTTCTGGAAATTCTCTCACAACACCTGAAATCAGATCTGTTTTTGATAGTAAGGCTGCAGTACGGATATCCCCTTTTTTATAAGGAAGACATTGATCTGCAATATAATTTGCTATATTGCAGATTCTTATTGATTTATCATAGAGGCTGCCTAACTTATCATGATAAATTACCCTTTTTAATTTTTCTAATCTCTCCATAGGATCAGTTTTTCGATCTTCTTCAAAATAAAATCTCGCATCCTCAAATCTCGCCTTGATAACCTTTTCAGCCCCAGCTTTTACAGTATCTGCGTTTTCCTGTCTTGTATTGCTTATAATAATAAAATAATTTATCAGATTTCCATTATCCCTTTTTAATCCAAAATACTTTTGGTGATCCTTCATCACTGTTATTAGCAATTCCTCTGGTAGTGAGAGATATTCCTCTGGAAATTTTCCTAATACAGGATTTGGATATTCTACTAGATATGTAACATGTTCAAGAAGTTCTTCGTCTTCTATCATTAAGGCATTTATTGAAGAGGCAAGCCTTCTTGAACCTTCAAGTATCATTTTTTTTCTTTCTTCTGGGTCAAGTATTACGAAATTATTCCTTAAGAGATTTATATATGTCCTGATGTCCTTTATTTCAAAAAAGGCTGGAGATAGGTATCTGTGACCTCTGGTCATATTATTGCTTTTAATTCCATCTATCTCAAAATCAACTTTTTTATTGTCATATAATGCTAAAAACCAATGAATAGGTCTCACAAACCTTAGATTGCTATTGCCCCATCTCATTTCCTTTGGGAAATTAATTGATAATATCAATCTTTGTAATAATTCTGGAAGGATTTCTGCTGTTTTTTTGGATTCTCTTTTTATCTTTGCTACTAAGTAAACTCCCTTACCTTTTTCTTTTTTTATCAGGTCTTCAATATTAATATTGTGTGTTTTTGCAAAGGCTTTTGCAGCAGTTGTTGGCTTTCCGTCCTTGTCAAAGGCAACATTTAGGGGAGGACCCCATATCTCAACTTCCGTAGCCTCCTGAGTAGGATTGATATCAGCAAGTAGGGCAATCCTTCTTGGGGTTGCATAGGTTTTAATAGAGTCAAATTGTAGCCTATATTCATTAAATAAGGCCTCTGAATTTTCTTTTAGTCTGAGTAATGCATCAGGGAGAAATCTTGCAGGTATTTCCTCTGTACCTATTTCTAATAATAGTTTTTTATATATATCATTAGTCTGGTCTATATTATTCATAATCAATATAATTTATGTTGCTAAACCTTAAGTTTTTCTTCGTTTGAATTCATAGTTAAAAGTGGGAAGCCCATTTGTTCCCTTTGCTTTAGAAAAGCCTCAGCACATAATTTTGCAAGCGCCCTTACCCTTGCAATATAACCTGTTCGTTCAGTAACAGAGAGGACACCTCTTGCATCAAGTAGATTAAATGTATGTGAGCATTTTAGGCAGTATTCATAAGAAGGCAGAACAAGCCCTAACTCATTAAGCCTTTTTGATTCCATCTCATATGAATCAAATTGTTTTATAAGTAAATCTGTGTCAGCATAATCAAAATTAAACTTTGAAAACTCTATCTCCCCCTGCTTATGGAGTTCGGCATATTTTATACCCTTACACCATTCTATCTCAAACAGATTGTCTACATCCTGAAGATACATTGCGATCCTTTCAAGTCCATATGTTATTTCTAAAGAGACAGGTTTAAGGTCAATACCGCCAACCTGTTGAAAATAAGTAAATTGCGTTATCTCCATTCCATCAAGCCATACCTCCCAACCAAGACCCCAAGCTCCCAATGTAGGGGATTCCCAGTCATCTTCTACAAAACGAATATCATGTTTTAATGGGTCTATCCCAAGATAGGAAAGACTTTCAAGATAAAGTTCCTGACTTTCTATTGGGGAAGGTTTTAATATAACCTGATATTGATAGTAGTGCTGCAACCTATTTGGATTTTCAGCATATCTACCATCAGTAGGCCTTCTTGAAGGTTCTACATAGGCAACATTCCATGGTTCTGGACCTAATACCCTTAAAAAGGTAGCAGGATGGAATGTACCAGCTCCAACCTCAATGTCATAGGGCTGTAATAATACACAGCCCTTTGATGCCCAGAAATCATGTAATTTTAATATAATATTTTGAAAATACATAATGTAGACGTTTATTTAAGAAATAAAATCTTATTAAAAAAATAAATCCTTTGTCAAATAAAAAATAAGTTAGGGTAATAGAATTATAATTTTAATGACCCTATGTTAAAATAAAAAATAGGTTGGTGTTTTAATGAGGCCTAATAAAATTATAATTGGTAACATTTTTTTTGCAATCCTTTTGATTAGTCTATGTTTTCTTGTTGTAGAGCTTATTTTTCAGTATCATGACAAGAGCATTTGCCCTACTGAAGGGTGTAAGATAGTTAATCAGCAGACAAGGTTTGGAGAAGTATCAATTATTTTAATTGGGATTGCATCTCTGATTACCTTATTGACATTAACTTTTTTTACCCTTTACCGAAATAAAACAGGATTGGAGAAATATATAAATCTTGTTCTTATCGTATCTCTTGCATCTGAGGGCTTTTTCGCTGGTTATCAGGTCTTTTGGATTCAGACTATATGCATCATGTGTCTGATTATTCTTGGGATTTTTCTGATATTAGGGGCCTTAAGGCTTTTGTATGGTGAATATGATGTGATTGCTGGATTTATGTCATTTGCAGGCGTATTTGCTATTTTATATCTTATCCTGCCTACCGGAGAGACATTTAGTTTACCAAATGATGATCTAATATTATTCTATAGCAATAACTGTCCCTTTTGTGAAGAAGTAAAAAAAGAGATTGAAGCAAGTAAATTAAAGGTTACTCCCTTACTTGCTCAAGACTATGCAGTTTTCTTAAAAAATTTAGGAATTGAGCATGTCCCTGTACTTTATGTAAACAAAAAGAACCAAAGAATCATTCTAATAGGAAAGGATGAGATAAATAGATTTTTGTTTAGTAATCAAGAGACAGGGTTGAAAAAACAAACTAAAACCCTCCAAAAAAAATATCAGGCAAAAATAAAAATTGATTCTCAGAAAGATACCAACGGAAATGAATTTAACAAACTGCTCTTGCCTCAAGATACCTCTATATCGCCTTATAGCCAGCCTGCTGAAGAGGGAGCATGTAAAATAATAGAATCATCATGTGAGTAACTCTTATTTCTTTCTTTAATAACATAACTAACCTTAACTAAATATTTAATTAAGATAATTTATATGTTCTCAGACTTTATAAAGGTCATATTCTGGATTAGTAATTATTTAGGATATGCCCTGAAGGAAATTGTTTCAAATTTTTCCTCAATTTGACACAAATTAACATATATGAATATAATAAAAAAAAGTTTCATATAATCCCTCAGAGGATTTTTAGAAACCCTGAGGGATTTTTTTTTGACACATTTATTTTTAAGGAGAGAGAAAAATGAGCTTTGAAGATTTTTACTTAAGCAAAGAGACTATGAAGGCTATATCTGAGATAGGATTTGAAGAGCCTACACCTATTCAGGTTTCATCAATACCAATGATATTAAATGGAAAGGATTTAGTTGGCCAAGCACAAACAGGAACAGGAAAGACAGCAGCCTTTGGCATTCCTATTGTTGAAAGATGTCAAAATGGCAAAAATCCATTTGCCCTAATACTTGAACCAACGAGGGAATTGGCTGTGCAGGTAGCACAGGAGATTAACAGGCTCGGAATATATAAGAAAGTAAAGGTATTGCCTATATATGGAGGAAAATCAATAGAAAGCCAGATTAGATCCTTAGAAAAGGGGGTTGATGTTGTAGTTGGAACTCCTGGACGAATTATTGACCATATGAACAGAAAGACAATTTCCCTTTCAGATATTAGGATAGTTGTTCTTGATGAAGCAGATGAGATGTTAAATATGGGATTTATAGATGATATGGAAATAATTTTGAAGAATACCCCAGCAGACAGACAAACCCTTTTGTTTTCTGCTACCATGCCTCAGCTGATAATGAATATTGCAAAGAGATACATGAAAAATCCTGAAAAGATAAGGGTTAACACAAAGGATGTTGTTGTATCTAAAATTAAGCAGGTTTTCTATGAGGTGAAAGAAGGAGATAAGATAAATGCACTTTCAAGGCTTCTTGATGTTGAAGACCCTCAGCTCGCAATTATATTCTGCCATACAAAACGGGAGGTTGACGAGGTTACTTTAAAACTCCAGCAAATGGGATATAATGCAAATGCCCTCCATGGTGATTTTACGCAAGTGAGGAGGGATGAGGTGATGAATAAATTTAAAAACGGGATGATTGATGTACTCGTTGCAACGGATGTTGCTGCACGTGGACTTGATATAAAAGATGTAACACATGTGATAAATTACAATATTCCACAAAATCCTGATAGCTATGTCCATAGGATAGGTAGGACAGGAAGGGCAGGCAGATCAGGCATAGCTATAACATTTGTTACCCCAAGGGAGTACAGACATTTAAGGATTATTGAAAAGACTGCTCAGACTATTATTGACAGAAAAAGACTACCGTCACATGATGATGTTGTAAAGGCAAGACAGGCAAATATAATTAAAGAGATATCAGATATAATTATTAGTAATAAACATTCAGGTTATATCAAGTTTATAAAGGAATTGTCAGATACATTTAGTTTTGGAGATATTGCTGCTGCAGCCTTATTTATCGCCTATGGCGAGGTAAAAGAAGAACCACTTAAAGGGTCTTATCAAGAAAAAATAGAAAAGACAGGGAGTGTGAGACTTTTTATGACAATAGGAAAAAAAGATAAAATAGAGGTCTCTGATATAGTTAGGTCTATTGCATCTGAGGCAAATATACCCTATAACAAGATAGGTAAGATAAATATGTATGAAAAATTTACTTTTGTAGAGATACCAGAAGAACTTGCTGATACAGTGATAAGATCAGTTGATGATATAGTGATGAAGGGAAGAAGGGTGAAGGTCCAACCTGCAAAGGAAAGGAGCAGGTAATTTTTAATTATTTTTAGTAAAAATAAATATATGTCTTATTTCATTTTAATTGCTGTTTTTGTTGCAAAAATAGTGATCATAAAGTGAACATTACATAAATGCTATCATCTGACAACTTTAGGTTAACCATATTAATTAAATCACAGAGACATTAGAATTACTGCTATTATGGCAAGAAAGATGCCGATAATTTGCTTAAGTGTTAATTGTTCTCTCAAAATTAAATAAGATAGCAACAAGGTAACAAGGGGATAAAGGGCTGTTATTGCAACTACAACTGATGCCTTGCCCCCTTTCATTGCGTAGTAAAAGAAGATAATTCCAGATCCACCTAATGCACCAGCTAAAATACTAAACAATACACCAATTGGTTTTATTTCAAATTTGAAGCCGAGAAAAAAAATCGCAAACAACCAGACTAATAATGCTCCAATTGTCCCAAAAAGATAGATATTTGAGGAGGCTGTATAATTAGAGGCAATCTTTGAAAAGAATCCCCACATGCCCCATAAAATAATAACTATAAAAGAAAAAATCAGCCAGTCAGACTTAAATGCCATAAAAAACCCCTTCATTAACAAATTCCTAAAAATAGCCCTCAAACTTATAAAGTTTTTCCATATACTCTTCCATATTTTCCACAAAACTGATATTACTAAGTGGATTGCCCGTTTTGATGTTGTCTTGCCTATCTCATTATTGTTACCCTATTGAGGTAGTTTTTGCTTACTATTTATAAACTCTTTTTTTTTCAAAATTAAACAATTTAAAAATATAGGCTGGCATGTCATCTCTGTTTCCAGTTGTAATTTCTATTAAATTCCCTTCCTTTAATTTTCTTATTGAACTGACCAATGGATGAACATCCTTTGAGGGAATTGAAGCAATAACATTAAAATTATCAGTAAAGATTATCTGTTTAACTAATTTAATGAATTTTTCTGAAAAAAGTTCCATTTTGCCTATCTCATCAATTATTATGATTTTGTCTCTTTGCTCTATTGCCTTCTCAAGTAGTGGGATAACCAGAGCTTCAAACTCCTTTACATTTACTCCATAAGAACCTATTCTGAAGGGAGAGTATAGAGTTTTGCTTGCCAAGGTTGAGATATTTCCATCTGTTGTTATAATTTTAAAACCAACCCTCTTGCCTGTTTGTGAATCCCTTTGTTCCTCTGTCCAGAATCCGATGATTTTATCTTTTAATAAATCAGCGACTTTTTTTATAACTACTGTCTTGCCTATACCAGGATTACCAGTAATGAATATCTTCATATTAGGAGATTTTTATATTTAACTTTCAGGGATGATTTCAGGCATGATCATCCAATTTATTGACCAGTTATTGTTTTCTCTTTTAAGACAAAGAACACAGGCCATTTTAAAGGAGACGATGTTTTTTTCTTTATTATCGCATAGAAGAATCGCAGCAAGATTACCAAGATGTGGAAGGTGTCCAACAAGCATTAAAGATTCATCAGTTTTTTTTAGCCTATCTT
>FMJZ01023333.1_pt1 | contig 11306 bp, 8 predicted proteins | sample 1987881 | NCBI WGS metagenome assembly FMJZ01 (sample SAMEA4378227, study PRJEB15110) | soil metagenome | biome: soil; feature: Field; material: Soil | place: India | collected 2015-03-11 | depth 0 m | reverse complement strand
GACACAGCAGGCGTGTTCGTCCGCGTCGGCGTGCGCGTGGCCGTCGGGCTGACAGGCGTGTTCGTGCGCGTAGGGGTAGCCATAAGTGCAAGCGGCGTGTTCGTCCGAGTCGGCGTGCGTGTGGCCGTAGGTGCAAGAGAAGTGTTCGTGCGAGTCGGAGGAACCAGTGTTGGGGTAGGAGAGAGAAGAGAACTACCTGGTTCTACCCCCCACACGAGCGCTCCGCCGCGATAGAGTGTTGCTCGCGGCCACTTAAGCATTGCACTTAGCTGCCCGTTATAGGAATAATCATTTAACTCATTGTACGCGCTCCAGTCGGCGCGATTCCAGCGCAGATGAAATTCGCCCGAATCCCCGCCCGCCAGTAGCAAGCCGGTGCCAGGGGCAAACCCGATCTCCACATAGTAATCCGCTGTATCCACGCGATTAGGATGGTCAGGAGGCAGTGCAATAAAGGTACCGCTCACATGGGTGCATCCAAACCAAGCATAGTCGCACCAGAATTTCTGGGGAATTTCGCCATCCACGGTATACCAATAACGAATTTTAAATTCACTCAAGGGAACGTCGTTGGGAGTATTGTTGACAATTTTGAATTGAGGCTTAATGTGAGCATCATATGGGGTGCTGGTATCCCCCACACGATAGCGGAGTTCAAAGCCTGTGGTCAATGCAGAGGCCAGGTGAACACGACCAGCAACGGCTCCTGCGAGTGGAGATACCTGCGAAAGAATGCGTTGTTTCACCTGCAAGGGCGTCCAGTCGGGATACCGCGAAAGAAGCAGCGCCGCCTCCGCAGAAACAATCGCCGCAGACATCGAGGTGCCGCTACCGAAAACATAATCGTTATAGGGATAGGCGCTGTAGATAAGCACTCCCGGTGCGTAGACATCGGTAAACGCCGCGCCGCCAGAGAAAGGCGCTATGGTTTCGTCCGGCGCGGTGGCACCCACGCCAATCACGGCCAGCGGGTTAGATACCGCAGCGGGATAGTTCGCGCCATCTCCCTCTCCAACCGAAGCCACAACGATCACGCCACGCTCGTTGGCGTAATTCACGGCTTCAGCCAGCGAGTCGGGTAATAGCGGCGCACTCAGACTCATGTTAATAACCTTGGCACCGCGATCCACCGCGTACCGAATGCCGGCCGCAACTTCCCAGTACATCCCTATCCCGTCCGAATTGAGCACGCGAATCGGCATCACCTGGACTCCTGGCGCCACCGTGACGATAATCCCGGCAATATGCGTGCCATGGCCAACACCTTCGTCCACTTCGCCATCACCGTCGTCGTCCAGCCCATTGCCGCGATCATAGATATCCGTATTCATCCCAACAAAATTGTATCCTGCCGCAATCGAGCTGTTCAACAAAGGGTGATCGGGGGTCAGACCGGTATCCAGAACAGCCACAATAACGCCCTGGCCTCGTGAAATCTTCTGGGCATCTGTCAAGCCGATTCGCTGCCAAGCCCATTGCTCGCCGTATATGTTGATCAGCTCACTGTCTGCGCCGATATTCTTTTTAGTCATTAGCAGGTAATCAGCGCCAATATTTTTCTTGTCTGCGCCAATATTCTTCTTGTCATTTCCCAATGAATCCGAAGCATAGTAATTCGGCTCTGCGTAAACCAGGTCCGGATCAGCATTCAAGATCGGCAAGAGAGAGGCTGCCTCTTGTCCTGGGGAAAGCTTCAAAAAATAAACATTGTTTTCGGGAATGGTATCGAACACCTGGGACGGATAACGGGCAAGAATAGCGGCTATAGGAACTCCTGTTTTGACTTTCACTACCACCTCATCAGGGGGCAGACCGGAAAGTTCCGCGCGGACGGCAGAGGCAAACCCTAACAGCGCCAGGAGAACAACACAAACGGGGAGGACCCAGAGAGCTTTTTGCATAGCAACACTCCTTTCTTACAAAGTCATCCGGTTCGCAGAGGCAGGAGTTTTGGATGCTACGGAACACCTACCATCGCTACCAATTAGGATTAATGGCGCCCAGAAATAAGGGTGACGATAACAGGCTAAAGCTTCGCGTTGGGCATACTGCAGCGCGCGAGCGCGCGATGCGCTGGTGATCAGAGCGCGATAGAAGTTCTCCATCAGAAACATCATCGCTTCATCATGCACCATCCATAGACTAACCACAAGGGAGGCCGCTCCTGCATAAAGGAAGCTTCGCGCCAGACCTACTACTTCATCTCCACCACTTACCCGCCCACGGCCACTCTCGCAAGCGCTCAGTGTAATCAAGCCAGCGCGCAATTCCATTTCATAGACATCTCGTGCGGCCAGCCAACCGTCCGCCAAATGAATTCCCGAAAGCAGAGGCGCATCAGGACGGAACGAACCATGCGCAGCGAGGTGAATCAAGCCATACTGCGGCGAAAGGCGGCGCAGTTGCTCCAGCGTAGCATCCTTTCCTAACAAGACAGTAGCGCGCGGCCAGCAAGTTGAGAGGGTTTTCACTTCTTTCTCGATTGATTCCAATCCAGCCTGGGGAACGCCAACAAACAAGGCAGACTCGTCCGCAAGTGGGACATCTTTTTCCCAACAGAATCGGAGGACGGCCGCACTGGGCGCATAGGAAATCGCCTTTCTTTCTACCAGGTAATGGTCATAATCATAGAGGGCCTGGAAAGGCAAAGCATGGAGAGGTCCATGTGGGATGACAATCAAGTTCTCAAATGCTGCAAGCTCGGCCTCGAGAGGAGCAAATAAGAGTTCATAGAGACGAGCCAGGCGACTCTGGGCAAAAGCGAGCAAGACATCCTGGTGCCGTTGGTAGTACTCCTTCCCATAGTAAAACTTGGACAAATGGAAGGTCAACTCCTCTAAAAGCGGTTTGACTTGTTCTAAAGATGCTCCCAACGGACGCGCTTGAATCCCGTAGGGAGTAACCAAGAAGGCTAGGATTTGACCACGCGCGAGGAAATATTCCACCAGCGCTGTATCTCCCGGCAATGCAGCTTGAATCTGATCTACCGAAACCGGCAAAACATGTTGCAAAGAGAGCGACTCGGCATAGCGCGTATCCAGGGCGCGCCACAGCTCTGCCACCGCGCGCTCGCGCCCTTGAATTTCCTTCCATATTTCCTCGGGACGAAACAAGCGATTCTCTCCCCTTGGCCCACTTCCTCGCAAGAGGCAGGTATATAACCAATTCAACTCTTGTCGCAAGAAACGTAAACGTTCAAATCGTTGACGATCCGCCGCATCTTGAGCGTAGGAACGCGGCTTGATCTCCGATGTCAGATGCTCGAGGAGGGCACGCGACTTGGCACGTTCGACCCAGGAAAAAGCCTCCACCGCATTCTTCTGCGAGAGCAAGAGAAAGACAAGGCCTTCATACGGCGCCATTTTATCCGAGATAAACGCCATCCGATGTTCTTCCACCGGCAAGGTAACCGCCATGCTTTCCACAACTTCCGCCGCGCGCCGATACGCTTGGTAAGCATGCGCTCGCTCTCCCGACGACTCGTATGCCTGCCCACAAAGCGTTTGTATTCGTTGAATCAACCACGGAGGTTTAATTTCCCCTAATGCTCTCTCCGTCTCAGAGAGAATCGACAAAGCCTGCTCGGGTTGACCGCTCTCCAAATAAAGGCGCGCCATTAAGATCTGAGCATAGGCATAATTCAACGCCAACCCATGGCGTTGATACACAGCAATTACGTCCTTTAGCAACGCTTGGGCAAGTGTTCCTTGTCCCTCTTGGAGCAACATTTCCACAATCTGTAAATTGGTATGGGCCGTCCACACCTCGTTATGCTGCAGAGTGAACAACTCGCGGGCCTGGGTCAGGAAAGAAAAAGCCTGATTCCCTTGCCCCAGGCGGAAGGAGGCAACTCCACAGTGGATAAGCGCCCACCCTTTCTCAAAACTCATCCCCGCCCTGTCAAAAGAGGACATCGCTGCTTTTGCTCGTTGGAGGGCTTTGTCCGCCAGGTTTAAATCCAGATAGATCGCGCTTTCCAGCCGATCCAAATAAGCAAGATCCGTTTCCAGCTCGAGTTCTTGTAACAAGCCGCGCAGACGCTCACATAGCCGCAATGCCTGACTATACTCTCCCGATCCATGCCGCATGTCGGCTAGGTTATAATCTACTGTGACCAACGTCGCCTTCCAACCGGCACCCTCGAACACGGCCCGTGCCTCCAGGTACAATCGTTCGGCCTGACGAAAATCTCCCAACCAGCTCAGAGTATTGGCCTCGTTGACTTTGGTTATCGCCTCGTATAAACGCTCGCCACAAGCGCAAAAAATCTGGCGCGCAGAGCGATAATGTTCCAACGACCGCGCGTACTCCCCTCTTTGACTACATATATTGCCCAAATTCAAGGCAATCTTCGCGCGGGAAACATCATCACCGTACTCTATTAAAATCAAATCTGCCCATTCTGCCAGGGAAGCGGCCTCCTCATATCGCTCCAACGAGGTCAGGCTGCCAACACAACCAACTGCTGCCCGGGCGGCTTCCAACATATTCCCTTGTGCTCGAAAAAGTGCAATCGCTTTCTCATAGTGCAAAACTGCGGTTTTGTATTCCCCCATCAAATAGTAAGCGCTTGCTTGTATCCAGAGCGCGCAGGCGCGCGCCAGATCGTCGTTAAGAGTAGCCGCGATTTCACCAGCCACATCTCCTATCGATAACGCCTGGTGTGGATCGGCGCGTTTGACGGCATCGGCACGTTCCTTAAGCGCTGCTAGCAAGGTAAAGAGAGTCTCTCGCGACGCCGCGCGCAACACACCCCGACGTTGCGCAGCATCCGGGGCGTTCAGCAAAGACTCCAACAGCGCATCATTCTCCATACCCCAACAAGAGATTCTCGACCGCGATCTGCGTCTGCCTATAGGAGACGAGCAGATCGTACGTACCTGTTGGCACATAAGAAAACAAGAATTGCCCCCACTCGTCCGTCCGCGTGCAGGCAATAACCTCCCCCGCCTGTTGCAGACAGACCAGGATTGCCTCCTGCCAGCCTTGCCTGTCCACATCGTTCGCGCCAAGCACCTGACCGCGCACAGAGACTGCACCGTCCTCGGGCGTCACACGCAGATCAATATCCACGCCGGAAGCACTAAACAGCATCTGCCTTGCCTGAGTCACGCCACGCACAGGCGATAGGGAAAGTTGTCGGAAACTATCGAACTGCAACACCGCAGAAATCCGTTGTGACCAGGAAAAACGCTCCATTTGAAAAACGGATACCATGCGCTGCAATACCGGAAGCGGCGGCGCCTGTGATACAATCTTCGGCGCTCGTAGGATTTCCCAAACCTGCTCGAAGCGAGACACAATCGTCTGACAACGCAAGCATGGCAGCGCCAAATGTCTTTCCACTTCTAGACGTTCCTCGCTTGACAAGGTATGTAGGATGTGCTCAATAAGAACTACCAACCTGGGATGAGTGGACATAGGTATACCCATGCTCTATGCGGAAATAAGGACAACCAACAATCGAAAATCACTTTCGTGTCTTTATATTTAGAGAAACATCAGAAACCTTAAAATACAATCTATTCAAACAAACCCATTCTCTTCAACACCGCTGCCAATTTCGCTAGACAACGCGCTCGGTTCGGGCCGATACTACCTTTCGGCATGTTCAGCCTTCTGGCGATACTCTCGTACGGTGGCGGGGGTTCGGTATAGAAAAGCATCAACAATAAGTCGCGACAGCGATCATCCAGTTGCTCCACAGCAGAACGTATCACCTCTTGACGTTCAAGCTGCAATAGTTCTCCTTCCGTTTGCGTGATCCCGCCGATCGGGGGCTGCTCTTCTAACCATTGGGATTCGCACAGGTGTTCGCCCGTCCGCTTTCGTTGCCGAATCAAACGCCAACACTCTCGCCGGGCAGTGACCGCCAGCCAAGCACCAAGACGCTCATGGTCCCGTAGACGATCCAGATTCTGGAACAGAAGTAAGCTCACCGTCTGGGCTACATCGGCTGCGTCCTCCTCTGTTAGCCCATAACGCAACGGAATGGTATACATTAAACGTTGATAGCGCAGAATCAACGCTTCCCAAGCCTGACGATTCCCCTGGAGACAAGCCTCGATGAGTTCCGAATCTGGGAGCGCTTTCAAAGAAGGAAAGACCATGTTTTAAGCATGAAGCGAAGGATGTTTACATTTTATAATATTACTTTGAATTCACTTCTTTTTCGCATTGCAAAGGCATGACAGTCGCAGCAGGAGGACGGGTGGTCCCCCTATGAAACGTTATCTTCTCTCTATTTCCACCGCTTTTCTCGCTCCTCCAGCGCTGCTTTTCCTCGCGTTGCGTATGTTACTTACCCCTCTCTTTCTGGAAATCGAATACCGCATGCCGGGCTTCCCCCCCGACGAATACGGTTTCACAACCGCCGAACGGTTGCATTACGCCCATCTTGCTTTGCAATATCTGCTCAACGATGCCCCCCGTTCTTTTTGGGGCAATTTAAAGTTCCCCGATGATTCGCCCCTCTATACACAACGAGAACTGGAGCATATGGACGACGTGCGACGGGTCGTACGCTTGGCTCTGTGGACCGGACGCGGTTGTTGGATACTTCTGATCGGCCTGGGGCTATTTGCCGCTCAGCAAAAGACATGGTCGGCGTACCGGCGCGGACTGCGCTGGGGCGGCTGGTTGACAATCAGCCTGGTTTTTCTTCTCGGACTTGGCGCGGTTGCAAGTTTCTGGCAGTTTTTCACTCTGTTTCACGCGTTATTTTTTGAGGGCGATTCCTGGCTGTTTTACCATTCCGATACCCTCATCCGCCTCTTTCCACTGCGTTTCTGGCAGGATGCCTTCCTTTTTGCCGGCCTGTTGACGCTCATGGGCAGCATAGTCTTGATTTTGAGCAACCGCCTCCGCGACGAAGCGAAACGCCTGCCCAGCAACATCGCCCAAGGTTAGGGTATAATGGCAACCATGGCTGAGTTTCTTTCCCTGCACGGACGATGCGCCGTCGTGACCGGCGCGGCGCGTGGAATCGGGCGCGCCATCGCCCTCGAACTCGCGCGACGCGGCGCGAGTGTGGTGGTCAATTACTGCGCCTCGCAAGCAGAGGCCCAAGAAGTGGTCGCCGCACTTCACCAAACGGGCGGGCGCGCGGCCGCTTTCCAGGCCGACGTTGCCGACTTTGAACAAGCGCAAGCGTTGATTGATTTCGCTGTGGCCACTTTCGAGAAAGTAGATATTCTGGTCAATAACGCTGGCGTCGCGCGCGACGCGCTCTTGATGACCATGTCCGAGGCGGATTGGGATACTGTCCTAGATGTCAACCTGAAAGGTACGTTCCATTGTTGCAAGGCAGCTATCCGTCACATGATTCGCAACCGCTACGGCCGCATCATCAACATCACCTCGGTCGCGGGTCAGATGGGAAACCCCGGCCAGGTCAACTACGCCGCCTCTAAGGCCGGCCAGATTGGGTTGACTCGCGCCCTGGCACGCGAGGTGGCCTCGCGCAACATAACCGTTAACGCCATCGCAGCCGGTTATATAGACACCGCTCTCTGGGACCCCGTGGCGGAAACGATGAAAGAGTCTTTGTTGCGATTAATCCCCATGGGCAGGAAAGGGGAACCGCAAGAAGTGGCCTACGCCGTGGCCTTTCTGGCTTCTGACCAGGCCGCTTACATTACCGGTCAAGTGCTCGGCGTAGATGGTGGGTTAGCCATGCAGTGATGGCCACGCCACAGGCAAGCATATTCCTCACAGGAGGCATCATGTCTGACTACCATACTTCTGGCAAGACCACACTGACCCCCGATGTGTTGTTGACCATTGCGCGTATGGCCGCGCTTGAAGTCGAAGGCGTGCGACGCATGGCTCCGGTCAAGGGAGGCATGAACCGCCTCTTCAAGCGCGGTCATGATGGTGTCCAGATGGAGATCGAAGACAATGTGATTACCATAGACCTCTATTTGATCGTCGAGGACGACATCAACCTGCGCGAGGTCGGCCGTCAAGTGCAGGAACGCGTCGCGCGCGCGATTACCGAAATGACCGGCCTGGAAATCGGCAGCATCAACATCCATATCGAGGACATCGAATACCGCCACATCGAGGGGTGATTTTACGATGAAGGCGCGCACGCGGGCCCGTAGTGTCGCTCTCCAAGTCCTGTTCGAGGTTGACCTGGTCAACCACCCACCGGCGCAGGTGCTGGACGAACGGCTGGCCGAAGAGCCATTGCCCGAGGAACTGGCAGAGTTCGCCCGCCAGATTGTTTTCGGCGTTATCCCTTTGCGCGAGAGACTGGACGCTGCGATCACCCGCTACGCCCCGGAATGGCCACTGGATCAGGTTGCCGCCATTGACCGCAATATCTTGCGCATCGCTGCCTGGGAGTTTGCCGTACAAAAGATTACCCCCGTCAGCGTGGCCATCAACGAAGCCGTCGAACTGGCCAAACATTTCAGTTCGGATAGCGCGCCGCGTTTCGTCAACGGCGTGTTGGGGAGTCTGGCGAAGCACGAAAGCGAAGTGGCGCAGGTTCTACATCCTGTTACCACATCCTCCTGATTCTCCTTGTATGCCATGGCGCGAGTTTCCAGGGTAAAGCACACGCAGAGCAAGCTTCCCAAGGACGGGCAGCAGGTTCCTTTATCCTCGGCGCAATGAATCTCCTCGAAAACCGACCATGAACACCGCCCGCGTCCCATCTTTTCGCCCACATCTGATCACAGCGACCATTGCGCTCTGCGCGACCGCCTGCACGCTTTCTCTCTTCAATTTGCCTGACCTCCCGGCTACTCCTATCTTCACCCCAACAACGAGCAATCCGCCAACTACCCCACAGCCGGCTGTTTCGTTGACCGTTCGCGTTACCCTTCCCTCTCCCCTGCCCCCCGGCGAAACGCTCGCACTCAGCGTGGTAGATGAAGTCACCGGCCTGGCACTGAACGCCAAGAATTATCCAATGCAAGCGCAGGATCCTCTCCATTACGCCGTCACCCTCCCCTGTGCGTTGAACAGCACGCTCCTGTATCGCTATGTCCGTTTGGGAAAATTGCCTATCTTCGAGGATACAGCAGCAGACATCCCGGTTCGCTACCGGCTGTATCACGCCGTCGCTCCGGCGGAGATCCACGACGTCATCGCTTCCTGGAACGACACGCCTTTTTCCGGGCCAACGGGTCGCATCAGCGGTCAGGTGACGAACGCCAGCAACGGAGCGCCGCTTGTCAACATCTTGATCGTTGCCGGCGGAGTCCAGACCCTGACCGACTCACAAGGCAACTTTGTCCTGGAAGGTCTTCCGCCCGGCACGCACAACCTTGTAGCCTACGCTCTGGACGGCTCGTATCATATATTCCAACAAGGCGCGACCGTCGCGGCCGGCCTCCGCACGCCGGTCCCGATTCGCCTGACGCCGCGTCCCTTCGTCAACGTGATGTTTGTCGTCAGCGTACCGCAGAACACTGTGAAGAACGCCCCTCTGCGCCTGGCCGGCAACCTCCTCCAACTGGGCAATACGTTCGGCGACCTGCGCGGCGGCATGAATACACTGGTAACGCGTATGCCTGTGCTCTCGCCTCTGCCAGATGGCCGCTACACGATTACCCTCTCCCTACCAGTCGGCGCCGACGTGCGATACAAATACACCTTGGGCGATGGTTTCTGGAATGCAGAACATCACTTTAACGGCGATTTCGTATTGCGGCAACTCATCGTCCCAGAGACCAATGCCGTCGTCACGGACAGTGTGGAAACCTGGCAGGCAGGGAATTCCGCGCCAATTATCTTCGAGGTCACGGTCCCAAACACTACCCCCGCGACGGATACGGTCTCGATTCAGTTCAACCCCTATGGTTGGACGGAACCTATTCCTATGTGGTCGCTGGGAAATTATCGGTGGGTCTACGCACTGTTCAGCCCACTCAACATGCTGGGGCAGTTCGAATATCGGTATTGCCGGAACGATCAGTGCGGCGCGGCGGACGACGTCGCCACCCCCAATGGCCAGCGTGGTCGCGTGGCGGCTACCAGCCTGACGATGCAGGATTTACAAGATGAGGTCGCTGCCTGGCAATGGATGCAATCGGTCAACTATACACCGGCTTCTGTCCAACCGCAGCCACGCAACGGCTTTCAGGCCGGCGTGGAATTCTTAAGTTCGTACCATCCATCCTGGCAATCATACCTACCGCAAGCCCTGTTCGATGTGCACCATCTGGGAACGAATCTCCTCGTTCTAACTCCCACGTGGACAGCGCAACGCGCCTCCCCGCTTATTTTTGCCCCCACCCCTGTTTTGGATCCGCTTTGGGGTGATATCGGCCAGATGGTCGGGCTGGCCCGCGCCATCAATTTGAACGTGGCTATTTTCCCTACCGTCCGCTACCGCGCCGACGCCACAACCTGGTGGCTCTCTGCCCCGGGGGACGAGGCCTGGTGGAATCGTTGGTTCGAACGATACCGCGCCTTCGTGATGTATCATGCCGATCTAGCGCGTCAAAGCGGCGCCGGAATGCTCATCCTGGGCGAAGAAGGGCTGACCCCAGCCCTGCCCGGCGGTCTCCTGCCCGACGGTCGCCCTTCCGGCGTTCCCGCCGACGCCGATGGCCGCTGGAGAGATATCCTCTCGGAAACACGCCGACATTTCAACGGGCAAATCTACTGGGCATTGTCCTTCCAAGGCGAAGCCCCTCGCGCGCCAGCCTTCCTCAGCGAAGTGGATGGAATTTACCTGCTTTGGGAGGCGCCGCTGAGCACAACCGCCACACCCACCGTAGAAGAACTGGCCGCCCAGGCCGGACACCTGCTCGACGACTCTATCGCGCCGCTGGTCAATACGCTCCACAAGCCTGTAATCCTTGCAGCCGCGTATCCAGCCGTGGTCGGTGCGGCGAAAGTCCGCAAAGATTGGCAATACTTTAATCAACCAACACAAGACGACGCGTCGTTCCCCCTCAGCCTTCAGGAACAGGCCGATATCTATCAGGCTCTGCTAATCGCTCTAGACAGCCGCCCCTGGTTGAAAGGTTTCGTCAGTCGCGGCTACTACCCACCCATCGCACTCAAGGATAAGTCGGCCTCCGTGCACGGCAAACCTGCCGCCGAGGTGCTTCGATTCTGGTATTCTCGTCTGCGCGGCCTACGTCCCTGAGAATATGATGAAAGCAGACGCTCTCAATTCAGGGTGAAAAAGACCCGGCCGATCCTTTTTGGGCCTGCCGAAGTAGCCACTCTCCATTTAGCCCTTTTCGATGACCGGTCTCCGATGTCGGTCTGAAAAATCGCCCTTCTTGCATCTTTGCCTGCAAACTCGGCCCCGTTTCCAATGCTTTTTCTCCGAAAAAAAA
>FMJZ01024941.1_pt1 | contig 11312 bp, 12 predicted proteins | sample 1987881 | NCBI WGS metagenome assembly FMJZ01 (sample SAMEA4378227, study PRJEB15110) | soil metagenome | biome: soil; feature: Field; material: Soil | place: India | collected 2015-03-11 | depth 0 m | reverse complement strand
ACTTCTCCATCGTAGGTTGGGTCGAAATTTAGGTTTAGCGTGTTTATTAATTGCTCAAAATTGTTCATAGTCTATTTATAAAGTGATTGAGATTAAAAATCAAGTGTGATTGGAGGAGTTCATGATCATAAATGACTTGAAAGAAGGATTTATAAATGTTATCTGTTTTAAAAGTGAAATTTTGTATGGTGATAATGATGAGTGAGTTTTTTGATTTGTTATATGAAGATGACGATATAGTTGTGGTAAACAAATCTCATGGTTTATTGGTGATCCCTGATCGGTATGATGAGAATTTGCCAACACTAAAGGGGCTTTTGTCGGAGAAATATGGAAAGATTTTGGTTGTGCATCGGTTGGATTATGGTACGGGTGGGGTGATGGTGTTTGCAAGGAATGAGTTGTCCCACAAAAAGTTATGCTTTCAGTTTGAAAATGGGGGAGTGAGGAAGTTGTATTACGCCATTTGTAGGGGGATTTTTCCTACCGATCTTACATGTCTTTTACCCATTTCTAAGGTGAACTATCACGGTAAGTATAAGATAAATTTCAAAAGTGGCAGAAAATCGATTACATCTTTCTATGTGGTGGAGAGGTTTTCAGATAGGACGCTTTTGAAGGTGGAACCCCACACAGGCAGGTCTCATCAGATAAGGGTGCATCTTAAAGCATTGAAATATCCATTGATTCAGGATTTTTTGTACAATGAAAAGATCGATGATAAAAGGCTCTCCCTTCAGGCTTATTTTCTCGAATTTAAGCATCCTAAGAGTGATAAAAAGATGGTATTTGAACTACCTTTGAGTGAATTTATGAAAAATTTTCTAAAAAATTCTAAAGTTTAACTAAAAAGAGACGATATACTGCCTAAGACGCAAGGAAGCGTCAAGAAAATAGAGCAACCCTCTATTGAAAGAATCAAGGAGGATAATATGGCAGTGTCAATTTACAACAACCTTATGTCTTTGAACGCCCAAAGACATATCACGGCTACCAACAACATGTTGGGTAAGTCTCTTGAGAGGCTTTCTTCAGGCCTCAGGATCAATCATGCATCAGATGATGCGTCTGGTATGGCAATTTCTGAAAAATTAAGAGGGCAGATCAACGGTCTTAAAAGATCTATCATGAACGCCCAAGATGGCATTTCTATGCTTCAGACCGCTGAAGGTGCGTTAGAGGAAGTTTCCTCTATGCTTCAGAGGATGAGAGAGCTTGCTGTGCAAGCGGCAAACGGTACCTATACCTCAAACGACAGGGTAGAACTGCAGAAAGAGGTAGAACAGCTAAAATCAGAGATAAACAGGATCTCTGCAGCCACAGAATTCAACACTAAAAAGCTTCTAAACGGTGATGGCACAGCCCTTTGGTCTGCCAGCAGCAACAAAATCAGTGCCCTCATCAGAGGCAATGTAGCAGAAGGTAATTACGAAATCTCCCTCGAAGCAAACAAGATCGGACAAAACCAAGTGTTTAAGACTGACATTATGACACTGAGGGAAGGGGTAATAGCTGCGGAGATAGTTGCTACATCCAATGATACAAATATATCTAAAATTTCAGATCCTATCACTATGCCGCCTACAGGAACATCCTACTTTACTGTACAAGTAGGTAACTCAGCTGCAACGACAACTACATCTATGGCAACAATTGGGACATATTTACAACCAGGATCTGCCTGGTCTGTAGATACAGGAGGAGTCACCTTGAATTCTGTTAGTAGGGGCGGCTATGCTTTAATAGAAATTACATCAACTACTGGTAATGGATCTGCAGTAATTAAGTATTATGATGGTAGTACTGGGCAATTGATAGATAGTTTTACTGATGACGATATTTCAAATGGAATATCCGCAGATATAACAAATGGAGTTAGTTTTGAAGGGTTAGGTATTTTAGGGACATATCAGGTTGGGGATAAGATTTTGCTTTCATTTGTAGATGGAGATGACTCTGGTGTGACTGGAGGTGGTGCATTAACATTGAGTGGTGGTCCAGATTCAGCCAATTTACAAATGAGGTATGTATTTACAAGTAGTATAACATCGAGTGCTGCTGATACTACGGTTAGCCTTGCTTATGCAAGTCTTGATTCTAAGAATGGTAATCTTAATATAGGTAAATTTTCTTTAACCTTTGCAATGCAGACAACAGGGGAGGTTGTTGAAGGTAGTGTCGATTTTATGATTAATGGAGCAGGAGATGCAGCTACAACTTCAACAAAACTAAAAGATATTGCGAGATTCATAGATGCTGATGGAAATAACCTTTTTGAAAACAAGCAAGAGCTAACAATATGGGGGGGTGGTAAGAGTGCCGTTATATACTTGGAAGCTGATGACACTATTGCAGATTTTGAAGCAAAATTGACAGATGCGATAGTTAAACAACTTGGTTTAGGTTCTGATGATGCGACTGTTAATTCTCATTTAGTAGATTATATTTCTATACCAGATAGCAAAGGCAACAGAACCGTCAAAGGCACCTTTATAATCCAGACTGCCCTTGCAGGTGAGCAGGGTGAGATCGCTTTTAGTGGTGATCAGAGACTTCTCAATGCTCTTTCATTGGCTGAGATTCAAAAGGCAGTAAATAACACTACGCTTGTGACAGTGAAAAATGCCCATACAGGCGACCTCATCGGTACAGATGAAACAGGAAACGATAGGGTAAATGGTGTAATAAAGGGGATAGAGCTTGTTATCGACTCCAGAGCAAATGTATCTGCTAAATGGGATGCTGTTAATAATATACTGAAGTTTGAAGAGAATGCCAATGCTTCCACACAGAAGTATTTCCTCCATGTAGTTGACAATTCGACTAATTTGCAGATTGGTCCAAATCAGGGGCAAACATTGGCTGTATCCATTCCGCAGCTTGATGTAAAAGGTTTGGGGATAGAAAATGTTTACCTTGTATCTCAGACATTGGCTCAAAGGGCGATCCCAGATATCGACAACGCATTGAGTCAAGTGGTAACAATTAGAGCTACGATAGGTGCTCAGATCAATAGACTTGAGCATACTATTAAAAACTTGACAGTTGCCAAAGAGAATATGACAGCATCTGAGTCAAGGATCAGAGACTTGGATGTGGCTGAAGAGATGGCTACTTTTACAAGATTTCAGATTCTTGGTCAGTCTGGTATGGCTATGCTTGCTCAGGCAAACCAGATACCACAGATGGCTCTTCAGCTTCTTAAGTAATTTTAAGAATTAAAAAAAACTACTATGGAGGATACTATGGCAGCGGTAGTAAGAAAAAATGAAGCTAACAATATAAATACAGAAAAATCCCAACTGACAAAACTTTATGAGATGCTGAGAGAGATGTTTAGCACTCAGTATTACGGCTCTCTTGAGATAAAGTTTGAGGCAGGTAAAGTGACAATAGTCAAGAAAACTGAGAGTATCAAAGTTTAAGATGCTCAAAAACTCAGAACAGGGTGGGGTCTCCCACCCTTTTTTATTTACTCTTGAAAATTTACGCATTTGTATTATAATAATCTAAAAACGAAAAAAGGTTTACATGTTTGTTGACAGAGAGAATGAACTTAGTTTGCTCGAGAGTGAGTTTGCTCAAGAAAAGTTTAGATTTTGCGTTATTTACGGCAGGCGTAGAGTGGGTAAAACCACTCTCATCAAGGAATTCATTAAAAATAAAAAGCATATCTATTTCTTAGCTACCCTTGAGAGTGAAAAGATCCTTTTGGAAAAATTTAAATCGATAGTTTCAGATATTTACAATGATGATTTTCTAAGAAAAGTAGAAGTTAAATCGTTTGAAGAAATCTTTAGATATTTAGCTTCAAAGAATGAAAAGATCGTTGTTGTCATTGATGAATTTCAGTATTTAGCTCGAGTAAACCCTGCAATCTCTTCAATATTCCAAAATATTATCGATAATTTATTGAAAAATACGAAAATATTTTTGATTCTTTGTGGTTCGATTATATCTCTGATGTATAAAGAGACTTTATCTTATTCATCACCTCTATACGGTCGTCGAACGAGTAATATAAAATTAAAGTCCCTCGATTTCGAAAATATTAAATATTTTTTTAAAAATAGAACTAAAAAAGAGTTGGTTGAGTTTTATGCAGTTTTTTATGGTATTCCAAAATATTTAGAAACGGCATCCCCTCAAAAGAGTATTTTCGACACTATAAGGAGTAATATTCTTGATAAAAATTCTTTTTTGTACAATGAACCTTACTTTCTCTTGAATGATGAGATCAGTGAGTCAATAACCTATTTTTCTATATTAGAGTTGATTGCTTTGGGATCGAGAAAGATAGGTGAGATAGCCTCGAAGATGGGTAAAAAGGAAAATAATATAACATCGTTTCTTCAAAAACTTATGGATTTAGAATTGGTTTACAAAGAGGTCCCTATTACAGAAGACAATCCTGCTAAAAGCAGAAAAGGTCTTTATTACATTAGAGACAATTTTATAGCATTTTGGTTTAGGTATGTTTTCCCTTACAGGTCACAGCTTGAGATAGGTAATGTAGATTATGTGATGGATAAATTGAGAATTAGTTTTTCTGAATATGTGTCCAAAACCTTTGAAGATCTCGCTATCGAATTTACATTGAAGAGATTTGGGTTGAAAAAGTGTGGTAGATGGTGGGATAAAAACACTGAGATAGACTTAGTGGGTTTTTCAGACGAATTTATAATTTTTGGTGAGTGTAAGTGGTCAGATAACAAGGTTGGGATAAATGTTTATGAAGAACTTGTGAAAAAGTCGTCTAAAATCAATACTAACCTACCAAAAAAATATATTCTTTTCTCCAAGAGCGGTTGGAGTAGCGAGCTTTTGAATGTTGCCGATAAAAATGATCTATATTTAGTGACCGTTGATGAGATATAATGACAGGGTGGGTTAGCCCACCCTTTTATCAATTTTCTTCTACTGTAAATTCCTGAGTATCAAACCAGAAACCATCTTGGCTCATGAAATCGATTTCGGCCTTAATAATGTCAAAATGCTTTTTTTCCACTTCAGCTAATTTTTGGAAGAAATCTTTTACCTTTGGATCTGTGGCCTTCTCTGCTTCTTCAGTGTAAAACTTCATAGCTTTTTCTTCATGAGCAAGAGCTACTTTCAGTGCCTCTTCATCTCCAAGACCAGATTTTTCAGCGAATTTCAGGTCTTTGGTGGAAGGCATAAATTTTGAAAGTCTACCCTTTGGGATGTTTACATGCTCGATAGGCTGACCAGCCAAAGTTTTTTCCATAAACTTTTCTATTAGATCCATGTGATCAATTTCATCTAATGCCAATTGAATAAACATATTTTTACCAGTAGCAACCTTTGTTTGTTTTGCATACTTCAAGTATGATCTCAACCCCTCTTTTTCAGCTTCGTAAGCTGTTTTCAGTGCTTTCATCAGTTCTGTAGGCATCTTTAACCTCCTTTAATTTATATAATTATGTTTTAAGGTAATTATATTATAAACGGAAAATTCCTTTTTTCAATAAAATATTGCATATTTGTTCAAATTATTTTAATATGATATAAAATCTTTTGGAGGTTTAAAATGAACCCATTAGCCAAAGAATTAAACGATATCATAATCTCTGAAAATCCAGCAGTTTACGAAATGCTCTCCGATTTAGGCAAAAATCTTTTCTTTCCAAAAGGGATTTTGACCCAGTCTGCAGAGGCAAAAGAGAAGGCTTACAAGTACAATGCTACAATCGGTATAGCCACAGAGAAAGGTGGACCTATGTATTTAGATTGCATCTATGAACCACTTAAAACATTCAAACCCGCCGATCTTTTCCCTTATGCACCTGCTACAGGTAGGGCTGATCTTCGTAAGAAATGGAGAGAGAAGCAGATAGAAGAAAACCCTTCTATGAAAGGTAAATTCTTCGGCACTCCAATAGTTACAAATGCGCTTACTCATGGACTAAGTATTATTGCAGATATGTTTGTGGATGCTGGTGATTATGTCCTTATGCCAGATATGTTCTGGGGAAACTATAGATTAACTTATACAACAAGAAGGGGTGGCGAACTTGTTACTTTTAATACATTCACTCCTCAGGGTGGCTTTGATGTAGATGCAATGCTTGCCAAAACAAAGGAACTTGGCGAGAAGAAAGGTAAAGTTGTTTTGATACTAAACTTCCCAAACAACCCATCTGGCTATATGCCTACTGTAGAAGAAGGTAAAAAGATGGCAGATGGGCTTGTGGCAATTGCAGAGTCTGGTATAAAACTTGTGGTAGTGACAGATGATGCTTATTTTGGACTTTTCTTTGAAGACACCATGACAGAGTCTTTATTCGGACAGATTATAAATAGATCAAAAAATCTTTTGGCAATTAAACTTGATGGCGCTACAAAAGAGGAATATGTGTGGGGCTTCCGTGTGGGATTTATCACTTTTGGTGGCACTGATACTAAAGATCAGCCAGGTATTTTCACTGCCCTTGAGAAAAAGGTTGCAGGTATCATAAGGGGTACCATTTCAAACTGCCCACATCCATCTCAAACATTTGTTCTTTACGGTCTTAACCATCCCGATTTCAAGAAGCAGAAGGAAGAAAAATATCAAATCATGAAGGCAAGGGCAAATAAGGTTAAAGAAGTTCTCGATTCTGGTAAATATAACGATGAGTTTGTTTACTATCCATTCAATTCTGGATACTTTATGTGCTTGAAACTAAAAAATGTAGATGCTGAAGCTTTGAGGGTTCATCTTCTTGATAAGTATGGTGTGGGAACGATCTCTGTAAATAAAACAGACCTCAGAATAGCATTTTCATGTATGGAGATCGAAGATATAGAGGATCTGTTTAACATTATTTATCAAGGTTGTAAGGATCTCAGAAAATAGAAAAAAAGGGCAGGGCGACCTGCTCTTTTCATTTTAGGAGAAGTGGATATGATCATTGATGCACGTGGTAAACCTTGTCCAACACCTGTTTTGATGACAAAAAAGCATTTGGAAAGCATAAAGGAAGGTGTGTTTTCTGTAATAGTAGATAGTGAAGTATCGAAGATTAATGTGACAAAGTTTTTAGAAAGTCAGGGTGTTAAGTTTGATGTTGAGCAGATAGGAAAAGATTATATGTTTCACATTACTAAAGGTTTTACTTGTGAATTACCTAAAAATCTGGAGATTAAGTCATCTAATTCCAACATAGTAATTTTTGTATCCTCAGAAACAATTGGGCATGAAAATCTTGAACTTGGGAAAATGCTTATGGGTGGGTTTTTAAAGAATTTGAAAGAGCAATCACCTCTGCCGAAAACTATCATATTTGTTAATACAGGAGTGTTTATCACCACCAAGAGTTCTGATGTTATTGATGCCCTAAAAGATTTAGAAAATAAAGGTGTGGAGATTTTAAACTGTGGCACATGTCTAAATTTTTTCAAAATCGATTCAAAGGATCTACTCGTTGGTTCAGTTACGGATGCTTATACTGTAGCAAAAAGGCTTTTTGAAGCTGATAAGGTGATAAGGTTGTAAAATGGTTAAGCTTACACATCTTGCAAAAGCAGCAGGCTGAGCCGCCAAGATAAGCCCGGAGGGCTTGCAGAAGGCATTGAGTGGCTTGAATATATTTAGAGATGACAGAGTGCTTGTGTCTTTCGAAACAAACGATGATGCAGGTGTGTACAAACTCGGTGATAATCTATATCTCATTCATACGGTAGATTTTATCACCCCTGTATGCGATGATCCCTACACCTTCGGGCGAATTTCTGCCATCAATTCGATGAGTGATGTTTTTGCTATGGGGGGTGAGCCGATCAATGCACTTTCTGTTTTGATGTACAACTGCGATATAGATGAAAGTATAATTTCCGCAATGATGCAAGGGGCTTGCGATGAATTTGCAAAGGTAAAATGCTCTCTCATCGGTGGTCATACGGTGGATGATAAAGAGGTAAAGCTGGGTTTTGCCATCACAGGAGTCGCAACTGATGGTATGTTCTATAGGAACATTGGATTGAGGGAAGGAGATTTATTGATCTATACAAAGCCACTTGGTATTGGAATTCTCACCACAGCGGTAAAAGGTGAAATCGCATCGGAAGAGGACGAAAAAAATGTAAACGATGTGATGCTTAAATCGAATTACGATGCATCTCGGTTACTAAGAAATTATGATGTGTCTGCACTTACAGATGTTACAGGTTTTGGGCTTGCTGGGCATGCTTTTGAAATGGCATTTGGTTCGGATAAAATTGTAGAAATATATGTAGATAAATTGAATTTTATAGACAGAGCAGTCGAATATGCAAATATGGGGATCATACCCGCAGGTGCTTATTACAACAAACAGTTTCTTGCTGGTAAATATGATTTCTTACATAAAGATAGTTCTTTAGAGATATTGATGTTTGACCCTCAAACATCTGGGGGGTTGCTTATTGGTGTATCTGAGAAAGATGCTGTGAGACTGAATTTAGAGTTGATCGAAATTGGTTATCAATCTGCAATTATTGGTAGAGTTGGTGCTATCGAGGAAGATAAATACATTAAGTTTATTTGACAAGATTACCATACAAAGTTCTTGACAAATTAAAAAAATCAAGTCATACTAAACCATAATAACTCTCAGAGGTTTTTATGGAGGAATTCAACATAAATATTGGGGAAAGGATCAAAAGACTAAGGCATCTCAGAAATCTTACTCTTCAAGATGTTGCAAATTTTACAGGGTTTTCAAAGGCTCTCATTTCTCAGATAGAAAATAATGTGGTAACCCCCCCTATTTCTACTCTTGCCAAGATTGCAAAAGTTTTGAATGTTAAAATGGTGTATTTTTTCGAGGAGGACTTGGACTTTAAAGATTACTATCTTGTAAAGAAAGAGGATAGAAAGATCGCGTATAGAGAGGGAGCAAAACACGGATATATCTATGAGGAACTTGCCCATATAAAAAACAATGATATATTTGAATCTTTCGTAGTTACCATCAAGCCTGAGCCGAGAGAAAAAAAACTCTTTAGTCATGATGGTTATGAATTTATGTATATTTTAGAGGGGGGGATAAGAATGTATCTAAACAATGATATTGTAACCCTCGATGAAGGGGATTCCATATCTTTCAGTTCTAAAATTCCTCACTATGCAGAGACACTATACGACAGAGATGCAAAAATTCTAAGCATCAGGATGAAGTCTATCGATATCAAGGCATTGATAAGTCAGGCTAATAAAGAAAAATAGAGATCAACTTCATTTTTTGATTTTGCAGTTTTATAATTTATTGTATAATTTAATTAGGTCAATTGTATTCTTCATAGTTTATCGAAGGTGGAAATATGAAGCTAATTTTCAAGATCGTAGGTATCTTCTTGCTAATAAGCCTTGTTCTCTTCTTGATATATAGAGAGAAATTTACTGTTCAATTCAAACCTTACAATGCTCCAAAGGTTAAAATAGATGGGGTTATTGTAAGTACTTCAACAGGTGAATACAAAAGTGCAAATATCAATCTCTATCTCGAAATTTCTGATGAAAAATCAGCTATACTAATAGATGAAGATAGGAAAAGGGTTGCTGCTATGATTTCTGAAGCACTTACCGATTCGAAAGAGATTAAGACTCAAGCAGGAAAAGAAGAAATGAAACTCAAGATAAAAAGGACACTAAATAATTACTACGGCAAGGATATTGTAAAAGATGTCTATTTCACTTATTTCATGGTTTACGATTGAGATATAAAAACTGTATATTGTATACAAAAAAACTCTTTACAAATTTCAAAAAATGGTTATTATAAGAAAAAAATGGTTGAGGTCATATGTTGATTTCAGATATGAAAGATACCAAGTGGATTGATGAAAGTGCTGGGCAGGATCTTTTGGAGTATATGGAGTATTTGTCAAGTACTTCTGCCTATCTTTCCCTTCTATTTAGGTATCCCACCGAAGAGGTTTATAAGTCGGTAAAAGAATACTATTCGGAGTTCCAATCTCTCACGGACGACGAGTATGGTGTAAATTTTTCCGAACTACCTGAAAAAGAGATAATGGAAATAGAGTATGTTAGGTTGTTCCAAGCATCCCTTCATGGTGTTGTAGCTCCTCTATATTCATCAGTATATACCTCTGAAGAGAGACTTGTTTTAAGGGATAGCACGCTTGAGTTGAAAGACATGATGCACGAATGTGGATTTTCGCTTCGTGATGATATAAAAGAGATAGAGGACAATCTCTATGTGATGCTTGAATTTTTGAGTGTATTGCTAAAAAGGATGTCTGAAGGTGATGCAGATTCTATGCCATACGCTTTTAGAGTAATTCAAGATTACATCATGCCGATGAAGGATGAGTTTTGCAAAAAATTAGAAGATGGAGCAAAGCTTGCATTTTATAGATCTTTAGCACAGTTTTTTTCTCTTTTTAGTGAAGAATTAAATGAGTTTTGCGACTTTTTTTGTGATAAGAATATTTGATAATTTGAATATAACAGATAAACAATAAAAAGGCTCAAGAATAGCCGATAAAAGGAGGTAGCTTTATGAAAAAACTTGTTGCAATAGCTTTGATAGCTGCATTTGCAGTATCAGCTGCATTCGCTGCTGGCGATGCAAGAAAAGGTAAGAGAGAGTGGAAAGGTGAGTGTAGAACTGTTTGCCATGACGGTTCTAAAGCTGGCGTACCAGCTCTTAGCCCAACTTCTAAAACTCAGAAGCAGTGGGATGCTCTTAAAGGTAAAATAGCTGATTGCGTGAAGAAAAATGGTAAGAAAGCTAACGCTGACAATATCTTCCAGTATCTTCGTGATCACGCAATGGATTCTGACCAGCCAGAAACTTGCGGTTAAAATTTTATAAAAGGGCAGGTTTATCCTGCTCTTTTTTTAAGATATAAGCATATTTGATTACTATGCTTTGCTGGTTTTGGTTGAAAAGTTTGTTGGTTATATAAAAAATATTGTTTTATTGGAATATATAGAAACATTTTTGTTTCTTAGTTAGCAAAAGAAAGGTTAGCCCTTTCTAAATAAAAGGTGGTTTATTATAAAAAACTTTTAGGAGGCATTATGAAAAAGATCGTAGCACTTATGGCAGCAGGACTCCTCTGTGGAGCAACATTGGCTTCAGCACAAGAAGTAGACTTAGCAGCACTCAAAGCCCAAATTGCTGAGCTTCAATCCAAAGTGGACGCTATGTCCAAAGATATGTCCAAAATGCAGCAGCACACAGTGACAGACAAGGTAAGCCTTGGTATCGAATTTATGACAAGACTGGATAGCACTCAGTATAAGGATGTGAGGGGATTGCCAGCATTTGCAAGCGATATGATGAGTTTGTGGCTTGGGGATAGTT
>FMJZ01025327.1_pt1 | contig 11315 bp, 7 predicted proteins | sample 1987881 | NCBI WGS metagenome assembly FMJZ01 (sample SAMEA4378227, study PRJEB15110) | soil metagenome | biome: soil; feature: Field; material: Soil | place: India | collected 2015-03-11 | depth 0 m | reverse complement strand
CCTTTTCAGCGAGGCGTGTTTCCTGTTTTGTTTGCACGCCCATAACGATTATTCTCCGTAAACCTCTTTCCGCCAGTTTGCAGTGATATACTCCTTCATCTCGGTTTGCTCTTCAACGGTCAGGAAGACTGCCTTCTCGTAGGCTTCAGCGGGCGGGAGTTTATCCAACAACTCCTGTGGGATCACACCCCGCTTGACCATATCGGTAAACCGAATCGGGTGAGCATATCCCTTCAGGTAGATCAATTGTCCTTCATCCGACATGACGAACTCCCACCACAGACGGGCAGCATAGGGGTGAGGGGCATAGGCGCTGATACCACCCGCATAAGCTCCACCGACCACGCCGGTTTCAGGAACAATGATCTCTAGTTCAGGGTTGCCCGCCAGGGCATCGCGGTTAGCCAACGCCAGATAGTCCCATTCGATCACAATCGGGGTTTCCCCTTGCGCGATGCGGCCCTGATCTGCGATGACCGGAATAAAGTTTCCAATTGCGTTCATTTCCTTCCAGAACTCCAGACCAGCTTTGGCTGCCATGCTTTTGTCCCCATTCGCTCGCGAGAGCCCAGAAGCAATCACCGTCATCACCGATTGGTTAGACTTCAAAACATCCCCAGCCATAGCAACTTTGCCCTTATATTCCGGCCTTAACAAATCGGGCCAATCTTTTGGCAGAGGGATGCTCGGGTCCTTGATGACTTCAAAAGCCAAAACGCCATAATACTCTGCCCACCAGTAACCATCGGGATCCTTGAGAGGGATGCTATCCCAGGTCGCCACTTTGTATTTTGCCACCAAACCTTCTTCTTTGGCGATCTTGGTATAGGCGATACCGATATCGATCACATCGGGGGCTTGCGGGCCTTTGCTGTCTTTGTTGGCGCGGATGGCTTCCAGTTCGTCCGCAGAGCCAGCGTCTGGATTCAATTCATTGATGGCAACCCCATATTTCTGCTTGAAGGTAGCCAGCATCTCACCGTAGTTTGCCCAGTCATGCGGTAGGGCGATGGTGGTCAAATTCTTGCCTTCGATCTCAACGGCTTTGATCAATTGATCCAGGGGAATGCTCTCACCGCTTGTCAGGTCCGGCAGGGTGAACTCGGGTGTAGGGGTGGCCTTCGGCGCGCAGGAAGCCAACACAGCCGCTCCACCGGCCAGACCGGTCAGTTTCAAGAATTCACGTCGAGAAATTTTGCGATTCATCTTTATCCTCCGTATCTTTGAGATGGGTTTTTTTGTTTTAATTTAGAAATGGGAATGCTTGCCTGTGCTAGAGTAGCTCAGCCTCACCTCCTTTCTAGGGTTCGACTTGCAAAGCCTTAAACTGCAAATCAATCGAAGCACCGTTGGATAAATTCATACTTACATTAATAGGGGTTTTCATTGTTAAGGATTATTAATTAATTATCCTACCATAATTCATGACTGATGTCAAACAATTTCAGGTTAATCGCTCAAAGTCTTTTCCGCAGGACGAAATTTTATCCGACCATCTTCTCAACTGGTTAAGGAGGATGTAAAGTGGCTGTAAACATTTGTTAAAGGGATTGCTTTCATTCTTATAGTCTCTATTGAAAAAACGCAGGTCGGAAATTGTTCCGACCTGCTATTCCATGTCCATTTATTCGACCGGAATTTCCTTGTAGACTTTTTCAACGTCAATGCCCTGGCGACGGCGATACAGGTTGAAGCCGTAGTAGATAGCAGCCGCCAACAGGTAGTTGAAGAGCATGAACGCCATCGAGCTGACGTTCGACCACCCGATCGCATAAAGCGGGAAATCAAAGGGCGGGACATGTGGATCCCAGAACCATTCGATCAGCAGCCAATCCAAGAATCCCAGGAACACCAGACCCGAGGTGGTAATCACCGGCAGCAGTTCGCCCTTGACCAGCCGTGAACCGACATAATACAGGAGCCATAACAACAGCACCGCATTGACCACGGTCAACAGTGAGACCACAATGACGATGAACCAGGTCAAACCATCGGCGCCAATGGATGATAAACCACCCAGCACACTTTGCATATAACCGAAGGAGGTGAAAATTAAATAAACCGCCGCGATGGCATACAAAATCATCACCAACCAGCCTAAGGCAGAAGGTGTCTTATACTGGGCGATTGGCGACCCCTCAAAGATCTCTTTTTGCCGCCATGGCAGGATAATCGCCGCCACCGTGGTACCAAAGAAAGTGACCGCGATGACCAGAGTTGCATCCAGGGCAAGGGTCTGGAAATTCCAGATATTGAAGGAATACAGGATCGAGATGATCACTGAGGGGATCACCATGAGCAAAAGGGCATTAATCGGCGTGCGCGTGCGCGGTTCAACCGCCGAGACCCATTCGGGCAACATACGGTCAAAGGCTGCGGCGAAGATGACTCGCGTCGAGCTGAGGAAGACCGTTCCCGACCAGCCAAACCACCACAGGCTCAAGAGCAAAACCACGATGAAATGCACCACCGGGCTCTGGCTCATAAAGGCTGCAAACAGCACCGGATAGGGCCAGAACGGCAGAGGTGGAGGTTCTTCGGTGTATCCCCAGGTGTAATTCCAGAAGGCGCCGTTGGCTTTGTGATAAAAGTCCCAGCCAATCGATTTGCTGATCAGTGCAAAGAAAATTAACGCCAGGGCAGCCGTGATGATAACCGCCCAGGCCATGCCCCAGAAATTACGCTTGTAGTCATTGGCGCCACGCACCTCGCCGTAAAGGGTCGAACCCCAGTTCGGCCACAAGTTAAAGAATACAATCATGGGGATCAAAGCCATACTGGCACCGATGGCAACGTTGCCCAAGGGAGCCGCCACGGTACCGGCTGCCTCACCGGCCGCCAGGGTTGCCTGATAAAGATTGCCGCCGCTGACCCCAAAATAGCGCGACGCCAAAAGGTCGAGATTGGTCATGAAGGTTTGCTGATTGCCGAACAAGAGCAGGAGGAATACGATGAACAAACCGAGCATCCCGCCGAAGAAGCAGAATTTTTGCACGCGGGCGTACCACTTCATGCCAACGGCAATGTAGATAAACACAATCAAACAAACCGCCAGACACCCGACCAGCAAGCCGGTGGAAGTGTTGGTAAACCACAAGGCGGCATCTTTTGCCCCCAATATGGCTAAGATGGGGGTGAAGAAGGTATAGACCAGCATCTGCCCATACAGCGGCACCCACAGCCAGAGGATGAACCACCAGCCGGTCACCGCCAGCAGGAAGCCAATCCCTCTACCAAGAATACGGCTCTGCCAGACGTAATCCCCACCTGCCCGGGGCATTGCCGAGATCAGGCTTGCATAAACGATGACTTCAAAAATGGTAAACGCGCCACCGATCACCACGGCGGTTGCCAGATTCCCCTCAAAATAGTAGCAGTAGGAAAAGATATACAAACCGAGGGTGATCAGGTTGATGGAAAAGGTGGCATAGATGAAGGCGTCAAAGGTTGACCACGCTCGTACCAAGCCGCTCGCCTTCCGCACAAATAAGGTTACTTCACTCATGCTTGTCTCCTTTCATTTATGGTTTGGAAACAGATCACTGTGAAACACCGCAAACAATCCTTCGGCGTTCCTGAGAATGTCTCACTTCCTTCCGATCGTCACCTCCTTTCAAGGGATTTGTCCTCATCTCTCCGTAACTTCCACTCGTCAAAACACAACCTGTCCGTTTTACCGTTCCATTAGCCGGTCGTCAGGACATAACTGCGGATTTTCTTCGGGTCCAGCTCAACCACAACTCCCTGCAGAATGCCCTGTTCATACTGACTGCCGGCGTTAATGCACAGGGTGCGCCGATATTTGCGCGTCCCTTTGCCTTCGTGGATATGACCATGTAAGCTCAATAACGGTTGATATTTTTCGATCACCTGCAAGACCGCCTTGCTCCCCACCGGCACCATCGAACGACCCGCGTATGCCAGGCGCATGTCTTTGGTTAACTCCGGTGCTTCATCGAGGCCGCTTCCATAAGGTGGAGCGTGCAGGTTGAAGACCGCATTGCTCACATCTTTGAGTTGGGCGATCATGGCTTCGATGCGTTGGAGTAATTTTTCATCGTCTTCTTCGCGGTGGGTCTCCCAGGGGGTGGGATTCGACCAGCCGGTGCTGATCATTTCGTGATGCTCATCCAGCCAGACTACCTTTCCCTCCGCCAGTTTGACCGTTTTCGATTGCGCAATCACCTCATCGATTTCAAAGACATCATCATTGCCGGGGCAGACATAGCAGGTAATGCCGGTGCCAGCCAGCTTTTCATCAGCGTATTCCATCCAGCGTTCGACAGTTTTGATCACATACTGGGCAAAAAGTTCATCCGAACGTCCGGGAGTTTCGGCGATCTCTTTCACCTCGTCTGGGTCGGTCACATGGGGATAATAGCCGCGGTTCATGATGGTCGTGACCATCTTGTCTACCGCCTCTTTTCCCTCCAGAATGGTCTCCTGCTCCAATAAGGTCACTTTCCATTTATTGTTTCCCTGAGCGATAATGGGGATAATCGCTTTGCCGGTCATATCTCCGCCGAGGATCAACGTATCGACTTCATAGAACTTGCCCCCGCTGATGAACTTCTTCCAACAAATCTCCGAGCCATGTACATCGGTGGCAAAGAAAAATCTCATGATGCTCTCCTTAAATATTAGTATACAATCATTCAGCCAAGAACAGCGCCCAGCCTGCCAGATGGTTTTTCCCGGTAGCTCATCAGCTTATCCGATCTGGATCGGTGTCACCTCACCGCGCACCATCTGCGGGAAAGCCGCCCGAATGCGGTCTTCGATTTCAGGCGGGAACAGGGCTGGGTTCGGGTTCGCCAAAATTTCAGCGGCGCGTTGTTTTGCGCGTTGATAGGCATCCAGCGCGCCACGCTTTTCCCACACCTCGCGCGGGTCGCGGTCGGCAATGCGCGGCATAAGAGCGGCTTTGCGCATCCACTTGACAGTGTGCTTATGGGTCATAAAGGTACCGCCTGGTTTAACCTCGGCGATAACATCCAAAGCCAGGTTTTCTTCACTGAATTCCATGCCGCGCTGGATACGCTTGAGCATTTGGGCGATCTCATCATCAATCACCGCTTTGGCAAAGTCAAACGCCTTCAGGGCATCCAGCAACCCGCCCATATTGAGCATATTTGCACCGCCCAACAAGGCTGCGGTGGAGGAAATGCCGGTTTCAAAGCCCGATTGGGCATCGTTGATTTTGGAGTTGCTCAAGCCGATATAACCACCACTGGGGACGCCATAGAAGCGCGCCATTTGGGCAAAAGCCATGTGCAGCATCCCGCACTCCACCCCACCCGAGGCGTACGCCCCGGTGCGCATATCGGCGATGGTTGGCAGGGTTGAATAGATCAGCGGGGTTTGCGGTTTGACCATTTGCATCAAGACCGCCGCCGCCAGAAATTCAGCGTTGCCCTGCACCAGCGTGCCACTCATCGTCATCGGCGAGGTCAGACCGCCGTTTGGGACAATGCTCGGATAAACTGGAAAACCCTTTTCGGTGAAGAAAATGGTCAATTCGGTCGAAGCCACATCCATGGTCAGGGGTGAAACGACCGGGCAGAAGTGGTGGGTGATAAAAGGTCGCTGGGCGTAGGTCTTTTCATCGCCAGCGATCAGCGCGCCTAACTGAAGCACCTTTTGGGCATCATCCAGGTCCGTTGCCGTGCTGCGCACCGGCTTCAGGCAGTTCTTCAGCGCCGGATAGAGGCGCGCCAGCGTAAAATAGCCCGGCGGCGCATCTTCGGCAAGGGTCGAAATGGAGAAGACATCGTAGCCGGGCAGTTCGTTGATCAAATAGGCAATGCGGGCGATGTCCTCCGAGGTCGAGCGCCGTTCCTCTCCGCTGAGCGGATCGATGATATTCGGAGCGGAGGACGCAGTCACAATGACCGGGCTATCATCCGGCAACACTTTATCGAATCTCTCGTCTCGCCCGCGAAAGACGAATTTGGGTGGCAACATCTGGCGAAATTCCTCCACCACCTGAGGCGGGAAGCGCACCAGATGCGTTTCTTCATCCACCTGGCAACCGTGTCGGGCAAAGATTTGACGCGCTTTTTCGTTGCGCACCAGCATTCCAACTTCAGCCAGAATTTGCAACGAAGCCTGATGGGTGCGTTCAACTTGTTCGGCGGTTAGCAATTCTGAATAGGTAAACACAATCTGCTCCAAAATCAAGATTTTGACAAAGCCTCCCGTAATCATCGGATTTACGGGAGGCTTTGGATTTACGCTGAGATGCCCTTGTCGAGTTCTTTCAGATACCAGCGCAAGAAGCGATCGACGTTGTACTCCTTATAAGTCGAGAGCGGTCCAGGTATGTATGCCCGCGAGTTTACACCCAACTGGGCATTCTTACAAATATCCCAGTCTTGCTCGGCGGTCAACTGCCAGAACGGCAGGAGTTTCTCCAGCTGATAATCCTTGCCCTCTTCGGCGTTTTGATCCACCACCCAGTACATGCGCACTTTGGTAGAGTAAATGCCGTTGGGGGTCAAACGCACCGAGACGCCATGATCACAGCTGGAATGATTCCAGAAGTTGGGCATGGTGCGAATGCGCAGGGTACCCACGTCCGGGTCGGGGTAATCTCCCATCAGAGGCGCCACCTGCTTGCCATCCATGCTCTCGCTGACATAGCCATCCACCAGCGGCGTGCGGTTCGCCAGATACCACAAACCGGTGTCCGGATCGGGAAACTCTGACATGCCCGTTTTGGTGTGCGTGACGGCCAATCCCAGTTTTGCCCATTTTTCCTCCGAGCGGGTGGTCACGGCATGCAATTGGACGGCGACCCTTTCGATGGTGTCGTCTTCGTTATAATGATCAAAGTTGGCTTTAATGTACTGTGGATGATTGACGTTGCAGTGATAGCACTCGCGGTTGTTTTCCCAAACCAGCTTCCAGTTCGCCGGCACTTCATAATCCAGAATCTTGGCGATCTTGGCACGGTTGAAACCTTGCGGCCGGGCGTAAGGAGCAATTGCTTCGTAAGCCGGCTCAAAATCCGGCGGATTTTCGGCAAGGCTGATAAAGATCAACCCTTCGACATCGCGCACATGCACCGGGCGCAGTCCAAGCTGCGATTTATCCAGCCCTTCCTGCATACCGCGATAAGTGACCAGACGTCCATCGCGTCCATACGCCCATTGATGATAGGGACAGATAAAACGATGGACATGCCCTTCGGGTTCGACGCACACCAGCGAGCCACGGTGGCGGCAGACATTATGAAAAGCCTTCACTGCCCCATCATCGCCGCGGGCGATGATGACCGAGTCGGTGTCAATGTCGTAGAGAAAATAATCGCCTGGATTGGGAATCTGACAGGCATGCCCGGCAAACAACCAGCCCCTGCGCCAGAAAACCTCTAACTCGGCGCGATACACCAGTTCATCATGATAGAAGGGGCGTGGTAAGCCATGCCACTCCTGCCGGGATTGAATATATTCTTTGATTTTTTTGATTTCCGTCTCTGTAAATGTGCTCATTGCTGTTCTCCTTTACCAATAAAGTTATTCATTGAATTATCATCGGTTCTGGGTAGCTTTGCACCACTAACCTTCCAATTGATTTTTTTGCAGGCCGGCTCATCGCCCGCCCTGGCGAAGCAGCTCTATGGCGAGAGCTGCTTCGCCCTCAAGCGGTGGCTGACGCTCGGCTCTCAAGTCATCAGGCACGCAGTTTCTCACCTTTGGGATCCACCAGTACCGTCGGACCTACCACTGCCTGAACGCGCTGGTCGAACAATTCCACCTGAAAGGCATTGCCCGCTTTGGCAAGCTCAAGCGGTAGATAGGCATAGATGATGTTCTTTTTCACCGTGAAGCCATAACCGCCGCTGCGCACGCGGCTGATCACTTTGCCATCCAGATAAACCGCTTCACCTCCATAGACCGGCAACCAATCTTCGCCCTCAAGGGTGAGGGTACAAAGTTTCCGCCGGATACCTTCCTGTTTGGCCTTCAAGAGCGCCTCTTTTCCGATAAAATCGCTTTTCTCCAGGTCAACACAAAAGCCCAGACCAGCCTCATAGGGATTCTCGCGCGGTGTGACATCACCGGTAAAGTAGCGGTAGCCCTTTTCCAGGCGCAGGCAATCAGCAACTTTGTAACCGCCCGGCTCAATGCCGAATTCCTGTCCGGCCGCCCACAACCGATCCCAAACCTGGATGGCACGCTCCCACGGCACATACAACTCCCAACCCAGTTCGCCGATGTAGCTCACCCGCTGGGCCAAGACTTTCGTGCCGTTGATTTCGATCCAGGCTGCCCGCAGGTAGGGAATAGCTGCGTTGGAGACATCATCGTCAGTCACTTTGGCAAGCGTCGCCCGCGCTTGCGGACCCCATACGGGAATACACGCCCATTCGGTGGTGATATCGCGGATTTCCACTTCCCCATCTTCGGGGCGCTGGTGCATCCGCAACCAGGCCAGATCGTTGGCAATGAACGAGGAACCGGTAATCACCCAAAAACGATCTTCTCCCAGGCGGGTCACGGTCAGGTCGGCTTCCACTCCTCCGCGCGTGTTCAAGAACTGAGTGTAGATCGCACTGCCAACCGGACGGTCAATATTGCTATCCGCCACCCGCTGCAAGAGCGGCAATGCTCCAGGGCCGCGCAGTTCGATCTTGCCAAAGGAGGTGAAATCAAAGATCGCCACCCGCTCGCGCGCCGCCGTGTGTTCGACCCGCAGGCGTTCAAAATAGGGCGGCTTGCCCCAGCCCCATTTGCGCTGATCGGCGCCCATGCGGCGGCTCTCCTGCCCAGGTTGGAAGTAATTCACCCGCTCCCAGCCAAACTTTTCCCCAAACACGGCGCCCAATTCTTGCAGACGGTGATGCAGTGGCGAAACGCGGTGCGGGCGCGCCCATTCGTTTTCGTCATTCGGGAATTTCAAGCGATAGTAATACTTCACCCCTTCGCGGGTACGCTCGGTGGTGTAATAATAACTGGTGTAGTAGTTGCCGAAGCGGCTGGCTTTGAAGGCATACACATCCCACGACGGTTCGCCGTCGATGATCCACTCGGCTAACAGCTTGCCAATCCCACCGGCACCTCCAAAGCCATTCAATGACATACCACACGCCATCCACATGCCCCGCACCTGCGGCATCGGCCCGATCATCGGCTGGCAATCCGGCGAATACGCCCCCGGATGGCAGATCAGTTTCAACATTTCGGCGTTCTCTAAGATGGGGATGCGCCGAATTGCCCCTTCCAACAACTGCTCAAAGCGCTCGAAATCCGGCGGCAGAGAAGTGTTCCCATGCTCCCAGGGCACGCCATCGATCCAGCGCTCTTTCGGGTTGGGCTCATAACCGCCGATCACCAGCCCACCCTGTTCTTCGCGTAGATAGATCAGGTTATCCGGGTCGCGCAAGCACGGCGTTTTGTGATCGAATTCTTTGCCCGGGATGGCTTTCAAGGCAATGTGCTGATGGTCAACCGGCGTGGTCGGGATATGAATCCCGGCCATGGCTGCCACGCGCGGCGCCCATAAACCGGCCGCGTTGATCACAATCTCCGTCCGAATCGCCCCTTTATCGGTCAGGACGCGCTCGATTTCGCCGCGCGGCGTCAGTTCGATGCCGGTCACTCGCGTATTGGTGCAGATTTCCACGCCCATCTCTTTCGCCAGACCGGCCATGTGCGTGGTCGTCAAATAGGGATCGAGATATCCATCATCGGGCAAATAAATGGCGCCATATAAATCCTTATCGCTCAAAGCCGGCATAATCTTGACCGCTTCGGCAGGCGAGATAATCTCGACCTCCATCCCAATGCCTTTTGCCCGGCTGACACTGCGTTGCAGTTCCTTGAATTGCTCCGGGCTGGAAGCAACGCGCAAACTGCCGACCACATTCAACAGCCCCAGTTGGGTGTATAGCTCCACGCTATATTTGCGGATTTGCATTAACGTTTCCGAGGTAGCAAATTGCGTGACCAACCCGGCCGCGTGACCGGTTTCGCCACTGGCAATATCCATCTTTTCCAGCAGCACGACATCCGTCCAGCCCCGTTTGGCAAGATGATAGGCAATGCTAACCCCAAAAATTCCGCCCCCGATAACAACGACTTGGGCTTGCTCTTTCACAAATTCACCTCCAGTAGAGATTCATGTCCATCGCTGGACAAAAGTATTTTTGCAATCAGGCCCAATCCGACCTATTCAAACACCACTCCGCACTCAGCCAGCAACCAATCTCAAACGCTTCCCACTTCCAGACCGCTTTGCAATCAGAGAGCAGGCTTCAGGTTGCTACAATGACCTCAATCGAGCGAGAAATCAACGCCATGCGCGCGTTGGCATCCAGACCGCGGTCGGTGATCAGCTTATCTACCTGCTCGAGCCGGGCGATGAGGTGGTTGGACACTGCACCCCATTTGGTGTGATCGCTGACTACGACCACCGGACCCTGGGTGTGTTCGATCATCAGGCGGATAATCTCTGCTTCTGGAAAGGTCGAAACCGTACAACCATACCGCAGGCTGATCCCTTCGATACCAATAAAGGTTTTGGTGGCATAGACCTGACTGAGATTGGCGGAGGTCAGAGGACCGACGACCGCTTTGGAAAGCGGTAAATAACTGCCACCCAATACGACCAGTTCATAGTCGAACTCATAGCCATCATTGAGCAAGGCGGTATTGTTGGTGAAGACCGTGACGTTGGGAACACCGCGAATATGGCGTAAAACCTGTTCGGTGGTTGTGCCAGAGTTGGCAAAGATCACATCGCCGGGTTCCACCAGAGCGGCAGCCGCCCGACCGATCAGGCGTTTTTCCTCAATCATGCGCTGGGCGCGCTGGACAAACTCGGCTTCATAGCGAATCCGTTCGTTGAGAATTGCTCCGCCGCGCGTGCGCTCGATTAAGCCCTGTTTTTCGAGGATTTCGAGATCACGGCGGACAGTTGATTCGGAGACATTCAGCGCTTCGGCAAGGGCGGCACAGGAGGCGATGCGTTGGGCTGCCAGCACTTTTAAGAGCAACTCATGACGCTGAGCGGGGATCAGGGAAAGAGAAGCGGGGATCTGAACGGTATCCATAGGAAGAAAGCCTGACCGATGCGCAAACCTGAAAAGACTTGATAAAACTTGAAGATAATTATAGCAAAAATTGCGCAAAAATGCAAGATTTTGAAACGCGAATGAACGCAAATGGACGCGAAGAGATGGTTGATAGATGACCGCGAAAGAACGCGAATGGACACGAATGGACGTCTATTGAAGTTAGTTGGATGGAGGCGAATGGATGGACGCCTATCGATGGTTGATGGATGACCGCCAATGAACGCGAATGCACACG
>FMJZ01049857.1_pt1 | contig 11329 bp, 4 predicted proteins | sample 1987881 | NCBI WGS metagenome assembly FMJZ01 (sample SAMEA4378227, study PRJEB15110) | soil metagenome | biome: soil; feature: Field; material: Soil | place: India | collected 2015-03-11 | depth 0 m | reverse complement strand
CCTTAGAGTCTGTGTATGGCGTAAAGCGGCCAGCGTTTATTCGGATGACCTGCGCTGCAGTCGGCGCAGTTTGCTGCCGCTTTGCCACGATTTGCGTGGTGGCAAAATCACCCACTCGGCGGGTGAACTTGATCTCGTTGCCGTCGGCTGAAACCGTGCCGTTGTAAGTGATACGTATTTCGTTGCCCTGAAAGTTCAGCAGCTCAACGAACGAGATCGCATCGCCGACGACCTTACCCTCCAAAAGCTCAGTCTCGCGCCGCCTGTCATTGACCTCCGATTGGGCTTTCCCGGTCAGCTTGGCGCCATCCTGCTGGAAGGTGAAGGTGTATTTCTGTAAGCCGATCTGTGAGTCGAATTCGGCTTTCCAAGTGCCAGTAACATCTGCCGCACAAACAGCCAGCGGCAATGCCGTCAACACCAGTAGCAAGCTTAACTTTTTCATTTGTTAGAGCGTTGTTTTCGGTTTGGCTGCAATAAAATCCTCATGCATCAGTCCCGAAACAGCAGTTGTGCAAACTCGCGCAGGCTGCGCCGCCACGTGAGCCATTCGTGGCCGGTCTCAGGTGAGATGTAGTAGTGACTGTTTATACCCGCCGCCTTGAGCGCTTCGACGTCGGCCTTGGGATCACTGCCGAAGCCTCTGCGGCTGCCGGGGCCGACCTCGCGGCTGCCGTAGCTGACAAACACGAGTTTAATCTTTTGCTTGAAGGCAGCCATGTCTGGGATGTCGTTGGTGCTGATGCTGCCACCGCTGAAGATGCCAATGTGGGAGAACTTGTCGAGATTGGCCAGCGTAATCGAGCGGGTTTGCATGCCGCCCATAGAAAGACCCGCCATTGCGCGATGCGGTTGATCGGCCAATGTGCGAAAGTTTGCGTCTATGTACGGGATCAAATCCTCGATAAGCATCCGCGCAAACGCGGCGGGGTTGTAGCCGCGCCCGCCCGGCCCGGTTATGGTGCGAGAATACGGGGTATTGGTCAGGAGCGGTTGGTTGGTAGAAACAAACCCGAAACTGGCGCCCGGCACATAGCTGTTTGCCATCACGATGATGAAGGGCCTGGCTTTGCCCTCGGCAATCAGGTTGTCCATTATGAATTGTGTGAAGCCCTGATTGCCCCAACCGGTTTCATCTTCACCGCCGCCGTGCTGTAGATACAACACCGGATAGCGCCGTGTCAGGTTGGTTTCGTAATCCGGTGGTGTGTACACAAAACAACGGAGATTAGTGCCCGCGCTTTTGGAATAAAAGAACACTTGGCGCAACTGGCCGTGTGGCACATTACGAAGCTCATAGAACGACCGGTCATGAGCAGGTACCTCGACGCCGCTACCCCAGCGACTTGCGCCGTAAAAGTAGAGCGTGCCCGGGTCCGGGACCGCAGCCCCATCAATCCAAAGCTGGTAATAGTGAAAACCTTCGTCCTGGGGCTGCGATTCACCAATCCAGACACCATCGTCCCCCTTGGTCAGCGGGTATTTCACGCCGCCGATGTCAAGCAGCACGCTCTGCGCCTGTGGAGCGTAGAGCCGCGCTCGGACTCGGCGCTCGGAATTGACCTGCGGATACTGTTTGCCTGGTTGGTTAAGCACCGAGGGCTTGAAATCCTCAATCGGCACTTGATTGGTTTGGGCCAGGCAAATGCCAACACAGGAGATCGAACAGATTGTAACAATAGATAGTAGCGTTTTCATAATATTAGCGATGTGTTGCGGTTAACGTTTAGCTGAATCCTTTTCACCCCGCACAAATGCACGGGGCGGTGTATTGCGTTGTGACGGACTGTACGAATTGCCGGCAAGTCAAACGCCACCTGTAGTGATTGCAAATACGGCTTGAATGGCGGTTTAGGCGTACCGATTACCAAGGATTTACACGCACTACACCAGTAAAACGACGCGGACCGCACACCTCCGCGGCACGGCGCAGAAATTTGATGGCCGCCACAGATAAAGGCTGTCCAACGTGCTGATAGTTTCACTTTGCGATGGTTGTACACATTTCTAATCTGGCTCTGGGTCTGGGCTTGAACCAGCCACTGCATGCCGTCTCATCAGACGGAGATCGAAAATGCCACCGGCCAACCATTGCCGGGCCACGAATTTCACTGTAACGTTCGTGCCTGTCAATACCTCAGGCGGTAACGGGTATCGCTTCTCAAAAAACTGGCCTGCTTTCTCGCCCTTCAGCTCTTCGGTGACCAGCAGCCTGTCGTTGACAAAGATGTCGAATATGCGCCCGGTGTCGCCACCCCAGTAACTCACGACCAGGTCCAATTGTTTTTCGCCACGCGTATCGAGTGTGTACTGGAACCACTGGCCATGCCGCCACCGCCGACCCTCGTGAATACCCGTTTCGGTGTTCTCACCGACAAACCCGTGTTCAACCTCCGACTGCTGCTCACCGACGGCCACCCAGTCCACCGTAGCAGCTTCGCGCGCGGCCCTGGCACGTTCCTCGGCGGCAAGCCGCTGTTTGCGCGCAGTAAACTCCTCGCGGGTTGTTAGTTGCCAGTACATCTGATACCGCGCATTGTGGAGCCGGAAGAACGGAAGCAGCCGGATACCCTCTGGTGCGGGCGGCTCGACAATTTCCACAAGCCTGAAGCAGAGCGGGCCACCGGCCGGGTCGGGTCTAACATACCGTGGGACCTGTTCACCGGCCGCGAGCAGGACAGGCACCTTGTCCAACGGCACAAGTGGGCCGTGCGCCACATGCCCCATCCGACTGCCATCGGCAATTAAACCCACAAGATCATTCGTGCCCGTGGGCGCCGCCAGAACGATCGGTCCGTGCAGGATTGCTACCCAGGGCGAGCCGTCAGGCAGGTGCTCGACCGTGGTGCGCATAGGCAGCTCGAGTTCAATGCGGTCGCCGTTGCGCCAGCGACGGTTGAGCGCGGCATACGCGGACGGTGTGGAATCCAGTTTCACAGGCCGCCCGTTGACGCGCACTGCGAACCGGCCCGGCGCAACCCAGGCCGGGTGCCGCAGGTAAAGCGTGAATGTGGCGGGTTTCTTCAGCTTCAGTATCAAGCGCGTGCGGGGCTCATCCGGGAAACTTGTTTCCTGCCGCAGCGTCAGGCCGAGATTGGTCACGGTCAATACGGACGGAATAAAGAGGTTGACGTAAAGGCCGTTGGTTGCCTGCGCGTAAATGAACTCGCCATAGCGGCCGGGGTTTTCCATGCCGGTACCGACGCAGCACCAGAAACATCTGTCCGGCTGCGAGTACACCCGGTAATGCTGCGGGCGAATGGGCGTGAAGTACACGTAGCCCGGGCGCTTTGGGTTTATCGAGGCTAAGATGTGGTTGAACAGTGCGCGTTCGTAGAAATCTGCGTAGCGCGCCTTGGGCTCCATTGCAAACAGTAATCGGGTCAGGCGAAGCATGTTATAGGTATTGCAGGTCTCCGGGCCTTCTCGATGCTCGAGCATACCTCTGAAGTCACGAGGATTGTTGAAATGCTCGGAAACGCTGTTGCCGCCGAAAGCAACCGAGCGCCTTGTGACTACGTTTTCCCAGAAGAACTTGGCACCGGACAGCGCCTCTGGGTCACCCGTGAGCATTGCGATCCGCGCTAGGCCGGTTACCTTCGGGATCTGCGTGTTTGCGTGCAGGCCTGTGAGCCGGTCTTCGTGCCGTTTCAGAGGCTCGAGCACGGCCCTGTGGCAAAACCGCTGTGCCAAACGCAGATACCTGGCGTCGCCGGTGATGGCGTAAACATCAGCCAAGACTTCATTCATTCCCCCATGTTCCTGGGCGAGCATTTGCTGCATTTGCTCATCGGTGAGTTCGGAGGTGACTTTTTCGCACCAGTCGGCGAACCTGATCAGGCTCGCTCGCGCGAGCTTGTTCCCAGTCAACAAGTAGGCGTCACGAAGGCCCGCCAACGTCTTATGCAGGTTGTACCACGGCACCCACTTGCGGTGAATGGCCTCGATGCGCCCGGCGGCAACGGCCCGCCACAATTCTTTGCTGCCCGGCACACCCCCGACGTAACCGTCGCCATGGGCATCTTGACACCGGACAACTTCACGCACCGTGTGGTCAAGCCTGTTTTTGAATTCGCCTGTTGGTGTATCTGCGCCCGAGGCGATCATCAACGCCAACGCCGACAGGTAATGCCCGGCGGTGTGTCCATCCAGGCCGCTGCTTTCCCAGTTCCCGTACGGTCTGGCTTTGCGCTCTAGGCCGGCCTCGCGCAACAACGGGGCAAGCAACCTGTCAGGTTCAAGCGCAAGTAGGTATTCTCTATTGGCTTTGACAGCTTCGGCAAACGGGCCGTCTATTACAGAAACGGCTGTCAATGCTGGATACGTAACAGCCACCCGTTCGGCTGGTGCATCGGCTCGCGTGTGTAGTCCCGAGATGCATGCAACCACCACCAGCCAGATAACGTTGCCTTTAACGGATTTCATAGGTTTTGCCAAGGAATTGACCGCATCCATGGTCTGAGCATTACGCGTTCACAGCAACCGTTTGACAGACGCCATCAGCCCGGGGTCGGCAGGCTTACGCCAATCTGTATCAATGCGCGTGATGACATTTTCATTAGACTTAAATTTTCATTCGGCGGACTGCGCGGCGTTGAGTACAGCGGCGCTTGCAGAGTTGCGCAAAGGCGGCTGTGTTGCAGTGGCTGATTTACCCGCAGCAGACTCTTTAAACGTGACCTCGATTGGCTGGCCGGTGTATTCGATCGTCTTCGGATCGGAAGGTGTTCTATAAACACCTGCATTTTCACCGGGTGCTACCACCACGATTTGCAAAGTGCGCCTGGTAATCATACCCGGGAAAGAGCCTTTTCGGGGGCCAATGCCAAGCGTTCTTTTTGCGTCGTCCCAGCTCAGATCGAACATGGCGTAACGCCCATTTTCATAGTCATACGTTTCGTTGTCGTCCTCGTATATGGTGAAGCGTGCATTGGCTCCCGGGTAGATCCGGATTTCATACGGTCCATCTGGCATCTCTGTTGCGTATTGAATTATTGGGCCAAAGGGCACGATCGAGCCAGCCCGCACATAAATTGGGAACTCGTCCATCGGGCATGCCCTCTTTACTCGTTGACCGCCCTTGTATCGTTTATTGGTCCAGAAATCGTACCAGTCCGCGCCGGCAGGTAAATACGTTTCCACAATGTCGTTAATTTCGCGCTTTGCATCCGCAATTGCCTTGATCTCGCTGGGCGTGCGCAAGCAGAGCCTGAAGAACCGATCGAGCGTGCCCTGGTAAAACTCAACCTTGATGGGCAGTTTTTGCCCCTTCTTTAGCTCTGCTCTACCACCTTTGTAACGTTTCGGGCCGAAATTCCAATCATCCACAATGAGTTTCCCATCCAGATAAAGCCGGCACCCGTCGTCATATTCAACACCCAGCTCGTGCTCGCCATCCTCGGGAACGACAAAGAACCCTTCCCAGCGCGCGGAGAAATTTTCGCAACTCTTTAGTCCCGGAGGTGGTTCAGCCAAGGGCGCGCCCGGCCAGTGATGCTCGAACTTGGTGTCAACTGTTTTGCCGGCGGGCTTTTCGAAGTTTATGCCCTCAAAGTACTGCACAGCTAAGCCCGGCATGTCATCTGGGGTACGCAGTACATCTGCTGAAATGGTGCGTGCTGGCGGGTCACTCGGATAATAGATTGCACGCGTGACCGGGTGGACCAAAAACGCGGGACCGAACATGAACGCGTCATCTATTTTCCGCACTTTAAGGTCGTCAGGGAAATCCATCGCCAAGCCACGCATCATCGTATAACCATTAGCTGTGGTTTGCCAGCCAAGGGCGTAAATGTATGGCAACAGGCGATACCGCAGATGCGCAGCCACAAGGAGTGACTTGTAGATTTGGCGGTCGATTGCTTTGAAAATGTACGGCTCGCGTTCGATCTGCGTGCCATGAATGCGGTAGATCGGATTGAAAATGGCGAACTGGTGCCAGCGCGCAAACAGTTCCCTGTACTCGGGGTTGTTTTCACCGCCTGTATAATGCACGAAAAAGCCGCCTGTATCCTGTGTCCAATAAGGGAGTCCCGCCATAGCCACATTGATCCCACCGGAGATCTGGTTGCGGAGCGTGGTCCAGCTCGCTGTTGTATCGCCAGACCAAGGTATGGCGGCGTACCGCTGTTGGCCGGCCCAAGCTGAGCGCGTCAGGCACACAAGGCGTTTGTTGCTCACCTTGCGGTACTCTTCGTAAAGCCCCTTTGTGGCCATTAAACTGTAGGTATTGAGGTACCGGGTGAAATCACCCATTGCATTGGTACCGAGCCGTTTAATATCACGCTCAACTTCATCTTGGCTGTGGCATGCGGTACTCACCTCGACTTCGGTCCCGTCCATCCAAATTGCATCCACGCCAACGTCCAACAAACCGCGTTTGAGGTGTTTGAAGTAAATTGCGCGGGCTTCGGGACTGTAAGCGTCGTAGATGCGTGCCCTTCTTGAGATCCAATGCAACGGCCTGAACCGTAACCCCTTGGCATCGAGTTCTTTCGCCAGCTCAGTGTCATTGCCGATGGATGGCCACACCGAGATCATAAGCCTAACTTGCATATCGTGGAGCATCCGGGTCATCGCTGCAGGGTCAGGGTACCGTTCCTTGTCCCAGATCATGCCACTCCAAGTGCCGTCACGTTCTCCGCCCCAGTACTGCCAGTCCTGCACTATGTAATCGAGTGGAAACCCAACCCTGCGGAAGGTCATGGCAACCTCTATGACGCGGTCTTGGGTTTTGTACCTCTCTTTGCTCATGAAAAGGCCAAATGCAGCCTTCGGGAACATCGGCGCGGCGCCTGTGAGCCGGCGGTACCCGGCAATGACCTCATCCAGCGTGTCGCCAGCAAAGAAATAGTAATCCATGCCGGCCGGCGCGCTCTCGGCTTGAAAAGTCGCACCGTTCGCATCGTCGCTAAAAAATGCCTTCGAATAAATGTCCCACATGATGCCGTACCTACGGGTGGAAACCAGCACAGGGACCACAATGCCGATGTTACTCTGGACAAGCTTTACCTTTTTGCCCCTGTAATCCATGTATGGCTCGGTGTACTGGCCCAAGCCGTAGAGCGATTCATCAGGTGTCATTGTGAAGGTAACAGCAGCCTCGTATGTCGGCGCACCGGAGATGTTCGTCTTCTTAAGCGAAATTGGGCCATCGGTGCGTTCGCGCGTGAACAGCTTCCCGTCCCGTCCGTAGAACGCCACTGCGCCGGACTTTTTCATCACCACAACTCGAAGTTTGGGTGAAAAGACCACCAATTCGTCATCAGTTTCATTCACGCCGAGCTCGATCGGGATAAAATTGGTAACGACCACAATGCTCGGGTGTGTGGCATAACTTTCGCCAAGCGTGGCCGTTACCCGCACCGTAGCTGGCTCGTAAAACACAACGTTTTTGACCATCTCATTGATGCGAAACTGCACCCCGTTCTGCAGTTGTTCCCAAACAAAACCTTGGCCCTCGGACCGAACAACCGGTTGCAATTGCCCAAGTTTGTCCAGACCCGTGGGGCAAGCCTCACAAATTAAGCTGCAAGCGCATGCTACCAACAACGTTACGAAGGCCTTCTTCATAAGCCGGTTTACGTTTGGTCAATAATGTCATTCAGCCACAATTCTCAATGGCAGCCTGAGCCGGATGTCATCGGATGCAGCTGCGATCATCAGTTCGTATTGGCCTGGCTCAACCACGTACCGTTTTCTCTCGGTGTCCCAATAGCGGAAGCGTTCGGCTGGGAGCTCGATCGTCACTTTAGTAGATTGCCCTGCCTTAAGGCTCACGCGACGGAAACCGCACAGCGCAAGCCCAGGCTGTGGCACCTTCGGGTTCACATGCCGGTAATACACCTGCGCAACTTCATCCCCGTCGCGAGGGCCAGCGTTTTTGATAGTGAATGTTACCTTAACCTTGCCGTCCGGGCGAATCTTCTTTGGACTCAGCCGACCGCTCTTGTACTCGAACTTGGTGTAGTGCAATCCGTGGCCAAACGCATACAGTGGCTTACCAGTGAAGTACCGATATGTGCGATTGCTCATCGAGTAATCCTCAAACGGCGGCAGGTCTGCAGTTGAACGGTAAAATGTGATCGGCAGATGCCCAGACGGATTGATCTCGCCAAACAACACTTCAGCAACGGCTTGCCCACCCGATTGGCCCGGGTACCATGCTTGCACAATAGCCGGCAAATTTTCATCTTCCCATGTGAGGGCGATGGCTGAACCGCTGCAATTGACCATCACGATCGGTTTACCCGTGGCATGAAGCGCGCGGATAAGCTCCTGTTGCACATGAGGTAATTCAATCGACTCCCTGTCGAGCGTTTCGCCTTCCTGGCCGGCGGTTAGCCCACCAACATAGATGATCAGATCGGCGTTTGCGGCCACAGCCATGGCCTCGGCCATCAGTTCTTCGATCGGTCTGTCAGTCTCGTTATCCTGCTCAGACCACGGCGCTCGTGCCTTGTTGGTTGTGATTGGACAGCCCATTGCATGTACAACTTCGATGCCCGGCCCAGCCAGCGCCTTGATGCCGTCCAAGATCGTGATATGGCGCGAAGGCGTGCCATGGTAATTACCCTCCAACATCGTTTTGGAATTGGCGTTTGGGCCAATGACAGCAATGCGTTTCAGCTTTGACCGGTCCAGGGGTAGTATGCCGTTGTTCTTCAGCAGCACAATTGATTGCCGTGCATGTTCCAGAGCTACAAGGGCATGCTCCGGCGTGTCGTTGTCTGCAATGGTGTATTTATTGTATGGCACACGCTCCGGCGGGTCGAACATACCAAGGCGGAACCGCGTCCACAGCGTGTAATAAAGTGCTTGATCAATTTCTTGCTCTGTTATGAGCCCTTTCTGCACTGCGCGAACCAGGGCGTTGTAATCACCGCCGCAACAGAGATTGCACCCGGCCTTAACTGCCACTGCAGCAGCTTCCTCCGGCGTCTTTACATAACGATGGTCACGCCAGATATTGGCAATAGCGTCGCAATCAGACACAACGTAGCCCTCGAAGCCCCATTGCTTGCGCAGCAGCTCGGTCAGCAGAAATGAATTGGCGCAACACGGCACGCCATTGACCGCATTATAGGCGCCCATGACGCCGGCGACCTTGCCTTCGCGCACCACACGCTCAAAGTGCGGCAGATAGGTTTCAAAGAGGTCACGTTCGGAAACCACGGCGTTGAACCTGTGCCGCTTGCGTTCCGGCCCACTGTGTACTGCGTAATGTTTCGCACACGCCATCGCCAACATGTACTCGGGATGATCCCCTTGAAAGCCCCTGACGTAGTGGACAGCCAGTTCGCCAGTCAGAAACGGGTCTTCGCCGTAGGTCTCCTGGCCACGGCCCCAGCGCGGATCGCGGAAGATGTTAATGTTCGGCGTCCAGAATGTCAGGCCGGTCCACCACTTCGAGTCGCCGTTATGTTTGGTTGCATAATCGTTGTGCTTTGCGCGGCCCTCGATACCAGTTACCCTGCCCTGGCGATAGAACATATCCGGATTCCATGATGCCGCCCCCGCTATCGGGCACGGAAAAACTGTGGCAATGCCGTTGTTGGCCACGCCGTGCAGCGCCTCGTTCCAGTAGTTATAAGCCGGCAAACCCAGCCGCTCGATGCGTGGTGCGCCGCTCATTCCGCCCTGTAATTGTGCCACTTTTTCAGCCAGCGACATCCGGCGGATCAAGTCGTGTATGCGCTCTTTCAACGGGTACGCCGGGTTGCGCCAGATCGGCGGCTCTTTCACTTCCGGGATGCGTTTGGCTGCTGCCGTGAATTCATCGGCAAGTTCCGATGCACTGAACGAGACCATCGTGGCACCCTGGGCGTTCCTGATTTCGATTGTGTTGAACTTGGCCGTGCCCCTGCTTGCCACAAACGAGATCCGCAGCGGACCGCGTAAGGCGTCGTCGGCCTTTTCGAGCGTGCCGGTGATTAAGGCAACTTTGCGCGCGCCGCCAGCCGCTGCAAACACGTCGAAATCTTTCGCCAGCACTTGCTCGCCCGCAACAACATCAAACACACGCTCGCCAGGCCCGCTGACAACCGTCTCAGCTGCGCCGATGACAACGGTGTACTTACCCGGGGGCAATCCCGACACCGTAACGATGAAGTTGGTGCCATTTACGTCCTCGCGGTAAGCAGCCTCGTTGCCTCCGGCGCCTTCGATGGCCACGGTGGGTTCCTCTTTACGATGGGTAAAACTGCCGCTGACGCTCACCTGATAGCTACATGAGACACAAACTTCATGCGTAGCTGCCATGCCCGCCTCGGGAAAGGCAAGCCACCCCACCAACACAAGGATTGCCGTCCACAGAACACCAGCACCACTGACCAAACGCTGTAACCTGCTCATATGCAATTCCTCACAGACTTTTGTAGTTGGTTTGAGTAACAAAAATTATGACATGCGCCACAGGAAAATGAAGCGCAAATCCCGCAAATGCGGGGCCCACAACCGCAGAACATTGCTTGCCAATAGCACCTTTTGGGAGTCAGGGTTTGTCCAATCCACTGAAAGGCACTGTTTAAGCCTAAGCCCGTGACACAATCCATCCAGTGCGACACTGGCCTATTAACAGATGAGCCCGATAGTTGAGTCTTCCCCGCACCAACTGAAGGCGCGATTGGTATGGTCGGCTTCAATGCCAAGAAATTTGTCCTGAGTCGCAGATTGAATTCTGCTGAGGCTATATGTACAGGTGAAACACGAGCATCCAGGCAGTTCATTCGGATGCTACAGATGCTTGACGCGTTCGCAGTTTTAGTTTCCATAACGCATCAGCCTCGGACACGGAACACAGTCAGCGAGTAAGCCGGCGCTTGGTAATCGAATGCCGGCTTGAAAGTTACGTTTGCAGTTACCGGCTTTATTACTGGTTCTTTGCCGTCCTCGTTGAATGCGTCGGGGGACGGCCCGGTGAGCACCGTTTTAGTGCCCTTCAATTCTGTGTTAGGTAGGCCAAGCAGTTTGATTGCTAGCTGCGCAGGCGTCTCTGCGCCATTGACGATTTTGATGATCAAGTCACCCGATTTGGAGTCGCGCACGGTGGACGCAGTCAGTGTAGCAGGTGTTGTGACCGGTTCGATTGTGGTTTGCAGGTATCTGTCGTCGCTGTTCTGGCCGAAAAGCATCTGCACGTAGTAATTGGCAGTAAGGTACACGTTTGTTGCATCAAAATAGATGAGGTCCGGATGCCACTGCGTGTGGCCGCGGCGCGCCAGCAGCGGGGCGTCGTAGGCAAACACGTTTGCGACCGTGCCGTTGGTGGTGGTAAGGTAACGGGTGGATCCCAGGCCGTCGTAGCCGAAGTAAAGCGTGGTACCGCTGG
>FMJZ01059126.1_pt1 | contig 11335 bp, 12 predicted proteins | sample 1987881 | NCBI WGS metagenome assembly FMJZ01 (sample SAMEA4378227, study PRJEB15110) | soil metagenome | biome: soil; feature: Field; material: Soil | place: India | collected 2015-03-11 | depth 0 m | reverse complement strand
CCCTTTTTGAAAACTTGGTAGACTTTACCCATTTCTGGAACTAAACATGTAACTTTTGGCATTTCCCTCTTTAAAATTTCGCTAAACCTCTTTAAGTCGACGGTGGAGCCTGTGTGGTATGGAACAGCCGCTTTAGGCTTTGTCATTCTCGCTATTTCGAAACCTGTTTCTGGGGATGCTCCCGGAGCAATTCCAACAGTGCAGAAAACCACGTCAAATTTTTCCCTCTCGCCTATGTTTGCCATTTCTGGAAAGGGAAGACTGTCAGCTGTGTGGAAGACTTTTACGCCGTCTTCGCTTGTGATTATGAAGGACACTGGGGTGGATGCTGGCGGGTGATTACATTTTTCGGCTTTTACGGAAACATCTCCTATTTTAACTTCTGAGCCTGGTTGAACTTCGTGAATTTTTTCTGATGGAATGACGTTGCGCAGTCTTTTTGCAGATGTTGGGTCAGCCACAACCATGCACTGGGATAGGCGGTGTATTTCGGAAACAAGCGACTGGTCTAGGTGGTCGTAATGTTCGTGGGTTATGAGGACGGCGTCCACCTTCTGAAAGTTTTTCGCCTTAACGTCAACTGGATCCACTACAAGGGTTTTTGATGGGGTTTTTATGGTTACTCCAGCATAGCGGTTAAACCAGACAAACAGAATCTCATTTTTTCCAGGGGTTTTCTCAATCGCCATATGGATTCCTCGCAGTTTATATTTATTGCAGCTATGTCTTAAAGAACTTGTGCTAGGGAACCATAAAAGAATTAATAAAGGTTTAATAATAGTTGATTGAGTTTTCATAGCCGTGCAGTGAATGCCTATGGTTGACGTTTGGCTTCCCTATGGGAAAACAGAAATCTGCCTAAGAGTTCCCGCTAGAAACTTTCTCGGCACCATAGAACCTAGGGAAAAGTCTGGAGTTGCCGACGCCAAAGCGGAGGTTGAAAGAGCTTTAAAAGAGCCTTTAGGCTCTAAAAGGCTGAGGGAAATCGTTAAACCAGAACATAAGGTTGCAATAGTTGTTGACGATGCCACTAGACCCGCGCCCAGCCATGTTATGGTTCCCCCGTTGCTTGACGAACTCAGCGGTGCAGGCGTTAAGGATGAGAATGTAATCGTTATTTTTGGCTGTGGCACCCATAGAGCTGTCACTGATGAGGAGGCTGTTAGGCTTTTAGGCGAAAACGTGATTAAACGTGTGAAAACTGTAAGCCATGACTGTAAAGCTCCAGATTTAGTTTACGTTGGCACAACAGCCAAGTATGGGACAAAGGTTTATCTGAACCGTGTTTTTGCAGAGGCTGACGTGAAAATTTTAACAGGGGATGTGTGCTTTCACTATTATGCGGGATATGGCGGCGGAAGAAAAAGCGTCTTGCCCGGAGTTGCAGGCGAAGAAACAATTAAGGCTAATCATGCCATGCTTCTGCATCCTAACGCAAGAACCGGCGTTTTAGATGGAAACCCCGTCCACGAGGATATGGTTGAAGCTGCAAAAATGGCGAAGGTGGATTTCACTTTAAACGTTGTCACCAACAGCAAAGGCGAAATAGTCAAAGCTTTTGCAGGCGACATGGAACAAGCCTTCAATGAAGGAGTGAAGCTTGTGGATGAAATGTACCGTGTACCCGTCGACCGCAAGGCAGACATTGTTGTTGTAAGCCCTGGAGGCTATCCCGTCGACGTGAACCTTTTTCAAGCATATAAGGGTGTTGACAGTGCCCTTGAAGTGGTTAAGCGGGGCGGTGTAATAGTTTTGGCTGCCGAGTGCCTCGAGGGGCATGGAAGCCAAGCTTTTTACGATTGGATGGTTAAGTTTAAGGATTTGAAGGCTGTTGAGAGGGAAATTAAGCGCAACTTTGTTTTGGGTGGGCATAAAGCCTACTATTTGATGAAGGCTTTGCAGAAAGTTCAAATAATTCTTGTTTCAGCCATGCCAGACTATTACGCTATGAACGTTTTTAGGTTGAAAACGGCTCGAACGGTGAATGAAGCCCTAAACGAAGCTTTCAAGATTGCTGGAGAAAACGCTAAGGTTTGGGTTATGCCCTACGGAAACTACACGCTGCCAATAGCGAAAACAAGCGAATAAAACCTTTAATGCTTAAGGAAAAACTTTAAAATGGGGAAGTGAACCTAACCCTAGACTTCGCCAACAATATGATGGGAGTAGAAGCTTGCAGCAGACCTACACGCTTCGAAAGTTTACACCTAAAGACTTGGAACGCGTCACATACATAAACCGCGTTTGCCTCCCAGAAAACTATGGAGACTACTTCTTCATAGACTTGTACAACCGTTTCCCAGAAACCTTCATTGTGGCTGAAGGAGACGGCGAGATTGTAGGCTACATAATGTGCCGCATCGAAGCAGGCTTATCCAGCTTCGGTTTAGGCGGTTTCATCAAGAAGGGACACGTGGTCTCCATAGCCGTCATGCCAGAGCACAGGCGAAGGGGCATAGGGCAAGCCTTAGTAACTAGGGCTATGGAAGGCATGCGCTTCTATAACGCCAAACAGTGCTTCTTAGAAGTTAGGATAACCAACACGCCAGCCATAAGCCTATACAAGAAATTGGGCTTCAAGATTACACGGACAATTCACGGCTACTATTCAGACGGCGAAGACGCCTACGTCATGACAAAAGAACTGTAAATTTTAAGTTTTGAAGCCAAGCTCCGTCTTTTTGTTAATGTAGCTTATTGCTTGAAGCATTGATTTGGCTAGCCCCAGTAAGCTGAGGAGAATTGCCACCATTAGAAAAAGGCGGAGGTCAACTGTTAAGGCTACGTTCCTATAGGTTAAGCTTAACATTCCACTGTTCAGGGTTAAAGCCAAATAGCCGATCACAAAAAGGGCTTTGGCGGTGCTGAAGAAATACTGAAAAACAGTGTCTGAAACAAGATCTCCCAAAACCCCAAGAGCAATATAGACTATGACAAAGTTTTCAACAATCTGTTGGAGACCGGGTACAAACTCCGTAAAGGGCGCAAGAAAACCCCAAACGAAGAGGTACAAGATGTAAAAGAGGAAACTCTTCAAAAAAGCCTTTAAGGCTTTAAACGCAAACTTCTTTGCAACAGTTTTTGAGCTTTCTTCTTCAGCCATAAGGAATCACCAAAGGTCCATACTCAAACAATGATGTTGAGAAGTAAACTTCAAAAAAGCCCTCCCGAAGGGTTTCAGCTGTTTCGGGTAGTTGGACATAAAACACTATAAACCCGTTGTAAAGGAAGCCTTGCGGCGCCTCTATGGCTGTTTCCCCTTGTCCAACAAGTACGCCTTCACTGTTATACATGCGCAATCTTATTTCGCCATAAACATCAAAGAAGGCGTGGTTTTCGAAGCTTATGGGCACAACTACCTCTAAATGGGTTCGGTTAAAGGGTTCAGAAGCTGGTTCTCCAAGTTGAAAATTGTAGAAGGGGGCACCCCACTGAACCGAAAAATTCGATGAGGCTTTAACTGGAATAGCCTCAGCTATTTTCATGCTGATTATGGCGGCTAAGGAAAAATTGGCATCGTTAAACATGTAATAGGAGCCTTTCTCTAACAAATCGTTAAAGTTAAAAGTTAAATTATGGAAAGTTGCAACTTTTTCGCCCCTCTTCACGGTTGGTATGAATGTGAAACCTTCAGCAAGCATAGACCCATTTACATCGGCGACTTTTGTTGTGAGGTTAAATGCGCCTAAATCATAATAGCCTTCATTTTCGATGTTTATGGAGATGGAAGCGAGAAGGTCTCCGTTGGAAGCCACACTTAACATTGGTTCTCCAACGCCTAAATGCAAGTCTTTAACAGAGTAGGCTGCAGAGGCAAAAAAGGCAAGTAAGATAATCCAGAAAAATGTTGAAGCTATGCCTATCATTCGAATTAATACGTCCATAAAAGCCCTCTTCTACAGTTTTGAACTTGCCAAACTGTTAACCTAAGAACTTGGTTGTGGCTGCTGGGAATCCGCCTTCTGCTCCGCAGCTTGTTCTGGAGGTATTACCACCATTTCCGGCTCTGGGAGTTTGCTTTCAGGTTCAGGTTTAGGTTCTTTTTGAGGCTCCGATTTTGCCTTTTGAGGGGTTGCTGCTTTTTGCTGGATTATTTTTGCTTTTGAAGGAACAGCAACTATTTCCGCTTTTGGCGCGTGAACTAGTATTGTTACTCCTCTTATGGTTAGCAGAGAACCCACCCAACCCATAACTCCAAGATACATCAAGCGAACACAAGTAGCTATCAACGGAGCCAGAGCCTCGCCAAAGGTTTGAATAAGGTCTTCCGAAGCAGCTATTGATAGACTTTGGGTTAGAAATCCATAGGCGCTCATAAAAGTGAATATTAAAAGGGCTACTCCAATACCTAATACTGCCATTCCCGAAAGGGTTATCTTTTCTCTGAGGCTTTTGAACATGTTTTTCCCTTATTTTTGTATTAAAGGTTTGAATATTAAGGGTTCTGACATACTAAACAGAATTTAGGCTAGTTATCAAAAATTAAGCGAAATAATCAAGAAAAATGGAAGGTTATGGCTGCAAACCAAGCTTCTGATAAATTCTTTTCCTATTCTCTTCAACGTTTTTTGCCACGTCTGTAAAAAGGTTGTTGCCATGCGAATCTATAGCGACAGCTAGTGGACCGAAATCCTCAACTTCAAAAATCCATAAGGCTTCAGGTGTTCCCAAGTCAATCCACTCCACGCCCTTAACATTTTTTATGGCTTTTGCAGCCAATATTGCAGCTCCGCCAGTGAACGCGCCGTAAACGGCTCCATACTTTGCCATGGCATCGGTTGTCCTCTTGCCCATGCCACCCTTGCCTATTACAACTCTAACCTTGAAGTTTTTAATGAACTCGTCCTCAAAAATGTCCATGCGGGTGCTCGTTGTTGGACCGGCAGCTACAGCCACCCACTTTTCGTCCTCTTTTTTCACCACTGGACCGCAATGGAAAACAGCTAAACCTTCAAGATTGATTGGTAGAGGCTTTCCCTCTTTGAAGTATTCTAGGGCGCGCTTGTGGGCTTGGTCTCTAGCCGTCACAATGGTTCCAGTTATGTAAAGCAAATCGTTCACCTTCAGTTTGCGGATTTCCTCTTCAGATATAGGCGTTTTAAGATGGTATACGGTCATGCTTTCCACCTCACACCTTTGCTTTATGGGTTAAATATTCAAACGTTCCATCTGCGTGAATTCTTGCGGAGGCTCTTCTAGCTGCCCAACAGTTAAAGGCAACAGCGGCGGGGAAAGACGCTGGATGCCTAAAAGCATATTCCACGTGAACCCCTAAAACTGTTGTTTTGCCACCCAAACCCATCGGGCCTATTCCAGTCATGTTAGCTGCCTCAAAAAGCTCCTTTTCAAGCTTGGCGATTTCCGGATTCGGATTAGGCTCATTTAACGGCCTGAGAAGAGCTTTTTTAGCAAGTTTCATGGCGATGTCGACCCCTCCGCCCATGGCAACCCCCAAAATTGTCGGTGGGCAAGGCTGGGCACCAGCCTTTATGATGGCTTCTATGGCAAACTTTTTCAGTCCGTTTATGCCTTCTCCCGGCACAAGGGTGCCTGTTACACAGACATTTTCTGAGCCTCCTCCCTTCGTCATAACCGTCAACTCCAAAGCGTCGCCAAGTGTAATCTCCCAGTTTATGTATGGTATGAACCTTCCAGTGTTGTCTCCGCTGTTTTTTTGCGTAAATGGGTCCACAGCGTTCGGTCTTAATGGAATTTCTTTTGTGGCTTTCCGCGTCGCGTTTGTTAAGGCTTCTTCAACTTTGTCAAGGTTTTTGAAGTTGGCGCCTGCCCGCGCGTAAAATATTATGGTGCCTGTGTCTTGGCATATTGGCGATTGGTATTCTTCCGCCAATTTTATATTGTCGAGGATAGCCTTCAACTGGGTTTTTCCAGCTTCGCTTGTTTCTTCCACGTAAGCCTTTTCTAAAGCTTGTTTCACGTCTTCGGGCAAGTATATCACAGCTTGCCTTATAAGATTGAAAGCTACATTCTCAACAATTTTCACGGTTTCCAAAGCCTTCTCCCTCAAATATCGCTGATGACCGTTTTTCTATTCAGAGGATTTAAAAAAGTTTCCAGACATTTCAAGACTTTTAAATGTAAATTCTGGTTGAAACCGCATTTGGCGCCTTTCACTTTAACTTATCTCTCTAGGGGTTGGACGCTAAAGTTCCTCGTTTGCTTTAAATACTGCTTAAGTTAACTGTCTCGTGGGACGCTTATGTCTGAGAGGGAGGAGGACGAAAGCATAACCGAACAGCGTTACGAGTCTCTGGAGGATCTTCCGGGAATAGGGCCCTCAACAGCTCAAAAATTGAGGGAGTTGGGTTTTCACACTGTTGAGTCTCTTGCCATGGCAACTGTCCGTGAATTGGAGCCTGCTGGGATAAGTGAGAAAAAAGCCCTAGCCATAATCAGTGCTGCCCGCTCTTCGATGGGCGTCTCCTTTATCCGCGCTGATGAGTTGCTTAAAATGCGGCAGAGTGTTTTGCGGCTAACCACTGGGAGCAAAGCCTTAGACAAGCTTTTAGACGGCGGGTTGGAAACCCAAACCATAACAGAGTTTTACGGCGAATACGGAAGTGGAAAAAGCCAAATCTGCCACCAGCTATGCGTAAATGTGCAGTTGCCTCCAGAAAGGGGAGGGCTTAACGGAGCCGCCCTCTACATCGACACTGAAAACACTTTTAGAACCGAACGCATTGTGCAGATGGCTAGATATCTTGGACTCGACCCAGAAAATGTTGTGAAAAACATTATTTACGCTGAGGCTTACACTTCAGACCATCAAATGTTCCTTTTGGAAAACGCCGACGAAGTGATAAAGGAGAACAATGTCAAACTGGTTATAGTTGACTCTTTAACAGCCCATTTCAGAAGCGAATATCTCGGACGCGAAATGCTTGCTGCCCGACAGCAAAAACTTAACAAACACATGCACAAGCTTATACGCTTAGCAAGAGCCTTCAACGCTGTGGCAGTCGTAACAAATCAGGTTATGGCTAAGCCAGACGTTTTTTTCGGAGACGCCATACACCCCATTGGCGGTCACATAGTGGGACACACAAGCCACACCCGCATCTACCTTAGAAGGGCTTCTCGCGGTCCTGTACGCATCGCCCGCCTAGTTTCAAGTCCATACCTGCCGGAAGGAGAGGAAATCTTTAAAATAACAGAAAACGGAATAGAGGACATTTCTGAAGAGGAGAAAGCCAAGTCCAGTGGGCATTAAAATGCCAGTCCCCTCAGCTTTGGTTACACGGTTCTTTCAGCTAATCCTCAGCAAACAGTTTGCCGAGGCGGAACGCGAACTGGAAAGGCTTAAACAGAAAATGCACAAAACCGAATGGAATAGAGGCTATTTCAGAGCCTTATACGGAATGCTTCTCGTAAGAAGGTCTAACAACAGCGACTCCTACGCGTTTTTCTCAAAGCTTGATTTAAGCGATAAGGAAGCTCTTCAAGCTTACAGGCGGAAATTTCTAAGCCATATGAAAAATAGGCTTCATGGCGATTTTGACAGGGGATTTTTTGCAGCATGGGCAGACTTTATGCGTGTGGTAAGCAAACTAGACATCAACAGCGCTCAACCCAGAAATAGTTTTCAAGAAAAGGAAGCAAGTAGGCTTGTGGAAGATAAAAGTCAAGCAACCATGGAGAGGTTTCTAAATTGAATTAGACATTTGTGATTATTATTGTGTATAAAAGCGCCCAGAACACAAGCCAAGAAAGAAGGTAAATGCCTATTCCAGTTGTGAGGATTTTTTGAGGCTTCTCCACTTTTAATATAAGTTTCGGCTTGATAATATAGTAGGATAACACGTAAACAATAAAGGCAAAAGCTATGCCATTCCATAAAACGTCTGTCTTGCCAAAAGTGTTGGTTGCTAAGCCATAACCTATGCATATTAGGGCTGCCACTATGCCAAGGGCAAACCTTAACCAATACAGCGCTTCCAAAGGCTTCATAAACTTCCACCTCTGCACCTATGCGCACACATCAAATTTAAAGTTGACTATCCAGATTTAGGAGGCAGCATCATACACAAAGATATAATCGATATTTTTATAAGGCAGTCTCTTTCCTTAAGTTAGAGGTTTGAAAACTCATGTGCCGGAACCCTATGCCGCAAAGGCATCCAATTAAACGCGTTGGCGTTAGCATAGGGTATCTCCGGCGATGAAAACGCGTTTTCTGTCTCGTCTCTCCGCGTTTCTTCCGGAGGTTTTACATATGAAGGAAAAACTTGCTGACGCTTTGCATTTCATCTGTATCAAAAAGCAAGCGAAGGCTCTATGCCTGAAAGGGAGGTTCGGCTGAAACTTGTTGTTGGTGCACTTGTCAGACCTTCACTGTGGTCCAAAGTTTAAACAGGAAACGTTCTTAGAGGCGGTTGACGAGATAAACGCCCTCAATCCAGACGTTGTGGTTGTGACTGGAGACTTAACTGAGGATGGATTAATCGGCGAATTCAGAGAGGCTAAACGATATTTGGCTACTATAAAATGTAAGCGCCTAATAGTGGGGAGCGGGAACCACGACGCGAGAACCACAGGATACCTTTTATTCCCAAAGTTTTTCGGCAATCCATCTTCTGTTACGAAAATTGATGATGTAGCAATTATCATGCTGAACTCTTCAAGACCCGACAGAGATGACGGTGAAATAGGGTATAACCAAGGGTTATGGATGAAAAACCAGCTTGAAAACTGCAAAGACGCTTTTAAAATAATAGCTCTCCATCACCATCTAATCCCTGTGCCAGACACTGGAATGGAGCGAAACATAGTCTCCGACGCAGGCGATTTGCTTTGGACTTTGACGAGGTATGGCTTCAACCTAGTTCTATGCGGGCACCGTCACCGCCCATGGACATGGACTCTTGGAAAACTAATGATAATTCACGCTGGCACGGTTTCAACAGATAGACTGCGGGGCTTTTACCAGAACACTTACAACATTATACGAGTTGAAGGTGAGAAAATTGTGGCAAACCTAAAGGTTGTGGGAGGGCAAGAGTGCGTCCTTGATCAGGTTTCCATAGAAGCTGCGAACTCCTTAATCTAACAAATTTTGCGTTTTTCCGTCCAGTTGCCTATTTATAGCCTAAAAAGCCTATAGTCTTTAACAGTCTTAAAAAGGGATAGGATTTGCAGAAGGAAGAGTTTAGAAGCTTCGACGTAGCGGCTGTCGTCCGCGAATTAAAAGACGCCATTGTAAATTCTAGAGTGAGCAACATTTACCAATTGGATGACAAGACCCTGCTTTTTAAGCTGCGGGGACACGGAGAAAACGTTTTTAGGCTTGTGTTGGAGGCTGGAAAACGCTTAAACTTGACTTCTTATGCTTTTGAGAAGCCTCTTGTGCCTCCAGCCTTCTGTATGGCTTTAAGAAAATGTTTGCGAAACAGCTTGTTGACAAATGTTGAGCAATACATGTTTGAACGCATTGTCATCTTCACTTTCACCAATAAAGCTGGCGCTTTTAGACTGGTCTTAGAGCTTTTTGGAGAAGGCAACATGATCCTAATCAACAGCGAAAACAAAATCGTTCAAGCTTTACACTACAAGCGAATGCGAGACCGCAACATACTTCGAGGAGAAACCTTCCATTTTCCACCTTCCAGCGGACAAAACCCACTGGAAATATCTAAACAAGCTTTCTCAGAAGGTTTGAAAAATTTCGGCGACATTGAGGTTGTTAGGGCGCTTGCCCGTTTCATTGGCATCGGCGGCATTTACGCAGAAGAAATCTTGCTAAGACTCGGAATAGATAAGACCACACCATGCAGCAGCCTAAACTCTTCACAAATTGAAAACCTTTACAACTGTCTGCAAAGCCTAATCAGCCAAGTTCTCAAGGGAAAACTTGAACCATGCATAGTTTTTGATGAAAAAGGCTTGTTTTTGGATGTTGCTCCTTTAAGGCTTAAGCTTTACCAAGGACTGAAGCATCAGTCTTACAAAAGTTTCAACGAAGCCCTAGACGAGTTTTACATGAAAACTAAGTTTTTAGAAAAGGCGGCGGAAGAAAAGAAAGATGAAGAGCTTGAGCGGGAAATTGAACGCCTCAAAAGGGTTTTGGCTGAACAGGAAAAAGCCCTAAAAGAAGCTGAAGATAAAGCCGAGAAGTATAGGCAGATCGGCGACCTAATTTACATGCATTCCAGCGAACTTCAAACATTGTTGAACAAGCTCTTAGAAGAAAAAAGGGCTGGTAAAGATTGGGATGCCATAATCGCCCAGGTTTTAGCTGGAAAACGGGCTGGCTTAAAGCCCGACACCCTTTTCGAATCCTTTGACAAACAACGACTAGTGCTCACCGTAAGCGTTAACGGACTGCACTTTAGCTTAGACTTGAAAAAGGACTTGTTTGCAAATGCAGCGAATTTCTATGAGAGGGCTAAGGCTGCAAAACGCAAGCTTGAAGGTGCAAAAGCAGCTTTAGAAGAAACGAGAAAGAGGCTTTTGGAGGCTGAAGCCAAACTTAGAAAGACTGAGACTGCAGAACAAATCACACCCACAATGATTGCGGAGGAACTTGCCAAACGCAGGATTAAACAGAAAAAATGGTTTGAAAGGTTCAGATATTTCACCTCTTCAGACGGCTTTCTAGTGATTGCAGGCAAAGATGCCATAAGCAACGAAATCCTCATCAAAAAATACACTAAGCCAGAAGACATAGTGTTTCATGCGGATATCGTCGGCGCCCCCTTTGTCGTCGTTAAAACAGACGGCAAAAAGCCCAGCGAACAATGTTTACGGGAAGCAGCAGAATTCGCTGCAGCCTACTCCCGAGGCTGGCGTGAAGGCTTCGCTTCAGTTGATGTTTACTGGGTTAAACCTAACCAACTAAGTAAGGCGGGGGGTTCAGGCGAGTATGTGCCCCGCGGAGCCTTTGTTGTCAGCGGAAGCCGAAACTGGATGCGCGGCACGCCCTTAAAACTGGCCATAGGCGTCTTATTTGACCAAGAAACAGGCGAACCATCTTTTATAGGCGGAGCAGTAGACGCCGTCAAAGCCAAAACAAACGCATATGTCACCATAGTGCCTGGAGACGTCAGTGGAAAAGAACTTCTAAGGCAAGTTTTAAAGGTCATTGCAACAAAAACACCCAAAGAAAAACGAGAAAAAGTGCTGAAAACCTCCATTGAAACCATTAGAGATTTCATCCCATACGTTAAGGGCAGAATCCTCGCCGAATAGCATGAACATATACTAAAAACGGTATTTTATGGGCTTTGGCTAGGTAGTTCCCGTAATTCTTTCTCCTCCAGTTGGCTTTAGGGCCATTATTTACTTAGGAGGTGATCCGGCCGCAGGTTCCCCTACGGCC
>FMJZ01002100.1_pt1 | contig 11338 bp, 10 predicted proteins | sample 1987881 | NCBI WGS metagenome assembly FMJZ01 (sample SAMEA4378227, study PRJEB15110) | soil metagenome | biome: soil; feature: Field; material: Soil | place: India | collected 2015-03-11 | depth 0 m | reverse complement strand
AGGTTTTATGTTCTATCTGGGCACGTAAGGCTTCCACGCTAAGGCGCGCGGCAACCTGTTTGGCAATCGCCTTGAAAGCAATCGCCGCGTCGGAATCGGGGCGTGCAACGACGATGGGTTGCCCGTTATCGCCGCTCTGCCGCACGGCAGCCTCCATGGGGATAGCGCCGAGGAAAGGCGCGTTGGCAGCACGCGCGAGCTTTTCTCCTCCTCCAGCGCCGAAGAACTCGCCGCGCATGTTCTCGATGATGCCGAGGATAGGGGTTTTTAGCGTCTGGAACATGGCGACTCCCCGGCTAGCATCTTCGAGGGAGACAGCTTGTGGCAGGGTAACGATGACGACGCCGGAGAGAGGGATAGATTGAGCCAGGGAGAGCGGCGCATCGCCTGTGCCAGGCGGCAGGTCTATGATTAAGTAATCCAGCTCGCCCCACTGGACATCGCTCAGGAACTGCTGGATGGCGGCATGCAACATTGGGCCGCGCCAGATGAGAGGCTGTCCGGGTTGCACCAGAAAGCCCATGGACATCAACCGTACCCCATAGGATTCTGCCGGAATGAGTTTGTTATCCACAATGCCGCCGGCGGCGTTGACGCCCATCATCGTCGGGATGTTGGGACCATAGATATCGGCATCCAGCAACCCCACCCGGGCGCCGCTTTGCGCCAGCGATACGGCGATGTTGACGCTCACGGTGCTTTTCCCCACGCCTCCTTTGCCGGAGGCAACGGCGATGGCGTTGCGTATAGGCAAATTAAGCAATTCTCTCCGTCGCCCATCGGAAGGTACGCTGGCATCCACCTTGATATTGACCCGCTTGACGCCGGGGATTGCCAGGACTGCTTCGCGCGCCTGTTTTTCCAGGGTGCCCTTGAGAGGGCAAGCCGGCGTCGTTAACATCAGGGTAAAACTCACCGCCTCGCCGTTAACTTCGAGATCGCGAATCATGTTCAGCGAGACCAAATCTCTGTGCAATTCCGGGTCCTCGACCCGTCGGAGCGCGGCCAGGACCGATTCGGTTGTGATTTTCTCGTCCATATGCAAACTCTTTTCCTCAGGCAACGGCCTGTCCTTTGCGGGAAATCTCTTTTTGCTTCAGGAAATCTTTTACTTCTTGCAAGGCGGAACGATAGAGTTTTTGTAGGTCTTCATCGCTGCCGCGAAACCGGCGCAGTGCCTGACGAGCGCAGGCAGAGCACCCTTGCAAGGCGCGGTACGAATCGACATTACAGGTTGTGCAACCGTTCAGTCGCGCGAGCAACAACAGGAGGGCAATCTGTTCTAGCGAGTCGGGAGGCGTTTTTAACACGCTATCCACTAATGCTTGCCAGAGCGCGCCACGCGCCTCGCCTATGCTTGGAATGGCTGCGGGAGGAAAGAGAAGGTTGGCGCCTTCCGAGTAAATCATGGGGTCGCTTCTTGGCGTGTGGTATGTTGGCCTGCGCGCGCAGCCTTCTCGCGCGCAGCGTTGCTTGGGCGGATGTGTTCGTAGTAGGTTGCCGGCTTCGCAAGGTCGGTTAGCGTCAGCACGCCTCGCCGGTAGGAGGCCAGTTCGTAGTCATGGTCCATCTTGATGGCATCGAACGGGCAGAATTCTGCGCACAGACCACAGTTCATGCAGATATCTGGGTCTATGGCGAACTCGACAGGCTCTGGCTTAGGACGTCCGGTCTCAGGGTGAACGGCGCGCACGATCCAGATGCATTGTGGTGGGCATACGCGGGAGCAAATCCCGCAAGCCGTGCAACGGAGCGCTCGTTCGCCCTCTTCCGTTTCGTCATAGACCAGAAACGGCAGGAAGCGGAACTCTTCGGGAACAGGTACTTTTTCTTCAGGATATTGTACGGTGAAGATGCCTCGGCCGTCCTTACTCGCGCGGTGAGCAATGCCCTCGGCTGTTCCATAGCGCCGTCCCCACCAGCGCAGGTCGTCCAGATACGTATCCAGAAACCGTTTGAGCGTTACTCCTAACCCTTTGACAATACCTTTTCCGTACATAATTCTCCTTCTGTCTGGCTCTTTTCCGGTGTTTCGCTAACGGTCTACTTCTCCCAGCACAATGTCAACGGAGCCGAGAATGGCGACGACATCGGCGACCTTTTGACCTAGGCACATGCGCTCGAAGGCGGTGAGGTTGATGAAGGATGGGGCGCGAATGTGATACCGCCATGGATTTGGTGAGCCATCGGACACGAGGTAAAAACCGAGTTCTCCTTTGGGACCTTCGACGCGACCGTATGCCTCGCCTGGCGGGACGCGCATCTGGTAGGGAAGGGGCTTTGCCATCACCGGCCCCGAGGGAATCTGCCGCACGGCTTGTTGTACAATGCGCATGCTTTGGCGGATTTCGTCCAGGCGGATGAGGAGGCGGTCGTAGATGTCGCCGTGATTGCGCACGCAGACATCGAACTCGAAGCGATCGTAGATGCTGTAAGGCTCCGCGCGCCGTACATCGTATGGAATGCCGGATGCGCGCAGCAGGGGCCCGGCTGCGGAGTAGCGGATGGCGTCTTCGGCGGTCAAGATTCCCTGCCCTATGCCGCGGGCCTGGATGATTTCGTTTTCGCTCAGAAAGCGGTCGAGTTCATCGATTCGGCGTGGCAGACGTTCAAAGACCAGGTCCTTGATCTTCTCCGGCGAGCCGTCGGGCAAGTCGCGCGCCACGCCGCCAAAACGGAAGTAATTGCACATCATGCGTGAGCCGGTGACCATCTCGAAGACATCGAGAATGAGCTCGCGCTCTTCCAGGGCGTAAAGCATAGGGGTAAAATACGCGCCCAGATCGTTGAGCAACGCGCCGATCGCCATGAGATGATTGGCGATGCGCGTGAGTTCCGCCATCATCACGCGCAGGTACTCGGCCCGTTCTGGCGGCCGGATGCCCATTAGTTTTTCTACAGCCAGCGCATAGCCAAAATTGTTGCTCATGGAGGAAAGATAGTCCAAGCGGTCGGTATAGGGCATGTTCATGATGTAGGTGTTGCGTTCGCCAATTTTTTCGTGGTTACGGTGAAGGTATCCCATGACTGGCTTCAGGCCGATGATCGTTTCGCCATCCAGCAAGACCGCAATGCGGAAGACACCATGGGTGGATGGATGTTGTGGGCCGAGGTTGACCAAGAGCGGCTCTGTCTCCACATCGCTTCCGTTGTGCGAATGCGCGCGGCGCAAGGCTTGGTAGAGAGCGGCATCGCCTTCCGGTTCCCAGGAGGCCCAATCAAATGCTTCGGGGTAGGCAAGGTTATCCCCTGGCGGGACGCGCTGTTCGGCAGAGATGTGTTGTCCCGCAGGCCAGCGCGACTTAAAGGGCTTGGCATCCTCCTCATAGTAGGGTTCATGCCAGTCCTTGCGCAAAGGGTGCCCGGCGAACCCTTCCCACATCAGGATACGGCGCAAGTCGGGGTGGCCGATGAAACGAATGCCGAGTAAATCCCATGCCTCGCGCTCCTGAAATTCAGCGCCTGGATAGATGGGAGTAAGCGAGGGCACCTCGATCGGGTCCACGCGCGGCCGTTGTACTTTGAAGACGAGTCCCGGCCCGCCGCTCGTTCGATAGACATGGTACACGACCTCTACTGTGCCCTCCGGCAGGTAATCCACGCCGGTGAGCGAGGAGAGGTAATCGTAGCCAAACTCGTCGCGCAGAACGGCGGCCACTTCCACCACATGGGCCGCATTGACGATCCAGCCGCTATAGCCAGGACGGCGATCCGGAACGACTATTCCCGGAAAACGGGCAGCCAAATCAGGGGAAGAGCCGGCTTGAGGTCGGATGGATTCTGCGATGATAGGCGTCGTCATCTTACGTTTGCTCCTCGGAGGCCTGACGCTGGAGGGTGGGGGTGCGTCGGGGGTCGATTAGGTCCGGGCCGAGAAGAGGGACAGGGATCTCGGCGCGGTCGGGACCTTTCTGATACCAGCGCGCCGTTCGGATGGATTCGTTGCGAATCTTTTCTTGAATCTTCATCAGACCATGCAGCAAAGCCTGCGGCGTGGGAGGACAACCGGGCACGTAGACATCCACGGGAAGGAATTTGTCCACACCGGAGACGACGTGATAACCCTCTTTGAACGGCCCACCGCCGGAAGCGCAGGCGCCCATGGCTAGAACGTACTTCGGCTCTGGCATCTGGTTGTAAAGGCGAACGATGATGGGAATCATTTTCTTGGTCACCGTGCCGGAGACGATCATTAAATCGCTCTGGCGTGGACTTGGGCGCATGATTTCCATGCCGAAGCGCGCCAGGTCGAAGCGGCTGGCCGCTGTGCAAATCATTTCGATGGCGCAACAAGCTAAGCCGAACATCATCGGCCAGACGGAAGCGCTTCGCCCCCAATTGTAGAGGCGGTCCAGGCTGGTAATCACCACCTGTCTTTGTAATTCGGGAGGAATCGCATAGTTCGGATCCTGTAGTTCGTTCATGCATGATAGCCCTTTCGCGGCGATTTCTTGTGTCAATTATAGTCTTTGGGAGATGGGTTGTCAATTCTTTTTTTTTGAAAAATATATATTTGCAAAAATTATCAACCTGTGCTACTATATACTTGCCTCTATTCCTCGCAAGCGTTTGCGTTCCTGTGTCTTCCACATCTTCTCGGATTCTCGATTATCTTCGCCAGCGTGGGCCGGCGACGGCCGAGGACCTGGCGCGCGTACTGGGATTGAGCGCGGCGGACGTCCGTCATCATCTGGCAAAGCTGATGGCGCTTTCTCTGGTGGAAGTGATTGGCCGGCGTCCGGCGGATGGACGCGGCCGCCCGCGCAAGGTGTATGGTCTTTCGGCTTGCGGTTTGGGGGATAACCTGGATACTCTGGCTGGAGCGTTGTTGATCACATGGCTCGGCGAAGCGGACGATAGGCAGCGCGGGGCCAGAATGCGTGCTCTGGCGCAGTATCTGGCCTGGGGGGAAGGGGGAGCCCCTCAACCCCAATCCGCGTGGAGTCTGCGCTTGAAACGAGCCATCGAGCGATTGAACGAATTGCATTATCGGGCGCGCTGGGAAGCTTCGGCGCAAGGGCCGCGGGTGATCCTGGAGCGTTGTCCTTATCGCAACTTGGCGGAGAATCGCCCTGAACTGTGTGACATAGACGCCAGTCTCTTGACCGCCCTGACCGGGGGTGAGGTGGTGAAAGTTGCACGGCGCGAGCGCAATCCTCAAGGTTTCCCTGTGTGCGTGTTTCTTTTGAGGGAGGATTTTTCGAATGAGTTCAATGCCACGGCATGAAATTCCTTTGACAGGGGTGAGTCTACTGCACAAAGGTCTCATGCTAAGTCGCCAAATAAAAGAGACCCTTAGCGGATTTGGCGCTTTTGTTGGCGTCATCTGTTGTCATCGGTTGCTTACCGCATCTTGGGTGACGGCGATTCGTGCGGCGAGTTTTGAGGGAGCCCGTTTTGGCTTGCGCGCGGGTTTTGATATATAATCAGCCTAAGGGTAACCATGGCAGCGAATGCGATGGAAATCCAGTTGCGGGAGGCCTGTCAACTGACCGGGGCATCCTGGGCGGCCTGGGTGGAACGAAACGCGTCGGGGTGGACACTTTGCGCGACCCATAATTTGACCCCACAAAAGCAAAATGTGTTATTAACATACCTGCGGCAACCGGCCATTCATAGATGGCTAAGCGGGGCGTTGACGAGTTCTCGGCCGCGTTCGCGGCTCATGGGACGGAACGTTGCGTTGGATTGTCGGCGTCTATTCGTGTTCAACGAGCCGACCTCGCCAAGGTTGGTCCTGATTGGTGCGCAGGAATTGGCTCCAACCGCGCAGCGTATCTGGAGACTTGTCGCCATAAATTGTCCCTTACGACCGCTGGGGGATTTGGTGGGTACGGAGTTGGGACAGCCGGTCTCCTTCCCGATTTCTCATTCGTTGGATCGCCTGCTTGAAGTCATTGGGCAGGTGGTTCCTTATCAGGGCGCGTGGTTGGCAGTGCGCAGCGGGGATATCTTGGACATTCGTGCTCAGGCGAATTGTGTGGAATGTGAGCAGCGGCAGATTCTGCTGGATGACAACCCTTTATTGCGGCGCCTGCGCCAAACGCGTTCTGGTGTTCAGGTGAACGACCTCACGCCGGGGTGGTCCTTGGTGCCTGCCATTGGCGTTCCACCGTCGGCTCGAGTTTGGGCGGCAGTGCCAATTGTTATCGGGCAACGTCTAATCGGTGTGCTGGCGCTCTGGCGTGAGACGTTCTTCTCGACGCGCGAATGGCAACTGCTCAACCGTCTTGCCGCGCAGATGGCGCCGGAAGTGGAAGAAAGTATCATCTTTGCCAACATCGCGGAGCATTTGGGCCGCCTGGCCTTGCTCAACGATTTTGTCCTGACGGTCTCTTCCGCGCTGAATCTGGAGCAGATCGCACAGCGCGTGTTCGCACTTTTGCGACGGGCGTTTCGTACGGATTTCATCAGTTTGTTTCTCCTATCTTCCGATGGCGCGACGATCAGACATTACCGCCATGTGGATGGCGAGGTCGTGTTGCGGACCTTCCCCTGGCAAAGTATTTCGGTTTTGCAGGCGATGGAGAGCGGCAATGTGTTGCGCTTGGATGACCTTGCGAACAGCCCCTATCGTTCGATGTATGAGGCGGCTCGATCGGCGGTTTTTGTGCCGCTGCGCTATCGTCAGCAGGTCATTGGCGCGCTTGGTCTGGAGAGTAATAAGCCGGCTGCTTTTTCCTTACATGACGAACATTTGCTGGTGGTAATCGCCGGTCACCTGGCCGGTCTGGTGGAAAATGGACGTTTGCGTCAGGAGGCGGAGGTACGCGCGCGTAACCTTGGTCTGATTCATGAGGTGGTGCAACAAGTCATCGGCCTGAATGATGTGCGTCAGGTAGCGCAAATCGCCGCGCGCCTACTGGCGCGCAATTTCTCATACGACCTAGTTTTGGTAGCAAGGCGAGGCGAGGGTCAAGAGGAGCTGGAAATCATTGGTTTGGGCGGAGAAGCGGAAGGGCGACTTGTAGAGAGGAAGGGAGCGTTTCAGCAAGCTCTGAATGCCGGCCTGGCACGCCGGGTAGTCTTGGCCGGGCAGAGCGCTTTGGTCAACGATCTTGGCCAGGAGCTCTTCCATAAACCTATTGAAGGATGGGATGTGGGCGCGGAGATGTGCGTTCCTTTGCGCGAGGGGGAGAAGATTTCGGGGGTGATTGATGTCCAGAGCCGGCGCAAAGACGCGTTCACATCGAATGATTTGCTTGTTTTGGAATCGCTGGCCGGTGTGCTGGCTACCGTCCTAGCGCGCGTTGAGGAGTATCAGAAATTGCAGACAGCGGTTCATGAGCTACAGGTGGCGCGTCAGGAATTGCAAGCACGAGTTGCCTCGCAGCGTTTGGCGGAAACGCGCTTGATTCAGGCGGCCAAGATGGCAGCAGTCGGCGAGATGGCGGCCGGTATCGCCCATGAACTGAACAATCCCCTGACGACCATTGCGGGCTTTTCTGAGTTAATCCTGGAAGAATTACCCCCTGACTCGACTCAGCGCGCTGACTTGGAGTTGATTTTGCGTGAAGCGCGGCGGGCGCGCGATGTCGTGCGCCGCTTGCTCGATTTTGCCCGGCAGAGCGAGTCCGTGCGAACACCTGCCGACGTCAACGAGTTGATCGAGGAGACCTTGGCTTTGATGAAGCATTTGTTGCACACCAGCGGGGTTGAAGTGGTGCGTGATTTCGCTGCTCAATTGCCGTATGTCTCGTTGGACCGCAATCAGATCAAACAAGTCTTCCTGAATCTCTTCCATAACGCCCTGCACGCTATGCCAACCGGTGGAAAATTGTTGATACGCACCCAGCGGCGCCGACGAGAAGGTCGTTTGTGGGTTTCAGTTGCCGTTCGCGATACGGGCATAGGGATCGCGTCGGAGCATCTTCCGCGCGTTTTCGAGCCTTTCTTTACGACGCGCGCGCACGAGGGCGGCACCGGCCTCGGGCTTTCCGTTTCCTATGGCATCGTGGTGGATCACGGAGGGGACATTGAGGTCGAGAGCGAGGTGGGGAAGGGATCTTGTTTTACCGTTTGGTTTCCTGTCGAGGCGCTATGATTTCTACCGCGCATGTTCTTGTCCTAGATGATGAGCCGCCTATCGTTCGGCTGTGCGAACGTCTGTTAAAGCGCGCCGGCTTTACGACCGAAGCCTTTGTCAGCGCCACCGAAGCGCTGGATTATATGAGCCATCATGCGATAGATTTACTGTTGGTGGATATTCGCATGCCGGAACGCAGTGGTTTCGACGTGATTGCCGACGTGCAGCGGTTGCAGCCGGAGGCGGCCATTCTGGTCATGACCGGCTTTGGTACGGTAGAGATCGCGATTCAAGCGCTGAAGCAAGGGGTGGATGGGCTGATTCTGAAGCCTTTTGAGAACACCGAGGAACTGGTGCAAGCAGCGCGTCAGGCTTTGGAGAATAAGCAACGCAAGCGCGACGCGGCGCGCATCCAGGTGTTGCGCCCTCTTTTCGATGTTACCGAGATGTTGCTGAGCGAAACCCGGTATGATCGCTTGTTGGCCCTCCTTCTCCGTGCTGTTTGCGGTCACCTGCGTTGCGAGAACGCGGCGTTCTACGAACGGGATGAGAAAAATGGTTGGCTGAAAGCTCTGGCCGTGGAGGGGGTGGCCTTACCGGAGGAAAAGAGCGAGGAGCGGGGCGGTTTGATTGCTCGGACGGATGCGCTCGGCGCGCCGTTGCTGGTCAGCCGGCATGGGCCGGGCGATGCGACAACACAGGCTCTTCTGGAGCAGAAGGGACTGGCTTCGGTGCTGTGCGTGCCGATTCTCCGCTCGAAGGTACGCGGCGTCTTGTATGCTGCTCGTTCCGCCGAGCAACCGTCCTTCGGCGAGGCCGATTGGGAGATGTTCCTTGTGCTCGCGCGTCAGGCGGCTGTGGCGTTGGAGAACGCCTGTCTCTATGCCGAGTTGCGCGATTACGTCCGGCGAATGGAGGAGTCGCAGCAAGCCTTGATTCGCGCGGAGAAAATGGCGGCGGCAGGACGGTTAACTGCCTCCATTGCCCATGAAATCAACAACCCCCTGCAGGCGGTGCAAAATTGCCTCCACCTGGCAGCGCGCAGCGAGCTGCCTGCCGAACGACGCGATGAGTACCTGCGTATGGCGCAGAGTGAATTGGATCGCCTGATGACTATCGTTCAGCGCATGCTGGATTTTTATCGTCCCGGCAATGTTAAGCCGCAGACTACCGATCTGGCCGAGTTGATTCACTATGTCCTCGAATTGCTTTCTCCGCAACTGGAGCGACGCGGCATTCGTGTGATGACCGATCTGGCGCCGAAATTGCCGCCCGTCATGGCGGTGCGCAGCCAGATTCAGCAGGTGTTTTTGAATTTGATTTTGAACGCTTACGACGCCATGCCAGAAGGCGGCGATTTGCGTATTGTAGCGCGTCAACACAAGGATATGGTGGAAATCACATTCCAGGATAGTGGGCCTGGCGTGCCAGCCGAATATCGTGAGCACATTTTTGAGCCTTTCGTCAGCACGAAGAAAGGTGGCTTGGGGCTGGGGTTGTCGGTTTCCTGTGGTATCATCGAGGCGCATGGCGGCAGCCTCGATCTTCTGCCGGAGGTTGGGCCTGGGGCGTGCTTCCGTATTCTATTGCCAGTGTAGGGAATCAAATGAGCGGTAAGGCGCACATTTTGGTTGTTGACGATGAAGCGACAGAGCGACAAACCCTGGCCGAAATTTTGCGCCTGGAGGGGTATCATGTGTCCACAGTGGGAAGCGGCGAGGCGGCTGTGGATTTCGTGCGCACCAATGTCGTAGATTTGATGGTTCTGGATTTACGCATGGGGGGGATGAGCGGTCTGGAGGTTGTGAAGGTCATTAACCAGATTGCTCCGGATGTGGAAATTATTTTGTTAACTGCTTATGGTTCTATGGAGAGCGCGCTCGAGGCGTTGCGGCAGCGTGTTCACGATTATTTGCTTAAGCCGTCCTCGCCCACTCAAATTCTGGAGAGCGTCGCGCGCGGGTTGATGCGGCGTGCAGCCAGACTGCAGGCTCATAAGGCGGTCGAGGCGGTGGACAAGCTGGAACCCGAGATGCTGGACCTGGGGGAGGGAGTGGTCTTTGATGTGCGGCGTCGTGCGGTGCGCTGGGAGGGCGGAGAAATTCTGCTTACGCCTGCCGAGGGGCGACTATTGAAAATCCTCGCCGAGTCGCCGGGGCAAGTGTTCTCGCATCGCGAATTGGTCTTGCTAGTGCAGGGGTATTCGCTTTCGCAACAGGAGGCGCCGGAGATTTTACGCCCGCTCATCAGTCGTTTGCGCTTGAAGCTGGCTGCTGTGCCCTATTTACCGGATCATATCGTCAGCGTGCGGGGCACAGGGTATCTATACGATAAGGGGCAAGAAGCCAAGAGCGTAAGCAAACGCTCCTCTCGGAGATAATACCTAGCCATGACGTTGAGCATCGCAGGACATCAGACAGGAGGCTATACTGTCCAGACGCCGGTTTATGAGGGGCCGCTGGATTTGTTGTTGCAACTCATCGAACGCGCCGAATTGGATATTACCACGCTGGCGCTGGCGCAGGTGACGGATCAGTACCTGGAGTACATGCATCGAATGGATGTGGCGGCGGACGAGATGTCGGCGTTTCTGGTAGTGGCGGCCAAATTGTTGCAGATCAAGTCGGAGGCGTTGCTGCCGCGACCGCCTGTGCGCGAGCCCGGCGAGGAAAGCATGGGCGAGACGCTGGTGCAACAATTGAAGGTCTATCGGAGATTCAAGGAATTAGCGCGTTGGCTGGAGGAGCGCGAGGCGCGCGGTTGGCGGAGTTATTTGCGTGTAGCCGTGCCGCCGCGCGTGGAAAGCCACCTCGATCTTTCCGGACTTACACCCGCCGATTTGCTGGCCGCTCTCGCGGCTCTGACCAACATCGAAACAAAGAAACAGGCTTTGGGAACAGTGATTGCGCCGCCGCGAATCACTATTCGCGAGAGAATCGCTCATATCGCTCAGATTTTGAAAAGCCGCGGGGAAGCGCCGTTCCGGGCGTTGTTCGGCGAAGCTCCTACTCGGTTGGAAGTCGTTGTGACTTTTCTGGCCCTTTTGGAACTCGTTAAGCGTTATCGTGTGCTTGTGCGGCAAGAATCCCTATTCGGCGAGATCCATCTTGTGCGTTTGGGGGAATGGGAAGAGGACGAGGAAGTTGAGATTGAGTTTGAGTGAGGGTGGCGTGAATGTTTTTGCCCCTTTGGTCCTTGCGCAGCCTGTGTAGCTAGAGGCGCTATTCTGTTCTGTGCGCTCAGCCTTCTCTCTAGTAAGTTTTTGACGGGTTAACTGTTGAGAAAAAAAGTTTGCCAAGAGGGAGAAAAAAA
>FMJZ01039904.1_pt1 | contig 11345 bp, 12 predicted proteins | sample 1987881 | NCBI WGS metagenome assembly FMJZ01 (sample SAMEA4378227, study PRJEB15110) | soil metagenome | biome: soil; feature: Field; material: Soil | place: India | collected 2015-03-11 | depth 0 m | reverse complement strand
TCATTTTTCTTCTCTTTAGCCAAGTTATTGGACAGCCTCATGTCTGGAATGAACAAATAAATTTTTTAGATATAAGCCCTTCATCTGAATTTTTCATAGAAAATAAGATATATGATGTCTTTACACCGGCTGATGTAGAGAGAGATCCACTCACTCATAAGATATATACTGCGATTAAAAATATAAAACCAACAAGGGTAGTTATTGATTCAATTACTCAATTCAAATTTCTTGCAAACAACCCTTATCAATTTTTAAAATATATGTTATCATTTTTTGTTTTTTTAAGACAACAGAATATCACATCTCTTTTTACTTTAGACCCAGAGCCAAATAAAGCTGATATCATAGACATAAGATATAATGTAGATTGTTATTTTTCTTTAATAAAAGAAGAAGCCAGAAATTATGTTATTGTCTATAAAAACAGGGGCTCTGATTTTCTTAAAGGAAAATATGAATATAATTTTTATCCCGAGGGTATTAAAGTTTTTGTTATACCAGATATAGAAATACTTAAGTCAAAATTTAAGATTCATTATAAAGAAAATGAACATTTTTCGTCTGGAGTCCCTTCTATAGATGAACTACTTAAAGGTGGGTTGCCATACGGTTCTACAACTATGATTACCGGACCATCGGGTGTTGGTAAAACAACACTTGCATTACAATTCATAAAAGAATTGTCTTTGTTGAATCATAAAACATTATTTTATACATTCGATGAAACAATTGACAGTATTATAAAAAGATGTGAATCAATAAATATCCAACTCGGTTCACTAATAGAGCAAAACAAGTTATTTATAAAGGAAACATTTGTTCCAGATTGTTTCATAAATGAATTTATTGTAAATATAATAAACCAACTTGTAGAAAATAAGATAACTATCTTTGCAATAGATTCTATAAACTCTTTAATAGAATTTTTTGGATATGAAGAAAGCATAAAACCTCTTTCCCTCCTATACAAATCTCTTACAAAATTGGGAATAACAACATTCATAATACATGAAGATTCAAAGATAATATCAACAGAATTTCAAGCCACAAAATACAATATAACACATCTTATAGACAATATTTTATTCCTTCGTTATATAGAAGTTGATGGAAAAATAAGCAAAACTATTGGAATACTCAAAAAGAGAAATGGAGATTTTGAAAAAAGTTTAAGAGAATTTGCCATAACAGAGTATGGCATTAAAGTGGGAGCCCCATGGAAAAATCTAAGTGGAATATTGACAGGTGCACCTTTCATAGTTAATAAATAGAGGCATATATGAAAAAAGCAAGAATAGGAATATTTATTACTAATAAAGAAGATTATTCTCTACTAATCAATTTTCTTAATAAAAAATTTGAAATTATTCCTCTACAAAACACAAAAGAACTTAATAATTCATTTGATTTAATAATTATTGATGGAATAAAACTCAGAGGAAATGAAAAAGAAATAATTAATTTCAAAAAAAATCTTTCCTTTTTTATTCCTTTCTTACTTGTTACCACAAATGAATTTGCAAGTATGTTATCTAATAATCTCAACAAACTTGTAGATGAACTTATTTTCTTACCTATAAGCAAAATAGAATTATCTATTAAAATAGAAGTTTTACTCAAATCACACAATTATTCTTTGAAACTCTGGGAAGAACTTTCAAAAAAACATAAAGAAAAAGAACATACATTATTTCTTATCTCAAAAGAATTCAATATAGATTATATTAATTATGATATAACAAAGAATAGAATATCCTCAAGCTACGAAATGAAAAAAGAAATTATACTTAACAACTTCATAGACTTAAAAAATATTATCCACCCCGATGATTGGCCAAAATTTGAACTTTTAATTAATAAAATAACAAAAGAAAAGGAAAAAATAGAAGATATACATTTAAGAATAAAAGAAAATGAAAGTTATAGATGGAAAAATATGAAATTATACCTTGAAAAAGAAAATCATTCTATAGAACTTAAAATGCTGATAATAGATATAGAAAACCTTGTTTCCTCAAGAGAAGAACTTAAAGTAGCATTAAGAGAAAAAGAGATTTTGCTAAGAGAACTATTTCATAGAACAAAAAACAATATGCAAATTATATCATCTCTTATGACATTGAGTGCTGCAAAATTAGAGGACGACAGAGTCAAAAATATGTGTAAAGATGTTCAATCAAAAATACAATCTATGGCTTTAGTTCATGAAAAACTATGTCATGGCAAGTCTCTGTCTTCAATAGAAATAACGTCTTATATTAAAGAACTCTCAAGCATTTTTTTAAGTTTATATCAAAAAAATATAGCCATAGAAGTTAATAAAACTCAAGATATAGAGATTGACATTGATAAAGCAACAACAATCGGTTTAGTAATATCTGAGCTTTTAACAAATAGTTTTAAATATGCATTCAAAGATAATGAATCTGGAAAAATAACTTTAACAATTTCATCAAATAAAGATAATTTAACCATAGAATATATTGACAATGGTTGTTTTGATCAAAACTACGAAGTTTTTCTTGAAAAAAAGACTTTAGGTGGTTTCTTAATTACTACTCTTGTTCGTGAACAATTAAAAGGTTTATTAAAATTCGTTAAGAATAAAGGATTTCATTGTATAATTCAAGTGCCTTCAACTTGAAATTTTAACCATAATATGTTATCATAAAATATTGGAGTTTAATTATGTCTGTTATTTCGATAGAAGATGTAAAAAAGATAGCTTCCCTTGCTAAACTCGAATTCTCAGATGATGAGTTAAAAGACTTTTCAGAACAATTCAAGAAAATTGTAGGCTTTGTTGAAAAAATAAGCGAACTTAATACAACAGGTATAGAACCAATGGTCTATCCAATGGAAAATAAAAACATTACGCGAGAAGACATAGTTAAACCATCAATGCCAAACGAAGAAATTGAAAAGAATGCTCCTGAATTCAATAACGGAAGCATAATAGTGCCAAAAATTATTGAGTATTAGTCTCCTATGGAAAAAAACACTTTCCCGAATATAAAAAACGAACTTCAAATCAAAGAAGAAGATTTAAAAGAGATTTTCTCTTTATCCCAGACAAAAAAGATAATTCTCGACATAGGCTGTGGACATGGAGACTATCTTATAGATAGAACAAAAAGTGATAAAGAAAGCCTCTTCATAGGCATAGAAATCTCAAGAAAAAGAACCTTTAAGACATCAGAAAGGCTTGCAAAAAGAAATATAGAAAATTACAGAGTTATAAATGGAGAGGGTGAATCGACCTTGAAGTTATTTTTTCCATCAAATTCGATAGATGAAGCTAATATTTTATTCCCAGACCCATGGTTAAAAAAACAACAATGGAAAAATAGAATATTCAAACCTTCTTTTGTAATCCAACTCATAAGAATACTAAAATCAGGTGGAAAAATATTCTTTGCGAGCGATATAAGGGAGTATGCACTTGAAGTTTACAACCTATTATCCCAATTTAAAGAACTTAAAAATACATTTACAAATCCAATAGAAGTAAATATTTATCCAAACTTTCCTACACTTTTTTTCAACAAGATGAGTAAAGAAAGACCTATAAACTACATATGTTTTGAAAAACTACATAGTTAAAATAAACTTTTCAAGTTCCAGAAAAACAAGATCCGTCCCCATAGTTTTTGTTGAAATTTCAATTGAAGAAACAAGCTCAAAAACCTTGCTTATAAACTTGAGATTAACCTTTGTGGAGTATAATTCAAGTTTCCTTTGCTCATAGGGTTTTATCTTAAGATCACTCTTTTTTCTATCAACAAGATATGTCCACATAAGTTTAGCCGTTCTATTAATCATATAGTTTATAGATATTATAGATTCATTTCTTTCTTTAAGATCACTCAATGCTACTATAGCCTTTTTTATGTCCTTAGTAAATATACCATCAATAAGATCAAAAACTCCAGAACCTTTTTCTCTCTCAAAAAGTTTATCTATATCTTCAAAGCTAATCTTTTTTTCATTGTAATTCTTTATAATCTCAAACATTTGCACTATTATTTCAATATTTTCACAGGCTAAATCTGTCATATACTCAGGAATTCCATTTTCATAATTGATTTTAAATTCTTTAAACTTTGAAGAAATATAATTAATAATATCATTCCTGTAAAATTTCTTGAACTCCACAATTTCTACATCATTCTCTTCAATGAATTTTTCAATCGACAAAATGATGAAAAGATCTTCATTATTGATTTTTATTATATCCAGCAATCTCTTTTTAAACTCTCTTTTAAAACTATCTGAGAAATTATCAAAATTTTTAAGGATAAAAACCCTCTTTTTTGAAAACATATCAAAAGTTTGAAATTCACTGAAGAGTTCATCTATCGAAATCTGATCAAGATAGATGGTATTAATTTCATCCTTAGAAAAATTAGTAAGCATTTTAGCAAGATAATCATTCTTTAAAACTTCATTTTCTCCTGTTAGTAACAAAATTTGTTTCAACCACTCCTCCAAGAATAATAATTTTATCAGCCGTTTTAGAAAAATCTTCCTGCCAGCCGAATTTTATAGCCTCTACAATATGCCTTGCAGAAAGCTGAGACATATAGTTAAGAACGTAATCTTCTCTATAACTATTTGTATCAAAAACAAGAACATATTCTTTTATCAATTTATCCTTCTGTAAAAAATTTGTCTTTTCATCATAAAGAGAGAAATAAACTTCAAGAGTGTATAAAATATTGTAAAAATTTGTTTCAATAATCATTTCTTTTGTATTCAATGAAACTATTTTTATATCTACAAGACCAGCATCCGATAAATTATTTCCAGTTTTAATACCATACTTTTCAAGATTAAATTTTAAATAATCGTTGAAAGGAATGAAAAAATCTCTTTCATATCCAATCTTATTTTCAATCGAAAGATTTAATTTATTTAAATACTCAGGCAAACCTGCATCTTTACCTATTATCTCCACAATTTCATTTGTATAAATAACCCTCTCAGGAGATTTTTTATAGGTAGTATTACAGGAAAATATCAAAATAAAAAAAATACTAATCAACCTTTTCAACATCTATAATACCTATCTTTTCTGTTTCATCATCAACATAAAAATCAACCGAAACTCTTAAAAAAATCTCAGGAATTAATACAAGAACAATCTCATTCTTTTCATTACAAACAACAAGAGCCTTTTTTCTTTCGGTTTTTGGAACCTTCTCATCTACAAAAAGATCACTTAATTTTTTCGTTTTATTCTTAGAGATTTTAATTTTATCTCCATTTTTGTAATTCCTCAACCTTAAGAATTGGCTTTCCGCATTAAAAAAAGCTCTCTTAAGACTGCTTTTAAAATCATTATATTTAATATTTTTTTCAAAGTCAAATTTAATCAAAAAATTAAGAAATTCAATGCTCTTTTTATTTTTAATAATTAAATCAACTCCTTCTACACCCAGATTCAATTTCTTTTCAAAACAAAGACTTCCATAGATTGAAGAAACCTTTACCCTTTTATTCTCATAAACAATCTTTGTCCCTTTACCATTATAACCAATAATTTTATCAATAGTTTTTAAAGATAAGAAAGTTTCATAATCAACCTCACTAACAAGTTTTCTTATCAATCTTCTTTGAATTACAATATCTTCTTTCTTTATAGATCTATCAAGAATTAATTTATTATCCTGTCTTAAAATAAATTTATCATAATTTGAAAGCAACTGGTTCCAGTATCTTTCTTCTTCCCATAAGATAAAATACAAATCTTTTATCTTCTCTTTATACAAAGGAAACCTTTTTTCAAAAAGAGGTGCTATTTTATTTCTTATATAATTTCTTGAAAATTTATTATCTTTATTTGAAGAATCAAAGACAAAATTTATTCTATTTTCAACAAGAAATTTTAAAATTTCAGATTTTTTAACAAAAAGCAAAGGTCTTATAATTTCAGTATGTTCTGTCAATTTTCTTTTAACTGGAATTGAAATTAGTCCAGCCACTCCAGTCCCCTTACACAATCTATAAAAAAGTGTTTCAGAAAGGTCATCAAGATTATGAGCCATGGCAACTTTTTTAAATCCTTTTTCTTTTACCAATTCAGTAAAAATTTCATATCTCAATTCTCTTGCTGCCTCTTCAAGACTCAATTTGTTTTCTTTGGAGTGTGAATAGACATCAACACTACTTAAGTAAAAGGAAATATTAAGTTGATTTGCTAATTCTCTACAGAAAACCTCATCTCTTATACTTTCTTCCCCTCTCAGATTGTGATTGATATGACAAATGGAAAGATTAAGAGAAAAAACTTCTCTTAACTCACAAAGTAGATATGTCAAAAAAACAGAATCAGCCCCCCCTGATAGAGCAATGAGGACATTATCCCCCTTTTCGAGAAGCTGAAATTTTTGAACGAGAGCAAGAACATTATTCAATAATTTTTTGCCAGAACCTTTATCAAATAAATCATTCATTATAAAGATTCATTGCTTTATCAATCTCACCCTGAATGATAAGCTCAATGGCATCACAAGCCTTATCCATAGCTGGATTAATAACCTCAAGCTCTTCTGGAGTAAACTTACCAAGCACAAACTTTTCAAGCTCTTCACCTTCTTTTGGAGAACCAATACCTATCCTCACTCTCGGGAAATTATCTGACCTTAAAAATTGAATGAGAGATTTAACTCCGTTATGCCCCCCACTTGAACCATATCTTCTTACTCTTATTTTGCCGAGAGGGAGATTGATATCATCACATACCACAATTATATTCTCTGGCATAACCCTTAAAAAACTCGCCATATAAAGAACAGCTTCTCCACTCAAGTTGACAAAGGTTTGAGGTTTAAGAAGCATAACCCTTTCTTTACCGAGCTTGATTCGGCCTACCATAGATTTTTTCTTTTTTATATCAACGCTAGTTCCATGCCTTGCAGCAAGCCTATCAAGCACCATAAAGCCAAGGTTATGCCTTGTCCCTTCATATGTCTCGCCCGGATTACCAAGCCCTACTACCAGTTTCAATTTGACACCCCCAGTGGAAAATTTACTTCACTTCCACTAAAGTTGTACCTTCATAGTTAAGGATTTTATAGTTATCCTTTGGCAAATCTCTTACTATAATATATTGCCCAATTTTAAGACCTGAAATATCAACATCAATAGAATCAGGAAGTTTTTCAGGTAAAACTTCTATCTTGAGTTTTTTGGTAAAAATAAAGAGCCCACCACCTTCTTTAACACCAACAGGTGTTCCAATATAATTTACAGGCACTTCTGTTATGAAAGGTTTCTTTGAAGCAATTGCATAGAAATCTACATGAAGTATCTTTCTTGAAATTGGATGAATTTTAAAATCCTTTACTATAACCTTATAATTCTTCTTTTCAATAGAAAGATTAAACACATGGTGCTTTCCTACTTCTTTGAGAACCTTATCAAACTCATTGTAATTCAAGGAAAAATATATGTTTTCCTTTATTTCAGGACCATACAATACTGCTGGAAGTTTTCCAGCTTCCCTTAATTTCATAGATGCTGACTTACCAACATCTTTCCTTAATTCACCATTTAATGTTAATTCTTTTTTTGCCATTTTTTCCTCCCTTAAACCTTTTTTTCCCAGACAAACAGGGAACTTACCGAATGATTTAAATGTATCCTTTCTATCGCCTGACCAAAAATTTCATTAACTGAAAGTATCTCAAGTTTATCTCCAATAATTTTCTTTTTATCCTCACTTATCATTATACTGTCTGTTACATAAAGTTTATCAATAACAGAAGCACCAAGCCTTTCTGCTGCACTACCAGAAAAAACTCCATGAGAACAGTAAACATAAACCTCTTTAGAGCCATGTTCTTTTATTATCTTTGCTGCCTGACAAATAGTTCCAGCCGTATCAATCATATCATCTATAACAAGAGCCTTTTTACCCTCTACACTACCTATCAGATGGACAATCTCGGCCTCATTTTTTCTTTCTCTTCTTTTATCAAGTATAGCCATATTAACACCAATTTGTTTAGCAAAATACCTTGATCTCTCTACTCCACCTGTGTCCGGAGAAACAACAACATACTCATCTGGATTTATCCCTTTAAGGGTATTTAAAAAAACAGGTATAGCATAAAGATGATCCACAGGTATATCAAAAAAACCCTGAATCTGAGCCGCATGCAAATCCATCGCAAGCACCCTATCAACACCAGCAACAGTTAAAAGATTTGCAACAAGTTTAGCTGTAATAGGCACTCTTGGCTCAGCTTTTCTATCCTGCCTTGCATAACCAAAATATGGAATTACTGCCGTTATCCTGTCAGCAGATGCCCTTCTTAAAGCATCAACTATTATAAGCAATTCCATCAAGTGCTTGTAGCCAGGATTACAGGTAGACTGAATAACAAAAACATCCTTTCCTCTAACATTCTCCTGAATTCTTACAAAAATTTCTCCATCCTGAAACTCTGTAATCAAAATATCACTCAAGTTAAGCCCTATATAGTCAGCTATCTTTTTTGCAAGAACAGGATTAGATCTACCTGAAATCAGACATATATTACTAACAGGCACCTAAAAAACTCCAAAAATAAAATTAAAAACACAAGCTGGGGTGGAAGGATTCGAACCCTCGGATGGCGGGACCAAAACCCGCTGCCTTACCACTTGGCGACACCCCAAACACAAAAATAAAAAAGCAAAGTACAAACAATCAGCAGAAAATATAGAAAAATTCTATTCTGACTGATAAGCCTCTAAAATAGCACTCTGCATCTTTTCTCTAAACTGAGAATTAATAGGATGTGCTATATCCTTTAATTCTCCGTTTTTAGTTTTTCTCGATGGCATAGCTATAAAAGGCCCATTATTACCTTCAATAACCTTAATGTTGTGAATAACAAAACTGTTATCGAAAGTAACAGAAGCATAAGCCTTAAGCTTGTTTTCTCCCTGCACCTTCTTAATTCTGATGTCAGTAATTTCCATAAAGTTTATCCTCCTGAAAAAAATTAAGCTCCATATTAAAACTCACGACCAGCATCTAAAAGCACCAACTCCCCTCACCTTATTAAATTCTATAGTACACATAAAGTTACACATCTTTCCACTCCTGCATCAGGAGGTAAACTCAGGACTATGTAAAACAAAAGACATAATCCTTTTAAAAATCCCAAAAAGGATTTCATAAAAAACATTTAAATCTTAAAATCATCAAATATTCACAATTTTTTAATTATAAAATTGTCCATTCCTTTAGGAACTAAACTCTACTCAAAACTTACAATCCAATACAAACATTGGCAAAAAAACCAAATCTTTCTCTCGCTACAACACTGTCTTCTAAGGCTTTGTAAGCATCCTCATACAAAGCTACAAGTGAAGACCCACTCCCACTCATGAAAATAGCCTTACAATTCAAAGTCTTGGCTAATTTTTCATAAATAGCCTTAAGCTCTGGCAAAGCCTTAAAGACAAAAATCTGAAATTTATTATACAATATTTTTTCAAGAAAATCAATAGTTATTAAGGAAATATTTTTAAAGTCAGGAAGATTAGCCGTTGGTTTTTTGTCATCTATTAAAGAATAAGCCCAAGAAGTTTTAACAAATATGTCAGGATATATAACTAAAAAAGTAATCTTATCAAGTTTTGAACTCAATTTTTCAATTTTTTCTCCTTTTCCACTAACCCTGCATAAACCACCATATATAAAGAATGGAACATCACTACCAATTTTTTTAGCTATTTCAAGAATTTTTGAATTATCAAGATTATATTTATCCCTGAAATACTTTAACACAAATGCCGCATTAGAACTACCACCGCCAAGACCAGCCCCAACAGGAATATTTTTCTTAATAACTATCTTATAGTTGTCTGTTATATTAAAATTTTCCTTTAACAACCTCAATGCTTTATGAACCGTAGAATTTTCCTTTATATCAAGGTTAATAAATTCTACAACATCATTATCACTTTCATAAATTTCGATCTCATCGTAGAGACTCACTTCCTGAAATAAACTATCTATATAATGATAACCGTCAGTATTATCATAACCTGTTATATCAAGAAATAGATTAACCTTCGCCGTTGAAAATAACTTCATAATCCTTCCAGCCATTTAAGAATATCTTTATACACTTCTGCTTTTGATTTTTCATTCAAACATTCATGTCTTCCATCTTTGTAAATATTAATTTTTAATGAATGCACTCCCTTATCAACATACTCTTTAACAAGTGAAGAAAGATTTTCTCCAACAGGATCTTTCTCACCTTTTATTATAAGAATCGGCAAATCAACAGGAAAAATTTTAAAACTTTTTTTGGAGTGAATATGTAAAAATAACCTGAAAAGATTTTTAAAAAAGTTAAGTGAACAGGTTTTTCCACAATATTTATTATTTAAATATTTATCAACTTCTGTTTCATCAGACGTTAACCAATCTGCTTTTGTCCTATTTGGTTTAAACTTAAGGTTGTATGGTCCAAAAACAAGATAGTTCAAAAATCTGCTTTTATGCTTTCCACCATAAAACAACTTTAACAACAATGTAACAAAAAGCCCCAAAAAAGCAAAAGGTTTCATTTTACCAGATGTTCCTGACAGGATGAGCCCGTCTATCAATTCGGTATACTCAAGAACATAAGCCTGTGCAAGAAAAGAGCCATAGCTATGCCCAAGTAAAAAGACGGACTCATCCTTATAAAAAGATTTTATGTAAGTAGTTAGCTCTTTTAAATCAAGAACACTTCTTAAAAAATCAACTCCATCTTCAATTATACCAAGAGACTCTTCTTCTGCCGTTTTACCATGCCCTCTATGTGAATGTCCAAAAACAAAATATCCATTTTCAACAAGAAAATTAGCAAAATCATCATATCTCTCGATATATTCCATCATCCCATGAGAGATCTGAATAATTCCCTTGGGTTTAAAATCTCCAAACCATTTAACACAATGAAGTCTTACACCATCGGAAGTAGTAATAAAAAATTCTTCTTTCTTCATTTACCCATTGTAACAATTACTTCATTCACATCTTTCATTTCTGAGATAGGTATAAAATTACCCTTTATTTCTTTCCCATTTATCACAATAAACTTTACTCCCTTTTCAATACCTTCAGGATTCTTAACAATTATATTCAATTTCTTACCTCTGAAATTTCTTTCGATTTTAAATTCTTTCCAGCTTGATGGAACACATGGGTCAATTCTAAGCCCATCATAATCTGGTTGAATTCCAAGAATACCTTCAACTGCTGCAACCTGAACTGTAGAAGCAGTACCAGTAAGCCAATGAACATTTGCCCTTCCATGAAAAGGACTATCCTTACCATCTGTAAATTGACA